>OLRE01003680.1_pt1 | contig 10394 bp, 10 predicted proteins | sample 1672461 | NCBI WGS metagenome assembly OLRE01 (sample SAMEA3136688, study PRJEB25190) | human gut metagenome | biome: human gut; feature: human-associated habitat; material: faeces | place: Austria | collected 2013
TCTGCCTGCCGAAATTCCGGGAGAGAGGTAATATCCGTTCCCGTGTTGGCAATGTCTACATCGAACAGATGATACCGTTGGAAACGGTTGGCGCTCCAGATAACGATGCGTTCCCACATGAACTTCCATACTTGCAGCCAGCTGCGCTTCAAACCCACAACGCTGATCTGGTCCGTTTGCTTGTCGCGCACCAGCATTTTGGCTTTAATACCATTATTCTTGAGTGATTCCATTAACCGGCCGGCTGCAATGGCGGCTCCTCCGATTCGTTCAGACGTATTTATAATCAGGACTCTCATGTGCATAAAAGTTTATGCAAATGTACGGTTTTTAGAGGAAAAGTTTGATATTTCCTGCAAGCTTTCTGCTATTTCACGTGAAAAGATTTCGAGATTGAAACGTTCTTCCGCCAGTTTGCGGGCGTTGTTGCCCATGCGTCGTGCCTCTTCGGGGTGGTCGGCGATGTAGCGGATAGCGTCTGTCCAACCCTGCACATCGCCGTATTCTACGGTAATGCCGATTCCTTCCTTGTCGATGTCAATTTCGAAATTGGGGTTACGCGAACAAATGACGGGAATGCCGAGAGCAAATGCTTCTACGAGTGTGGTGAGCCCTACGGTATAGGGAAAATCCAGACAACAGATGACAATACAGCTTTTCCGCGCCACCAGTTTGGCAAGCTCGTAGGGGATTACTCCGTCGGTGTAATGTACATGGATAGAGTCGGGCAGGGTGAAACCGTCAATGATGTTTTTATAATTGATGTTACCGCATGAGACGGCGATATATAAGTCGAGTTTCTCTTTAGTGGCGGCAAATGCCTGGAAGAGAGTGCTTACGTCCCGGTTTTCTTTGCCGGTAGAGATAAAGCCTTCCGGTTTGCGGTCGGGCATTTCCGCCAACAGGTGGTCATAGAAAGGGAGGTCCGGTCCCCAGTGTACCAGTTTTAGTTTATGGGCAGGCGCTTTCCGGGTTTTCAACGAATCCTGAATGAGCTTCCGGCTGAACAGGAACATCTTGTCTATGCCTTTATAGAAAAGGTGGGATATTTGTTCGCGTGCGAAACCGGAACTGTTGACTACTGCCGTGTGGTGCCAAATAACGATCGGCTTGCGGTATAGCCCCAGTGCACGGAGGAAAATCACCGGTTCGATACCACGGAAAGAGGTGGCGTAGAGCACCTGATATTTCTCCTTGCAGAACAGAATTTCTTTCGTTGCGTAGAGCATGAGTCTCAGGCGGCTTGAGAAGTACCGGCACTTGTGCATGACGGAATGTATCCCGTGTTTTTCCAGCAATGGAAGTCCGTACAAGATATGTCCGGGGAATTTATATTCTTTCCATTCCTCGTAGCTTTCCCGTGTGAGGCGGGTATGGTAAAAATAAATAGTAAGCAACTTATTTAGTGGTGCTTGTTTCTTTTCAGCCATTTGTTGATTCGGTTTTTGACAGCTTTCGTAATGAGGAAGAAATTACCGTATTTCAGGTTGAGGAACAGTTCTTCGAACGAACGTCCGATCTTGATCCACGGATGATCCCAGCCCATGATGCGGTAAACGCTCTCTTTGTAGGCAACGTTTTCGATGACGTAGCGGGGATGTTTCAGTGGAAAGTCCATCTCATAGCGCTTCATCGTGAAGATGCGGCGGTAACCTTTGGGCAGGGTATGAATCGAGCCGGCGAAATGGGTGGAATCTGCCGTTGCTCCCAGGTTGTTAATCATGTTGCGGGTAGGCACGATGCTTAGCCCGGAGTTGAACAGTATGGAGGCGTGGAAGATCGTTTCATAAAAGGCTTTCTGCTGTTCCCGGTGACGCTGGCACATGTAGATAAAGTCGCTCCGGAATTTGCGTTCCTTGATAAGCTGTTCCAGTTGTTGCATGTTGAAGGAGTCGTCCAGGAAGCTGTAGAACTCATCCCATTGGTCGACTACCCGTTTCCAGCTTGCCCATCCCCAGATAGAGAAGGTGGTGGTAAAGAAATAGTCATAGGGCATGTCTTGGGTGATTTCTTCGGGGTTAAATCCGGCAATCATGCTGATGCGGGTGTCATGTTCGTATTTATCCAGCATCTCCTTGCAGAATTGGAAAAAGGAGACGGCGGGCACATCGTCGTCTTCCAATACGATGCACTTGTCGACTTTCGAAAAGGCCCATTTCTGCGAAATGTATTCCGAAGGGTCGCAGCCGAAATTCTTTTCCTGATAAAGCCGTTCTACTTCACATTCCCAGTCTATCTGTGATACGATTTCACGGCAGGCTTCTATTCCGGGCAGGTCACGTTCGTTTCGTGCTCCGTCCTGATAGAGGAAGAGTCGGGACGGACGCGCTTTCTTCACTTGCTCGAACACTTGCGACAACTGTTGCGGGCGGTTGAAGAACAGGATAAGTACCGGGACGTCTACTAAAGCGGATTTCATATTCATAGTTCTTGTTTTGAGGTTGTACTGAATGACAGGGCGGCAGGATAGTGGTTGTTCACTTTTTCCTGCTCTTCTTCTGTAAATCGATGCAGGGTTGGATAGTTATAACGCAAAAATCCTTCCAGGTCATCGGGAGCGGTCACTGTGAGAGGGCCGAATTTCACCGGTTGCAGGTGGCGGATGCTCTCTACGGTTACGTGGTCGGCAGTGGCCATTACGTTGTTGTAGTAACGGGTGTTTCGTGAGTTGAAACAGCTTTGAACTGACACCAGCATGCGGTAGATTGCTTTTTTAGAGAAAAGCAGGTCGACTACCCTGTTCAGGAAACAGGAGAAGGCTCCCCGGTTCGTGGGGTTCTCTATTTCACATGTACCGAAGTGTTTCCACATCCATATCTCTTTTCCCATCAGGCAGCATTTGAGGAAGCCGAGTGCTTCGGATTGTATTCTTCGCAGCAGCTTGTTGTCGGGAATTTTGTCGAATGGGAATATATCGACAAAAATACCCGGATGCATCGGGACATTTTTGAACATTTCTTCTACAAAAAGGGTGTCGTTTTTCTTGACTTTGGCAAAATAATACGGGGTATGAGGGTCTGTTTCTATCCATGAAAGGAAGTAGGAAGGACCTAGTTCTCTGGGAGCCACTTTCAGAAATTTGTTGTAGTTCTCCCGCGTCATGCCTATGTCAATATCATCATCCCAGGGGAGGATCGCCTGGTCGTAGAGTGCACCGATGGCCGTGCCGCCAATCACAAAATAGGGAATGTTGTGTTTCTGACACACCCGGATGGTTTCTCCCAATATGTCGTAGAGTTCGGCATGTAATAAATCAAGCTCTTCGGCTGTATATTTCTTGTTCATCGGAAATGGTTAATGCACGTTGTGCTACAAAAGTAGTAATTATATTGCTAAGTTACTATAACTTTGAGTTACTATCATTTTAAGTTTCCTTGCATGTTGGGTTTCCTTGTATAAATTCGGTGCCCACTTGTCCGCGTCCCGGGATGGGGAGGACGGATGCTTGTGGGAAATCTTTGAGCAGACAGTCTGCCGGATGGATGTCCGGATAGAATTTCTTCAATAGGAACAGGCTGGGGCCGGTGGTGATGCTTCCTATAAAGACGGAGGCGTCCATCAATATCTGTATCGAGGAAAGGAAACGTGCCATTTGTTTCTGTTTCAGCTCTTTGGTGGTCTGCGTGAAGGCGCTGTTGACGTATCCTTTTTCGTCGGGGCTGCAAAGGGTGTACCAGTGTATGTCCGGGGCAAGGGTTTGTACTTGCTCGAAAAGACGGTAATCGTCGGTCAATACAAAGACGTCGCGTAGGGCGGTCTTTTCTTTAATAAGCCGTATGTAGTGTTCCGGTGGAAGCAGATTGGTTTCGGTGATCTTGTCTCCTCCCCGTATCTGGCATCCTGCGTATTGGGGCGGAAGTTGCAGGTCGGCGGCACATTGGCAACATTCCTGTGCGGTGGTGTCGTTGAGTTTCCAGGTGATTTCCGTCAGTTTTTGGAAGGTATGGAGATAGTCGCCGTCTATTCCCAGTTCGGGAATATGGAAATGCTGATTGGGGTTGAATGTCAGTTGAAAGTTGAGCAAGACCGGTTTGCCGTATGTGAAAAAGGCAATCGTTTTTCCGATGATGTTCTTACAGGTTACTTTCAGTTTCCATTTCAGTAACTTCGTCTTAGGCAGCTTTTTGTCTTTCATCAATGCCTGCCAGGAGGGGAGGCGATGGGTGTTATAGGTGTGATGAAACGGTTCATGCACTTGCTCGCAGAAGGGGGCGAAACAATCTTCCCAACCTTTTTCCCATCCGAAGTTGGCGTCGTCGGAGTAGAGTTTGAACTGTATTTTGTGTTGCAGGCAATAAAGTATTGCGTGAAGCATATAGGTATATTCGGTGAAGAAACCGGCATCTATGCCTATGTGATAAATCATCGTCTTTTTGAAAGAACTATTCAGAAGGCGGTATCGGGTGGCAAGGTCATTTGGGTTCATGTGTCTTCTTTTTGATGAAATATTGGATGCTTTCTTTAAAAGTAACCGATCGGCTGCCCCACATGGCTGCTACGTAGAGTGCTGCAGCAAGCACTATCTTGCTTGCCAGGCGGAGATAAATATTCTCGATGGAGCGGGTGGTGTAATAGGTGATTACCATAACCGTAGCCGCAATGGCAGCATAAGGAAGTATATCCATCAGGGCATGGCGAAGCTTCAATCCTATTTCCTGCCATACAAAGTAGTGCCATGTCAGTAGCCACAATATATTGATGGATACATAGACGGTAAGCATGGTAAAGATCCCGTAAGAGTGGGCTAATAGAACGCTTGACAGTAAGATGATGCCGAGCGCTATGGTGTTCCACATATAGATGCGGGATTTTCCTTTACTGATAATCAGTTGCTGATAGAGGTATGCGATGGGAGCAAAGGCTCCGCTGATACACAGTATTTGCATGATTAATATGCTGGAATACCACTTGTCGGTGATGGTGATGATAATCAGTTCTTCCGATACGATTCCCAATCCCAACATGGCGGGAAACGAGACAAAAGCGGTGAAACGCAGCATTTTGCGGAATACCCGTTTTTGCCGTTCAAGGTCGTCGGACACTTTGGTGAGTACCGGTTGCGCCACTCCGTTTATCATGCCGGAGATGAAGAGTTGTCCCATGCCGCACCATTTGTTGGCTTGGTTGTAATATCCTACTTCTTTTTCGCTGTAGAATTTACCCAGTATCACGGAAAATAGATTGTTATTGATGTGATTGAATACATTGGTAACCAGTAGTTTCCCACTGAATCCGAACATTTCCTTAATCGGGGTGAAGTTGAACTGCAAGCTCGGTCGCCAACGGGTGAAATACCAATAACAGGCTGTGTTGATGGTTACGTAAACGATGCTTTGCGTAGCAATACCCCAATAAGAGAAACCAAAGTAGGCGAGAGTGACTCCGGTGATTCCGGACACGGTGAGTCCGATAACCGAAGATAATGCCCGCTGTTTGACCATCAGGTTACGCAGGAGATAGGCGCTGTGGGATATTCCCAGACTGGCAATGAAGAAGCCGATAAAAGAATAACGTGCCAGTGGTGTCAGTTCGGGAGTATCGTAAAAGTCAGCGATAAGCGGTGCACAGAGGAATAACAGCAGGTACAGCGACAGACTGATGGCCGCGTTGAACCAGAATACGGCATTGTAATCATTGTGCGTCACTTCTTTCTTATTAACAAGGGCAGCTGTGAAACCACTTTCCTGTATCGAACTGGCAATGAGGGAGAAGATGGCCAACATTCCCACCATTCCATAATCTGACGGAGTGAGCAACCGCGCGAGGAATATTCCGAAAAGCAGATTTAACAACTGCTGTATGCCGTTGCTGAATCCTCCCCAAAATAGTCCTTTGGCTGTCTTTTCTTTTAGTGACTGATTCTCGCTCATATTATTTGCAAAGAATACATGAAAAGGCTATACGTGATGATAGCTTTTCATGTATTCCCTATTCTAATTTTATTATTTTACTTCGCTACCCGGCTTCACTTCACGTCCCGGCATGATAACTGCCAGACTGCCGTCGTTGTTTTCAGCACTTAGAATCATGCCTTCGCTGACGATACCTTTCAGTTTGCGCGGAGCAAGGTTGGCGATGAAGCAAACCTGTTTGCCTACCAGTTCTTCCGGTTGATAATGCTTGGCAATGCCCGATACGATGGTACGTGTTTCCAGTCCGTCGTCGATTTTGAATTGCAGCAATTTATCCGCTTTCGGCACTTTCTGACATTCAAGAATGGTACCTACGCGGATATCCAGTTTCTCAAAATCCTCGAAGGCAACGTTTGCCCGGATAGGATTGGCTTTGTAGTTGGCTTCCTCGTTTGCTTTCTTTGTATCGAGCAATTTTTGTACCTGTGCTTCGATAGTAGCGTCTTCAATCTTCTCGAACAGCAGTTCCGGTTTGTTCAACTGGTGACCTACGGGAAGAAGGTCGTCACGTCCCAGTTCAGACCATTCGAAAGTATCCATGTTCAGCATTTTGCGGAGTTTTTCCGAGCTGAACGGCAAGAATGGGTCGAAGGCGATGGCAAGGTTGGCAACCAGTTGCAGGGAAATGTTGAGGATGGTTCCTACACGTTCCATATCTGTCTTAGCCAGTTTCCACGGTTCGGTGTCGGCCAGGTATTTGTTTCCGATACGTGCCAGGTTCATGGCTTCTTTCTGTGCGTCGCGGAATTTGAATACGTCGAGCAGCTTTTCTACTTCGGCTTTTACGTCTGCAAATTCTTTCAGCGTTTCTTTGTCGTAGTCGGTCAGCTCGCCTTGTGCGGGTACGCATCCGTCGAAGTATTTCTGAGTCAGCACCATTGCACGGTTCACAAAATTTCCGTATACGGCTACCAGTTCGTTGTTATTACGGGCCTGAAAGTCTTTCCAGGTGAAGTCGTTGTCTTTTGTTTCCGGTGCATTGGCAGTCAACACATAGCGGAGTACGTCCTGTTTACCGGGGAAATCGGCCAGATATTCGTGCAACCATACAGCCCAGTTGCGGGAAGTGGAGATTTTGTCTCCTTCGAGGTTCAGGAATTCGTTGCTGGGCACGTTGTCCGGCAGGATATAGCTGCCTTCTGCTTTCAGCATGGCAGGGAATACGATGCAATGGAATACGATATTATCTTTTCCGATGAAGTGAATCAGACGTGTTTCAGGGTCTTTCCACCATGTTTCCCAGCTGTCGGGAAGAAGTTCTTTGGTGTTGGAGATGTATCCGATCGGAGCGTCAAACCATACATAGAGCACTTTTCCTTCTGCTCCTTCTACGGGAACAGGGATACCCCAATCAAGGTCACGGCTTACGGCACGTGGTTGCAGACCCATGTCGAGCCAGCTTTTGCATTGACCGTATACGTTCGGACGCCATTCTTTGTGATCTTCCAGAATCCATTTGCGCAGCCATGCTTCGTGTTTGTCGAGAGGAAGATACCAGTGTTTGGTTTCTTTCATTACCGGTTTGCTACCGCTGATGGCGCTTTTCGGGTTGATAAGGTCTGTCGGTGAGAGTGAAGTACCGCACTTTTCGCATTGGTCGCCATAGGCACCTTCCGAATGGCAGTGAGGACATTCTCCGGTGATATAACGGTCGGCAAGGAATGTTTTTGCTTCCTCGTCGTAATATTGTTCGGATGTTTTTTCGATAAACTCGCCTTTGTTGTATAATGTTTTGAAGAAATCCGAAGCCAGTTGGTGATGCGTCGGTGAAGTGGTGCGGCTATACACGTCGAATGAGATACCGAATTCTTCGAATGATTTTTTAATCAGCGAATGGTAGCGGTCTACTACATCCTGTGGAGTAATTCCTTCTTTCTTGGCACGGATGGTGATAGGCACTCCGTGTTCGTCTGAACCTCCGATGAATAATACATCTTCTTTTTTCAGACGCAGATAGCGCACATAGATATCTGCCGGCACGTATACACCCGCCAGGTGACCGATATGGACAGGACCGTTCGCATACGGCAGTGCCGATGTGACGGTGGTTCTTTTGAATTTCTTTTCCATTATATAGCGTGATTTTATTGTTTTCTGCTTTGCAATGTGCAAAGATAATGACTTTTCACCATGGATTACATGGATTAACACAGATTATTTCACTTAAAATACTTTTTCATCCTGACGAAAACTTACATCATCATATGCCTGCGTATAGAGAACTTCACTATTGCCATTGCATTGATCGCCGCAAACGGTATATCCATTGGCTCATGGTGGGTGTTGTAGCTCACCAGTTTGATGCATCCTTCCTTTTCGGACCGGTTGGCATACTTCACCGCCAGATACTCGTCTCCGTCGATCATGAACGAAACCAGGTATATTTCCCCGTAAATAACGCTCTCGAAGCTGTTTATCTCCTTATATCCGATGATGTCCCCCGATTTCAGTATGGGGTACATACTGTCCCCGTTGACGTAGACCGCCCCGTCGCAGGCGGATATGTTCGGAATCCGTATTTTCCCCAAGGCATACTGGTGCTTGTTGGTGAACAGCGTCTTCAGGTTTGCCGCCGCCGTGATGTCGTATAGTGTCACGCTGCGGTCGTCAACCGGTTCGGCTGTTTTGGGATTGTGAATTATCTGCACCTCCCCTTGTGCCAGTTCGCTTTCGCAAAATCTCGACTGGTGTTTCGGGTTGCCTTTTCCCAACAATAGCCAGTTGTAGTCTACCGTATTTCCTAATTTGTTGAGCAGCAGGCGGAAATCTATACTGTTCCGTGCAGCCCAGTTGGTGACTGTCGCTCTTGAAACTCCCAGGAATTCAGCCAGTTCGCTGTCCCTCTTCAGGTTTAATGCCTGCTTGGCACGTTTGATGATGCCGGGTACATCCAGATTTGTATCCATTTTGTTAGCATTTAATTTTGATGTAAAAAATCATAAACGTATTAGTTGCTCATTAATAATCCGTTATCTGTTTTTTAAGAATTAATTTCTAAAACCGTATGTTTTCTTTATGAAAACTTATTTATCTTTGTAGCGGTGAAATTACAAATATGTTTCAAAAATATAAATTAAAAACAGAATAGCCATGAAAAACGCAGAAAAGTTTCCGAAAGGTTGCAGAAAAGTTCGTCCCCCGGCCTTGCATCCCCTTTGTATCACTGCTCCGGTAGCTATATATATACACTGTGATGAATATATAGATTCACCATGGTAAGCATATATGTCCACCATGTCGGACATACATCTCCGGCAAATAAACAACTTTTTTCTCAGAATTTAAATCAAAATTATCATTATGAAAACAACATTATCTTTATCGACAAAACAATCTACATCCAGCAGTATTTGCAAGAGTTGTAAACGTGAGCTTCCGTTGGAGTCCTTCTATATGAACAAAAAAACGCAGTCTCCGGATAAATATTGCAAGGAGTGTCGCAAATCTCTGAGCCGAAGGCAATACGGCAGTGGTAAGAAACTTCCCCATTGCTCTTTGTCCGGTGGACGAGTTTCCTATCCGGTCATAACACAGACTGAGGACCGGGAAACACGTCTCCGGCTTATTCTGCACGCCCTTGAGGTAGTGAGGCTTAGCATGGAACGCAAAAAGGCGGGAATGCAGGAAGAAACCTTGCTGTAAAAGCATTAGCGTGGGTGATAATGCTACATTTATTCCCGAAAATGTAACATCAGGTACACATAGCATAGCACAGAATAGCACATTAGAGCATAGCGTAGCACAACAAAGCAAAGCACAACCCCACTTCAATTCTCCCCTGAAAACGGCAGGGGAGAAGGCGGAAAGGAAGAAGATAGGAGCGGAGGAGATTTCTTCCGGAAGTTCCTGCGGGCGGGATGTTTCCGGTTCGGGGAAACGGAAAAAGTGGACGCAGGAGACTGTCGATGCCCTTCTTCCGCCGTCTGACGGGACATCGCGTAACTATGCGGGGCTGCTCGATAATCTCCGTAGCTACGGTATCCCGCCTTCAGAACAGTATGCGATTATCCTTAAAAGTAATTTCGGGGCTATCGGCGGTGCGATCTGGCGTGGGATTGCCACGTTGCGTGGCAGTGGAGGCAAGATAAAACTTCCCGGACGTTATCTTTTAAGTGTTGTAAGCAGGAAGGAAGAAGCTGCTGTTTCTTGATTTTCGGTCACTTATGCCGGTTAAGAATTTAGTTAAGACACACATTGAAAATCACTTGTATATGAAATGTAACTATTGTATCTTTGTGTTGTCGATAAGCTTATAGACAAGACTAAACTAAATTTATTAACACAAAAACAAATTTGATTATGCCAGTATTGTATGGTCCATTTCAGTCCGTTCTGAAAGACAAAAACGGAGAACAACTATTCTATCCCCGTGTGTTGCGCACAGGTAATGTAAGTACTTCACAGATCTCTAAAGAGATAGCGGCTTATTCCTCCCTTTCCCCGGGTGATGTGAAGAACACACTGGACAACCTGGTGACGGTA
>OLRE01003691.1_pt1 | contig 10356 bp, 8 predicted proteins | sample 1672461 | NCBI WGS metagenome assembly OLRE01 (sample SAMEA3136688, study PRJEB25190) | human gut metagenome | biome: human gut; feature: human-associated habitat; material: faeces | place: Austria | collected 2013
CTTATTTTATTAGGATTGGAATTTATTTTATTAGGATTACAGAGATTTCGTAAGGATTCATTACCCAGTATAAGATATAATTTTAATATGATTCAGAATCGTTTGACAGCGAGTGTTATTTTAATGTGTCGGAAACGGTGAAAATTTGTCAGCAGATAAGGAGGTTTTTATGGCTGAACAGGAAAAGAAAATGTCTGTCGCACAGATGAGAGAAATATTGAAGTCCAAAGGCGTCAGAAATACATCCGTGATGCGTAAGGCGGAATTGCAGAAGCTCATGGCTGAGATGGGGCTTCTGGAAGAACAATCAGATGTTTTGGAGAAAGACAAAGAGCAGCCGGCTGCATCAGTTGAGAAAGGGTCGGAACATGAGGTGAAGAGCGAGAATAAAAAGCCTTATGTTTTTCTGGGCAGAACATCCAGGGCGGAATACGCAGGACGAGCAGAGCGAACAGAACGCCCGGAGCGGTCAGGACGCACAGAAAGAACAGAACGCTCGGAACGACAGACATATACAAATGGCGGATTGTACAGTGGCAGAAGAAACACCTACGGTCAGCACAGCGAGAACTACCAGCGCAATGAGAACAGTCAGTGTAACGAAAACGGCCAGCGAGGTGAGAATTATCAACGTAATGACAGTTATCAGCGTGGGGACAGTTGCCAACGGGTGGATGTTTACCAGAAAAATGAGTATATCCAGTCAAATGAGGAAAGTGAAATCCCAGGTTATGGTCAGTTAGACAGCGGCATGATGGCGAATGGTATTTTGGAAGTGATCCCGGAAGGGTTTGGATTTATCCGCTGTGAGAATTATATGCCCGGTAATAATGATGTGTACGTGTCACCGGCGCAGATTCGCAGATTTAACCTGAGAACCGGTGATATTATCTGTGGCAATATCAAGGTAAAGACAGAGAAAGAGAAGTTTTCAGCACTTTTATATATAAGAACAGTCAACGGCATGCCGCCGTATGAAGCCCAGAGACGCGGCAAGTTTGAAAATATGACACCTGTTTTTCCAGACAGCAGGATTAATCTTGAGACACCGAATGCGCCGGTTTCCATGCGGATTATGAATCTTGTTTCTCCGATTGGGCGGGGACAGCGAGGTATGATCGTATCACCGCCGAAGACCGGCAAGACAACACTTTTAAAGCAGGTGGCCAAGGCAATCCATACCAATTATCCGGACATGCAGATGATCATTCTTCTGATCGATGAACGTCCGGAGGAAGTGACGGATATCAAGGAGTATATTGAGGGCAATAATGTGGAAGTCATCTACTCTACATTTGATGAGACACCGGAACATCATAAACGTGTTTCAGAGATGGTATTGGAGCGTGCAAAACGTCTGGTTGAACATAAGAAAGACGTGGTGATCCTTTTGGACAGCATTACGCGTCTGGCCAGGGCGTACAACCTGACAGTGCCGCCGAGCGGACGTACACTTTCAGGTGGTCTGGACCCGGCAGCACTTCATATGCCGAAGAAATTCTTCGGTGCTGCGCGAAATATGCGTGAGGGAGGCAGCCTCACAGTGCTTGCTACAGCTCTTGTAGAGACAGGCAGCAAGATGGATGATGTTGTTTTTGAAGAATTCAAGGGAACGGGCAATATGGAACTTGTTCTGGACAGAAAACTTTCCGAGAAACGTATCTTCCCGGCCATCAACATACCGCGTTCAGGAACAAGACGAGAAGAATTGTTGCTGAGCAAGGAAGAACTTGAAGGAATGTATGTGATGAGAAAGGCATTGGGCGGCATGAAGTCTGAAGAGGCGCTGGAGCAGATCCTAGATATGTTTATGCATACAAAAGATAATACAGAATTCGTCAACATGATCCGCCATACGAAAATGTGGTAAAAAATATTATGTGAAATACAAAAAAACGCTTGCATACTATAAAAAAGTATGATAGAATTAAAAAGCTGTTTTATAATGACAGAAATGGGCATGAGCGCCCGATTTGAGATAACTCAAGTGATTATTCCTGGTTGGCAATCAGGAAAGAATATTAGTGAGGTGAATAAGATGAGAGAAGGAATCCATCCTAAGTATTATCAGGCAAAGGTAACATGCAACTGTGGTAACGAATTCGTAACAGGTTCCACAAAACCTGAAATCCACGTAGAAATCTGTTCTAAGTGTCATTCATTCTACACAGGCCAGCAGAAAGCTGCTTCTGCTCGCGGACGTATTGATAAGTTCAATCGTAAGTATGGCATCAAACAGGCATAATTAGACGATAGACGGGGCTGCCGCATCATTTCGACAGATCCTCTGCCATCCGGATTGTCCATATCATGGAGACCGGCGCAGAGATCAGCAGATGCGACAGCCCTGTTTTTTCATTACGGAGAATAGACATTTTCCGTTGCGGCGGGTGAATCACAGATTGTTTCATTCCGTCAGTAGGAGGATTATATGCGATATGCAACTATCGGCGGACAGGCAGTCATCGAAGGTGTCATGATGCGTAACGGCAATGATTATGCGGTGGCCGTCAGAAAGCCAGATCAGACGATAGAAGTCAAGAAGGATCAGTATATTGGCCTGAATGCCAGATGGCATATGAAGAAGATCCCGATTATCAGGGGTGTGCTGTCATTTATTGATTCTCTTGTGCTGGGTATGTCTACACTGACGTACTCGGCCAGTTTTTTTGAAGACGAAGAGGAAGCTGAGAAAGCGAAAGCAAAAGACAGCAAGTCGGATGCTGTTTTTATGGGACTGACAGTGGCATTATCGGTCGTGATCGCCGTTGTGCTGTTTATGTTGACGCCATTTTTTATTTCATCTTTGTTTGGTAAGGTGATTAAGAGTCCTATGACATTGGCTGTGATTGAAGGTCTGATCCGAATTGCGATTTTCTTTATCTATATTGTAGCTATTTCACAGATGAAGGATATACAGAGAGTATTTATGTATCATGGAGCGGAGCATAAAACCATTAACTGTATTGAGCATGGCGCTGAACTGACCCCGGAGAATGCTGCGAAGTATTCAAGACTGCATAAACGATGCGGAACAAGTTTTCTGCTGATCGTTATGGTGGTCAGTATCATCTGTTTTATGTTTATCCGTGTGGATAACATGGCGCTGAAGATTGTGCTCCGCGTTATTCTTGTTCCGGTGATCGCAGGCGTTTCCTTTGAGATCATTCAGTGGGCTGGCAGAAGTGAATCCTGCCTAGTGAATATTGTGAGTAAACCAGGACTGATGCTGCAGAAGCTGACAACCCGTGAACCGGATCTGGAGATGCTGGAAGTTGCTATTGCTTCTATTGAGGCGATTTATGACTGGAGGCAGTTTCAGGCAGAGAACAGGGCAGCTGCTGATGGAAACAGTCAGAAAACGGACAGGAGCAATGCAGGAGTGAGTCAGCCATGATGCAGTGGAGTTATGATACCCTTTTGAAGTGGGGAACGAATGAACTGACAGCGCACGATGTGGAGAATGCAGCTCTGGATGCATGGTATCTGTTGGAGCATATTTACGGGATCAGTCGAGTGGATTTCCTGATGCGAAGAAGTGATAGCTTTGATGCGGCACAGATGGAGAAAAGCACTGCTTATCAGGCGTTGATCCGACAGAGAAGCGAAGGGTTTCCGGTGCAATACCTGACGGGTAGCACAGAATTCATGGGTCTGCCTTTTTTGGTCAACGAACACGTACTGATCCCGAGACAGGATACAGAGGTGCTGGTGGAAACAGCCCTGTCTATGATGAAGCCGGGATGCAGACTGTTGGATATGTGTACAGGTTCGGGGTGCATTGTGTTAAGCCTTGCAAAGCTGGGAACGGTGACATGGGGTATCGGCGCAGATATTTCCGAAGAAGCGTTGAAGGTTGCTGAGAGAAACAGAGAAAATCTGGGATTATCTCAGGTGAAGCTGGTACACAGTGATCTGTTTGGATCAGTGGAGGGCGTATTTGATATGATTGTATCCAATCCGCCTTACATCCCTACGGATGACATTGAAGATCTGATGCGTGAGGTCAAAGATCATGAACCGCATTTGGCATTGGACGGAAGTCGGGATGGACTCCTTTTTTATAGAAAACTGGCAGAGGAATCGGGACGGTATCTTGTACCCGGCGGTTCACTGCTTTTTGAAATCGGTTATGATCAGGGGAAAGCTGTTTCACAGCTTCTTGATCAGGCAGGATTTAAAGATATACACGTGAAGAAAGATCTGGCCGGTCTGGACAGAGTCGTTTATGCAGTGAAAGCTGCAGAAGATGGAGGTAAGTAACAATGTTTGATAGATTAGATGATATTTTAATCCGATATCAGCAGATCATGGAAGAGTTAAATGATCCGGACGTTGTCAATGATCAGAAGCATTTCCGCAAGCTGATGAAGGAGCAGAGTGATCTGCAGCCCCTTGTAGAGAAGTATACAGAATATAAGAATACAAAGCAGACCATCGAAGACAGTCTGGAGATGCTTGAGGTGGAAGACGATGAAGAGATGAAGGAAATGCTTAAGGAAGAGCTTTCTGAAGCAAAGTCCAACATCGCAAAGATTGAACAGGAGCTGAAAGTCCTTCTGATCCCTAAGGATCCAATGGATGAGAAGAACGTTATCGTAGAGATCAGAGCCGGTGCAGGTGGTGATGAGGCAGCCCTTTTTGCTGCTGAACTTTTCCGTATGTATTCCAAGTATGCAGAATCCAAGCGCTGGAAGATCGAGATGATGGATGTCAGCGAGAATGGTATCGGCGGTTTCAAGGAGTGTGTTTTCATGGTCAGCGGCGATCATGTCTATTCACGTATGAAGTTTGAATCTGGTGTGCATCGTGTACAGCGAGTGCCTGAGACAGAGTCCGGCGGCCGTATCCATACATCTACTGTAACAGTTGCCATTATGCCGGAAGCTGAGGAAGTGGATGTTGAGATTGATATGAATGATGTACGTATTGATGTTATGCGTGCCTCCGGCAATGGTGGTCAGTGTGTCAATACAACAGATTCTGCGGTACGTCTGACACATAATCCAACAGGTATCGTCATCTACAGCCAGACAGAGAAGTCACAGCTGCAGAACAAAGAAAAAGCCTTCAGATTGCTGCGTTCCAAACTTCTTGAAATTGAAATAGAGAAGAAGCATGCGGAAGAAGCAGCCCTTCGCAAGAACCAGGTTGGTACAGGAGACCGATCCGAGAAGATCAGAACCTACAACTTCCCACAGGGCCGTTGTACAGAGCATCGTATCAAGCTGACATTGTACAGACTGGGCGATATTATGAATGGTGACCTGGATGAGATCATTGACAGTCTGATCGCAGCAGATCAGGCAGCCAAACTGGCGAATATGGAAGATGAATAAAAGGTTGACAGCAGACTCAAAATGTGCTAGACTACTAAAATCTTAATAAAATGACAACTGAATAGTGATGGCAATGTGTCATCAAAGGGGAGTAGTTTTAATATATTATCAACAATCGCGGCTGTTTGCAGATTTTTGTAGAGCAGTCTGGTAATATATACCATTACGGTTACAAGACTTTTGATGTATGATAACGGAAGATTTCCGGATATCATACATTAAAGGTCTTTTTCTTTTATTAAGATTTAGGAATTAAGGTGTGAAAGAGGACAAATCGGACATCTGAAAGGAGAAAGTTTGATGAAAGAATGGTATCAGATGCGTGAGGATGAAGTGTTGGAAGCCCTTGGATCAGATGCAAATGGGCTGAGCAGTGAAAAGGCAGAAGCCTTATTGAAAACGCATGGAGAAAATGTGCTCCGGGAGACGAAGAAGAAAAGTGTATGGCGTGTCTTTGCAGAGCAGTTTGCAGATCTTCTGGTTATTATTCTTATCATTGCTGCGATTATTTCAATGATCTCGGGAAATGTGGAGAGCACGATTGTTATATTTGCGGTTATTACAATGAATGCGATTCTTGGCACGGTGCAGCATGAGAAAGCAGAAAAGTCGCTTGCAAGTCTGAAAACCCTGTCAGCACCAACGGCAAAGGTGCTCAGGGGCGGTGTGAAGGGGGAGATTCCTTCGGCACAGGTTGTTAAAGGTGATATTTTGCTTTTTGAGGCCGGTGATATGGTGACGGCGGACGGCAGAATTCTTGAAAGCTATTCATTGCAGGTGAATGAAAGCTCATTGACGGGCGAATCCACCAATGTTGAGAAGAAGGCTGTGGTGTTGGAAGGGGAGAAGGCACTGGGAGACCGTATCAATATGGTCTATTCAGGAAGTCTGGTAACCGGGGGACGTGCGGTTGTACTGGTGACAGCTACGGGCATGGAGACCGAGATCGGCAAGATTGCGGCGCTTATGAATGCTACAAAGGAGAAGAGAACACCGCTGCAGGTGAGCCTTGATAAATTTGGCAGCCAACTGGCCATTGTTATTATGATTATCAGTGCAGTTGTGTTTGTCTTAAGTCTGTACAGGAAGATGCCGGTACTGGATTCATTGATGTTTGCGGTAGCCCTTGCGGTGGCTGCGATCCCTGAAGCTTTGAGCTCTATTGTGACCATTGTGCAGGCCATGGGAACACAGAAGATGGCCAAGGAACATGCTATTATCAAAGATCTGAAAGCAGTGGAGAGCCTCGGATGTGTATCTGTCATCTGCTCGGACAAAACAGGTACGCTGACGCAGAACAAAATGACGGTTCAGCAGGTTTATATTAATCATCAGACAATGGAAGCTGATGCACTGGACCTGAAGCAGCAGTCTCATCGGTATCTGCTCTACGATGCGATTCTGACCAATGATTCCGCTATTGTGGAAGGCCAGAGTATCGGTGATCCGACGGAAGTGGCGCTTCTGGAAATGGGAAGAAAAGCGGACATCAAAGAGGATACTCTGAAAGAGATGATGCCTCGTATGGAGGAGATACCATTTGATTCAGACAGAAAATTGATGAGCACAAAGTATCGCCTGCATGGTGTGCCGACCATTCTGGTTAAGGGCGCCTTGGATATTCTGCTGAAGCGAACGGACAGAATCCGTATCGGGGATGAAGTCCGTCCGATCACTGAGCAGGATGTAAAGGAGATATTAGATAAAAATCAAGCTTTTTCCGAACAGGGCTTGAGAGTTCTTGCATTTGCTTATAAGGAGGCACAAGCCAATCAGCAGTTGACACTGGATGAGGAAGACCATCTGATTTTCATAGGTCTGGTATCCATGATCGATCCGCCGAGAGAAGAGTCCAGGGAAGCTGTTTCAGAGGCAAAAAGAGCCGGTATCCGTCCGGTGATGATTACCGGTGATCACAAGATCACAGCAACAGCCATTGCTGAACAGATTGGTATTTTCGGTGAAGGAGATATGGCGGTGACAGGACCGGAACTGGATGAGATGAGTGATGCAGAACTGGATGAGAACATCGAAAAGATTTCTGTCTATGCCCGTGTTTCACCTGAGAATAAAATCCGAATTGTGGATGCATGGCAGCGTAAAGGCGCAGTGACAGCCATGACAGGCGATGGTGTCAACGATGCCCCGGCCCTGAAAAAGGCAGATATCGGTGTGGCGATGGGGATTACCGGCACGGAAGTATCAAAGGATGCGGCATCCATGATTCTGACGGATGATAATTTTGCCACTATCATCAAGGCTGTTGCAAATGGACGAAACGTTTACCGCAATATCAAGAATGCGGTTAAGTTCCTGTTATCAGGCAATATGGCCGGAATCATGGCGGTATTGTATACATCTCTTGCAGCACTTCCGGTACCGTTTCAGCCGGTGCACCTGTTGTTTATCAATCTGCTGACAGACTCTCTTCCGGCCATTGCCATTGGTATGGAGAAGTCGGAGAAAGATCTGCTTTCAGAACAGCCTCGGGATCCAAAGCAGGGAATTCTGACGAAAGACCTGATGACAGCCCTTTTCGTACAGGGCGGTCTGATCGCAGTCTGTACCATGATCGCTTTTTATATCGGTTTGTCCATGGACAGTGCAACAGCCAGTTCTATGGCGTTTGCCACACTGACTTTGGCAAGACTGTTCCATGGATTCAACTGCAGAAGCAGACATTCCATCTTCAAAATCGGTCTGGCATCCAATATTTACAGTGTCGGTGCTTTCTTCGGCGGTGTGCTGCTGTTGGCACTGGTCATCTTTGTACCTGTGATGCGCACACTTTTCACAGTGTCACCTCTGAGCGGTTATCAGATTGGAATGATTGCGCTGCTGGCCTTTATACCGACCGTCATCATTCAGCTGTATAAAGTGATGAAAGAACATGTTCATGCATAATGTGTAACGTGTTCACAAAAATCGTCATCAGAAAAACGTCGTGAATAAAAGAACAGATCAGAAGAATGGCAGAGAGCCCGATAACGGTTTTCTGCCGTTTCTTTTGACGGGGCATTTGGAATATTTGGCATGTTCAGAGACAACGGTCTGGTGCTGCTTATGGCGCCTTTGTCGGAGAGCCATTTGATGTGCGCCAGTGTTTCACCCATAGCAAACCATTTCTGATTCGGTGAAAAATCGTTCCATGCGCGGCCTCTGGAAGACCAGCTGATCCGGCCGGCAGTCTCATAGGCAGTGCAGTCGGGATGATGGTCAATGGCGTCAAGGATTTCTTTTAAACGCGCATGATGGTGAAGGGTCAGGGCATTGATGCGATCATGAATATCTCCGTGAAATTCTCTGTGTCCCGGAAATGTATGGGAAACCTTCAAACCCTTTATTTTCTGCAGGCTTTCCAGATAGTCTGCCAGTGAGTAAGGAATATTTCGCCATACAGAGATATTCGGTGTGATATCAAAAAGAATATGGTCCCCTGAAAAAAGGATTTCTTTGCCTTCTATATAAAGACAGGTATGTCCCGGTGTGTGCCCCGGTGTATGGATACAGCGAAGGGTGATACCACCAACTGTTAGCAGATCATTGTCGCTGACTTTGGAGGCAGGAAAAGGGTGATGCGGTGAGTAAAGTCTTGCCTGATTGCCCTTTTTCTGTTTTTCGATTTCTTCCATAGGAAAGCCTTCGCTGAGAAAAATCTGTTCCATGGCTTGCCATCCGCCGGAGGCAAGCTCCTGACAGAGATAATCATAATCAATGGCATTCATGAAAACAGGAACGCCTCTGGCCGTCAGTTCTTCTGTGAGGCCGCTGTGATCTCCGTGAAGATGGGTGAGAAAAAGCTTTGTATGGGCAAAATCCACTTGCAGCTCATCAAGTCCGTCAAAAAGTGCCTGCTTACATTCCGGGCGGTTAAAGCCGGTGTCAATGATCAATGTTTCACCATCTGAAACAAGAACATAGCAGTTGAGATATTTCAATGGGTTGTCAGGGAGCGGGACATAAATTCTGTAAATATCCGGGTTGTGATAAAGTTGTTCGACCATAAGGGGCTTCCTTTCTTCGTATATGCGTTGTATAATTATGCGAAATACAGGTATTGGAATTGTCGCAATAGAGGCAGCGTCAATATAATCTGCAGCTGCGATTGGTTGTTGAGTTCTGAATTATAAAAATTATATCATGGATTCAATGGAAAAAATAATTGATTTTTCCAATAAAAAGTCGAAAAATATGATACAATGTTTATTAAACATTAAGCAGATACGAGGTATTGAATATGGAAAGAAATATAGATTTAAATGAGATTTCAGATGGCCGTTTCTATACAGCCAATGATATGGTCAGGGCAGATTGCCAGGGATGTGAAGGATGTTCCGTCTGTTGTCACGGAATGGGAAAGTCCATTCTATTGGATCCATTAGATGTGCATAGGATATGTACTTATTTTCGTATTCCGTTTGAAGCACTGTTGGCGGATCATGTGGAGTTAAATGTTGTGGACGGAATGATCCTGCCGAATCTCAAGATGGCAGGTGAAGATGAACACTGTATTTTCCTGAATCAGGAGGGCAGATGCGGTATCCATAAAATCAGACCGGGGTTCTGCCGTCTGTTCCCATTGGGAAGACTGTATGAGGACAGAAGTTTCAAATACATTCTTCAGACAAAGGAATGTGTGAAAACGGATCGTCAGAAGATCAAAGTCAGAAAATGGCTGGATATACCGGAATTAGATCAGTATGAGAAGTTTGTCAATGACTGGCACTATTTTCTGAAGGATGTAGCTGCATCATTGAGGAAAGAAAATGCCAGTGACGGCACCATCAAGCAAATTAATATTTATGTTCTTAAAGAATTTTATATGCGCGGTTTTGGTGAAGAAGGCAGTTTTTATGCTCAATTTGAGCAAAGATTGAAGGAAGTCAAGGCAGTTTTACTGAAATAAGAAGTGACATTGTGCATATTTATCAAAATGAAATAAAATCCTTTCAAAAATTGGTTCTATTCTTGTATTGAAAGGATTTTGTTTTTTTGTTAAAATATAGACGAATTTGAG
>OLRE01003696.1_pt1 | contig 10341 bp, 9 predicted proteins | sample 1672461 | NCBI WGS metagenome assembly OLRE01 (sample SAMEA3136688, study PRJEB25190) | human gut metagenome | biome: human gut; feature: human-associated habitat; material: faeces | place: Austria | collected 2013
TAAGTGGCGTTGACGTCTGGGTCTTACGCAACAGGAATCTGTGAACCGTGTCAGGGCAGGAATGCAGCAGCACTAAGCAGAAGCTCTTGTGTGCCGTGAGGGTGCCTGGGCTGAGTTAACTGTAAAGGTAACGTCTGTGAGACCATTCCGAGGTGCGGCGCGCGTAAAAAAGGTTATAATATATGATCTCTATATAAACAGCATTCCCGCCGGGTCCGTCATTTATGACTGATCCGGCGGGATTTTTTGTACTATTATTTTATTTACAATATCCGGCAACTACCTGATTGATCAGCTTGCCGTCTGCCTTTCCCTTCAGATCTCCCATAACTGCCTTCATGATCTGGCCTTTATTTCCTGTTGCCAGAACATCTGCAAATTTCTCCTCGATATAAGCCTTGATCTCTGCTTCATCCATCTGCTTCGGAGCATATTTCGCAATGATATCATATCTTGCCTGATACTCCTCTTTCAGATCTGTACGTTCTGCAGGGCAGGTGTCGATCTGCTCTTTTGCTGTTTTCAGCTCTTTCAGGATAACTTTGTCTACAAGCTCTCCTTTGATGTCGTCACGGCATCCCTCATCAATGGCAGCTTTTTTTACTGCTGCGATCAGTGCGGAAACTGCTTCCTTTGTTACCTTATCTTTGGCCTTCATTGCTGCTACCATGTCTTTTCTTAAAGCTTCAAGTTCCATTTTTTGTTCCTCCATTTTCTGTCGTTCCTGTATCAACGACTTTCGTTTGACCTGAATGGATTTTCTGTCTGTAATAGTGAAATCCATTTATGATTTTATTTTGATATTTTCACAGGATTCTGTCAAGAGTAAATCTCCCGGGACTTTTCGTTCTGTTCCGCTCTCTCTGACTGTGTCTGCCCGGCAAGGCGCTCTGCTTCCTGCTTCTTCAGGATTTTTGCCTGCTTCTTTTTCTCCCGCAGTTCCCTGAAAAATGTGGAAAGCATTTCGGAGCATTCCTCTTCCAATACCCCTTCTGTGATCTTTACCTGATGATTAAAGCCTTCAATCTGAAGAAGATTCATCACAGATCCGGCACAGCCTGCTTTCGGGTTCATACAGCCGATCACCACCTCATCGATCCTGGACTGTACCAGTGCACCGGAACACATCTGACAAGGCTCCAGCGTTACATACATGGTGCATCCCTCCAGACGCCAGTCTCCCAGCTTTTTACTTGCCTTTCGGATAGCATTAAGCTCTGCATGAGATAAGGTATTTTTATCTGTATTGCGGCGATTGTAGCCTCTGGCTATGATCTTTCCCTCATGCACGATCACACAGCCGATCGGCACTTCCTCCAATGCACGGGCCTTTTTTGCCTGGCGGATCGCCTCTTTCATAAAACGTTCCTGATCTGTCACGTTTTTACTCCTCCTGTAACTTCACATTCCGGAAAAAGCTCCGGGATTCTATCTGTTCATACTAAGACTGCTCTCAGCCTTCTGTCCGTTCGATTATAGCTTTTCCGGTATTTCATGTCAATCTGCTGCAAAACAGATATTTGCAACACAAAAAACGCCACAGAAATTTTTCCACACTAATTTCTGCAGCGTTTTCTTATTGTATAACAGAAAAACGCAGACAACGGAAGCTCTCGAGAACTCCATTGTCTGCGTCAATGAATGCATTATATCTGCTTTTTTCCGGAAAGTCAAGCAGCCAGATTATTTGTGAAGTGACTCACCATTGGTAGCGATCACATCTTTATACCAATAGAAGGATTTTTTCTTATAACGGTTCCGTGTACCTGTTCCGTCGTCGTTGCGGTCCACGTAGATGTAGCCGTAACGTTTTTTCAGCTCTGCTGTAGATGCACTGACAAGGTCAATGCAGCCCCAGGAGGTGTAGCCCATAAATTATATGTTTTTTTTCTTCCATGAGCAAGTCCCCATCTCTACTTACTGCTTTTCGCAACTCCGCAGGAAACTTACTTGCTTCGGTTAAAAAGGCTTGCAGCTTTTTTCGGGGGAGAGTATGCTTGTAGTATCATAAATAAGAGAAACAAGGGGATTTTCCTATGAAAATATGTGGATTTAACAAAACAACCCTGCTGGATTATCCGGGAAGGGTAGCCTGTACCATATTCTTAGGCGGCTGCAACTTCCGCTGCCCATTCTGCCAGAATGGAGCTCTTGTCGTGGAGCCTGACACCCAGCCTGAATATTCCCAGGAGGAAATCCTGGCTTTTCTAAAAAAAAGAAAGGGGATTCTCGATGGCGTCTGTATTTCCGGCGGTGAACCCACACTTGCACCGGAGCTGCCGGAATTTCTCAGCAGGATCAGGGAGCTGGGCTATGATGTGAAGCTCGATACCAACGGTTCCCGCCCCTCCGTGGTAAAAAATCTCGCAGCAGCTGACCTGATCAACAAGGTTGCCATGGATATCAAGGCCTGTCCTTCCAACTATCATGTGCTTACCGGTGTACATGCTGATCTGGATGGGATCCGGGAAACTGCCGGATGGCTGCTGGACGGACACCTTGATTATGAATTTCGTACAACAGTTGTGAGGGAACTTCATTCCGAAAAAGATTTTCAGGAGATCAGCCGATGGTTAAGCGGTGCAAAAGCTTATTATCTCCAGGCTTACCGGGATTCCGACGGAGTTCTGATGCCGGGATTTTCCGCCTGCTCCGAGAAAGAAATGAAAAACTACCGGGATATCCTGTCTCAGACGATCCCGGTAGTAGAAATTCGTGGTATGGAGCTGTGATCTGCGGATTTGCAAAACTGTTTGCTTATCTGCATGGATGCCGAAATTTTTCTGATCAGATATTAATAAAACAGTACCAGTATCCTCCCTTTCCGCCTGGGATATGAATATCCGGACATTCCTTAAAGTAGGGAAAGCCAAACATATTGGCCATAAACCGTTCCTGCTGGCTGTATCCGCCGGGTACTCCCAGTATGTACTGTCCCCGGGGATTTCTGCACAGCAGAAGATGGCCGAAATTCTGATATCCGTACATGACAAAACGGTTGCTGCAGAAGCAGCCGTTTTTTCTGCATAAGGCACTGCAGTCCGATGGTCTGATCTTGCGGCAGTCTGTGAAATAGCCGTCGTTAAAGGGATCATCACAGGGTATTCCCGGAAGTGGACGAGATGACTCCGGTCGCGATGGTTTCGGCGGATGCGGTGACGGCTGGCCTGGCCGTGGTAGTTCCGGCGGATGCGGTGACGGCTGGCTTGGTCGTGGTGGTTCCGGCGGATGCGGACCGGGAGCCTGATATGAATTTCCGGTTTCCGATGTCTTTAATACATCCTCCTGAATCTCCTCCACCGTCATGATCCTGTCTGACTCCTTCTGATTTTCCTGCACTTCTGGCAAGGTTCCATCTTTTTGATTTTCTTCTTCCTTTTCTTCCCGCTCTCTGCCTGTTTTCTCCGCCGCCTTCTGATATTCCGTTCCTGTTTTCTCCGTTTCCTTCCGAGATTCCGTTTCTTTTTTCTTCCACTCACGGAAATTCTCCGGCCGGATCGGCTGATCATCCCATTCCGTTCCCCAGAATCCGCCGGCATCGGAGATCAGAAGCAGTCCTCCAAGCTCCTGAAGACTTTTTCCCATGCCTCCAATATCCCCTGTATCCGTCTCCAGTGCGCACTCGATCCGCTCCCGCCCTGTAACACAGCTTCCAATCAAAATACCATCCATCAGCCCTTCCTGCCGCACAAACCCATACACTCTGCACCGACTTCCAGGCTCCAGTCCAACGCAGCGCAGATGAACCTCCACACGGCATTTCCTATCTCTGGCCTCCACCCTCACATAACCGCTGCTGCTATCTTTTTTTCCTTTCCGATACTCGTACACATACGCAACAAAACGCTGATATCCAGCCAACGCACGTCCCTCCGGTATTTCGGTTTCGTTAATATATATGAAGATCGAGAGAAATCATTCCATGCATTTACCCACATTGTACCTGCAAATTATAAACAAAATATTCTCCCTGTTTTTCAGATATGTAACTTTCTATCGGATATATCTGATTTCTTATTTTCATCTTTTTATCCAAAAACATAGACAGTGTCTCTATTTCTTTTCTTAACTTTGTATTCGATGTAGCCGCCATTTTGTTCCTTATGATTGGAGACATTTCTATAATTGATTTCTCAATTTCCTTTAATTTTCTCTCTTTCTTCTCAACCGTTTCCTTTATTCTTTCAATCTGTAGATCGCGCGTAACAAATCCAAGATGCTGTTCTTCTATGAAATCATCCATGTATACTGCAAGCGCTTCTTTATGTTTCACCGAATCCTGAAGTTGCTCCAAAAGATGAAAGATTACATCTTCTCCGCCAACAGACTGTTTAATATCAAGTAGCCATGAACTGAATTTTTTATTATTTTCATCAATAACAAGAATCAAAATATCAACTTTTTTAGCACCCTCACCATCTATAAATGACGGTTTATATTCACTGCCGCAAATGCCATACTGACCATCACGGACAATATATCTAACAATAACACGATCTTTTGTTTTCTCTTCATCAATGATTATTTCTCTTGATTTCAGTATTTGATATAAGGTTCCTGTTTCAGTAAGTTTATCCGATTTTAAATACTTACACTTAAATTTCATCCTTCAACCCCATAGCAACTTTCGCTTCCTCAAATAAGTTCATTGTACTGTCATTAAACAAGCTGAAATCATATCCTGTACAGGGAACTTTTCGGAATGGCAGTTCTTCCACAATACTGGTTCCATCTCCCTGATTAATAAACTGATATACATGCATTTTAGAAGAATTCAGAAGATCTTCTTTTTCCAGAGAAATCCTTTTTTTCGCCAGCACTTTCTTCGCCATTTCAAAATCAATCTCCCCCCGTGAAAGAAGCTGAAGATTATTAATCTTAGTCGTCATAGTATCACTGTGGGTACTGATGATCAATCGGATTCCTTTATTATTCAATCGGTTAAGCAGCTTCACCATCTCCACCTGTTTCAGCGGATGAAGGCTTGTCTCTACTTCATCATAAAAAATATAGTCAATATCAGAGGAATCTGTCAGAGCTTTTACGATTGGAACTACCTCATTAACCATCGAGGATGCTATATAGATTGGAATTTCTTTCTCTTGATCCTTTGGGGTATACGTCGTCACATCTCCATGTTCATTAATCGATCCATCTACCAAATGATCAAATATAAACTGAATCAGCAGATCATTCTTTGCCGCAGTTTTCGGCGTATAATTATGTTTCAACAAAAAAGTCAAAAAATCTTCTACAGGTTGTGTAATACTGCCAGAGTGCTGTACATTTTCATTAATTTTTATTTCTTCACCTTTTTTTTCGTCAGCTCTTGCATCTGCAAAAAAGGTCTTGTACAAAAGCATCAGCCCCATACGCGATGCCGGAAGAAACAACACATTAGAATTTCGAAAATGATTTCCCCCAATAATTTCTGTCAATATCTCTCCCAACTCAACATTTCGTGCTATGCTTATAGGAACCCGTTTCGAGAACTGAACTCTTCGTTCTGATTCTCTTATTCCTTTAATTCCAGCTTCAGAAATCACCGCCTTATATCCCATTCCCGGATCTACAAAAAAATCTGTTAAAGCGCTTTGATCAAGTAAATTTTTTTCAGATAAATACCCAATAGTTTTTTCTGTAAAAAAATATATGTCATATGAAACATTCTCTATTTCTTCAAATTCGACACGAGCCTCTTCAATAGGAATCTGGGCATTAAAAGTTGTTTCAATAATATTTGCAATATTCTTCTTTAAATAATCATTTATCCACAAATTTAATTCTTCAATTTGTTCTTTTCCCACATGATATCCATCAATATGTTCAATTTGAGGCAGCGTAACTCTGGGGAATCTTTCTGATGCAGATTTAATAATCGCATAAATCAGCTCCATTAGCTGAGTTTTTCCACTGTTATTATTTCCCACAAACACTGTGAAATTGCCGATATTCACTCGCGCTTCTTTTATTTTCCCAAAATTTTTAACATTAATATATATTTCCATCCTTTTCTCTTCTCTCTTCTCTTCTGATTTACCTGAAAAATTATCGTATTTTTTATTATGCACATATATATTATTTTATGCTGTTTTTTGTATTTTAGAACCCAAATACTTTATATAAAATCAGTTTATCATTAATCCTTAACCTAGTAAAGCAAACATTCATACTCTGCACTGCAGCCAGTTCTATAAGCTCTGGTCTGTGTCAGATGTAACATACTGACAGATATCCTGTATCTCACAATTCAAAATCAGACAGAGATTATTCAGTGTTGTTGTGTTTACCGAACCTGCTGATTAATCCGGTTATCTGTTGTAGCTTCTTAAAACATCTTCTTTATAATGTCCCCAAGTATCCATATATTTTTTTTAATAAATATAGCACAGCCTTTCGACCATGCTATATTATAGGATCTTATTTTACAACAACTTTACATGTCACAGTTTTGCTTCCAGATTTTACATAAATATATGCAGTGCCCTTTTTCTTTGCCACAACTTTGCCTGCGGCATTCACTGTTACAATCTTAGAATTACTCGATTTATAAGTAATCTTTTCAGTACTATTTTTCGGTGCAAGAACCGGTTTTAAAGTTGTTGTTTTCTTTACTTTTAATGTAATCACAGATTTTACACCTGAAATCTTTGTAGTCTTAACCGATTTAACTGTAATTGAAACATCTTTGGTTAATCCACTTTTCAGTTTAATCGTAAGCTTCGCTGTTCCTGCGATTTTTCCTGCTGTAAGTGTGCATTTACCATTAGTTTTTCCTACAACCTTGAAAATATTGGGGTTAGAAGATTTCCAGGCTTTCACAGAATCTCCGTTAGCAAAAGTCACTTTTAACGTTCCCAGTTTTTGTTGTGGCTGCATTGTAATTTTTGATACAGAGACTTTTATCGCAGCTTTTAATTTCTTCCCTGTGTCACGTGTTTGTTTCTTATGACAGCTTGTACATTCACGCGTTTGTTTTGCAGGTGAATATATCGTTGCTTTGGAAGATGTTTTCCAAGCACTGAACTTATGGCCTGTTGCTTTGACTTCTTCTGTCTTAGTTTTCTGGCATCTTATACAGGTATGAGTCTTCACTCCTGTTTCTGTGCAGGTTGCTGCTTTCGTGATCTTTCCAGAATCCCAGTTATGACCGAGTGCCGGTACTTCTGTCTGCTCTTTGAGCACTTCGTCACATACAGAACAATGGCTTCCTTCTGTTTTTCCGTTTGTCTCACAGGTCGCTGCTACCGCTGCATCTTTTACTTCTTTGTGACCGGTTGCTTTGATTTCTTCCTCATAAAAATCTCCGCATAGCGTACAAACTTGTTCTCCAATTCCTTTAGTCACACATGTACTAGGATTTAACACTTTAAGTTGATATAAATGTTTATGCTTTGGATTATAATTGTAATAAATCGTTGGATTTCCCGCATAAATATTTACTTTCAAAGTATCCCACTCATCTTTCGACCCAGAATATCTAATACTTCTTAGCTTTTCACATCTTTCAAATGTTGAATCCTCTATAGAACATACTGTTTTCGGTATATTTATACTTATTAAACTACTACATCCAGAAAACGCATTATCACCTATAGATGTTACCCCTTCCGGTATATTTATACTCGTCAAACTACTACATCCATAAAATGTCCAATCATCTATAGAGGTTACTCCTTCCGGTATATTTATGCTTATCAAACTACTACATTCATAAAACGCATTGCTACCTATAAATGTTACCCCTTCCGGTATATTTATACTCGTCAAACTACTACATCCATAAAATGTCCAATCATCTATAGATGTTACCCCTTCCGGTATATTTATGTCCGTCAAACTACTACATCCCCCAAACGCAAAAATACCTATAGAGGTTACTCCTTCCGGCATATTTATACTCGTCAAACTACTACATTCAGAAAATGCCGAACGTCCTATAGACGTTATTCCTTCCGGTATATTTATACTCGCCAAATCACTACATCCATAAAATGTCCAATCATCTATAGATGTTATTCCTTCCGGTATATTTATGCTTATCAAACTACTGCATCCATAAAACGCATTACTACCTATAAATGTTACTCCTTCCGGTATATTTATACTCATCAAATTACTACATCCAGAAAATGCACCATAACCTATAGATGCCAATCCTTCTGGCATATTTATATTCGTCAAACTACTGCATCCATAAAACGCATTGCTACCTATAAATGTTACTCCCTCTGGCATATTTATACTCGCCAAACTACTACATCTATAAAATGTCAAACCATCTATAGAGGTTACTCCTTCCGGTATATTTATGCTTGCCAAACTACTACATTCAGAAAACGCTGAACCACCTATAAATGTTACTTTTTCCGGTATATTTATACTTGTCAAACTACTACATTCAGAAAACGCATTGCTACCTATAAATGTTACTTCTTCTGGTATATTTATACTCGCCAAACTACTACATCCAGAAAATGCATTGGCACCTATAGAGGTTACTCTTTCTGATATATTTATACTTATTAATTTTGTACACTTCTCAAATGAATGATCTCTAACATTCACGCATTGACTTTTTATATCAACAAAATTCAACTTATATAAAGAATAAAATGCATAAGAGCCTATGGAACTAATATCATTTTCAACTGTAACATTCGTTATATTTTTACGATACTTGTACCAAGGTGGCAAATTATTTACATCATAATCTGTCATATCTCCAGATCCACTAATTATTAATTCTCCTGTATCATACACCATCCAATTAATTAGTTCATTTTCTGTTCCGTTTGCAATGACCTCTCTATTTTTATTTTCTTCATCTGAAAAAGCTACTACATCTCCCCCTTCATTTGAACCATCATCAAATTCCTGGTCATCATCAACAGATAATGTCTGATTTTCATCTACGGAACTTTCATCTTCTATTTCCAAATTGTCCTCAACTTCTTCAGCAGATATTGCTTCTTGCCGCGCTTCTTCACCATCATCTATACCTAGTTCCTCCATCGAATCTTCCGCTGCCATTACTTCGCCTGGCACTGCTATGCATATCATTACTGATGATAATATCAATGCTAACACTCTATTCATCTTCATACTCTATACCTCCACATTTTAATAATAAAAAAGCATTACATCCTCAGTGTTGACTCTGAAAAAATAATGCCTTTGTTATTTTCTTTTCTCACATCCCACAACTGGCTGTCTTACTTCCGCTTAGACCCTATAGTTTTGCGCCGCCGGATTTCTCCGGGTTTGCCCGTATTCAGTTTTTCTTGTTTTTCACACAATTTTCACATTTCTTATTATACTCTTATACAATTCAAAATGCACGAACCAATTCTGCCTGTTATTCGTTTCGGCATATTGCACAATTAAGATCCCAGGAAATGTATTTAATCAGGTTTCCATACTCCGTCTTGTTGCTGTCTTTCTTTAAGCCGCTACCAACCGCGCTTGTCCCCTTCTGGATTTTCTGGAATATCAGGAATTTCATATTCTTCATTCTCTATCATTGACGATCCAATAAAATCATCAAACCATCCATCAGAAACTAGCCTCCGCAGCAATCCTTCCAGCATCTTATCATCATACAAATAACTCTTGTCCATCAACTCTCCTTCCAACATATGTCATTACATATAATACTGATTCCGTAGCCCGTTTTCTCTTTCCTTTAATTTTAGAGTTTATAACTCTAAATGTCAATAGAGTTTATTCCTCTAGGATAAAATAATAAAAAACATCCGGAGGTGTCTGCATGAATTATCTGTCCCGAATCCGCAATCTTCGGGAAGATCATGATTATACTCAGACTTACGTTGCTTCTGTCCTGAATGTCGGGCAACGAACATATGCTGATTATGAACTTGGCAAAACTCGTATTCCTCTCGATTCCATGATAAAACTAGCCAAACTATACAACGTAGATATGAATTATATTTGTGATCTAACCGATTGTAAAAACATTTTCCCAGCTAACACCAAATAAAAGCACTGTTCAGTTATCACATCTGTATCTGTCAGTGCTTTCTCTATGTTTAAATATAAAAAGCCCCTGGCGGTCCATGCTCGGGACATTCACCAAAGGCTTTCTCTTAATATTTCTCACTTTCCTTTACCTTTTCCCATGTATTACCTTTACCTTTATTTTTTCCTGGCAAATGCAGAAGATTCTCCTTTCTTTTCTCGTTGAGGTAACACAAGGTAACACAAACTTACGTTCTCTTATTTTTCACAAGCAAAAAAAGAATCCCTCAACCAAGGGATTCTCAAAGCTTTAGTCGAAGCGACAGGATTTGAACCTGCGACCTCTGCGTCCCGAACGCAGCG
>OLRE01003705.1_pt1 | contig 10320 bp, 7 predicted proteins | sample 1672461 | NCBI WGS metagenome assembly OLRE01 (sample SAMEA3136688, study PRJEB25190) | human gut metagenome | biome: human gut; feature: human-associated habitat; material: faeces | place: Austria | collected 2013
TTATAGCTGATGTGCATATTGTTTTCCTGCCTTTCTATCCATACCACCGGGGCGGTTGCCCCGGCAGGAACTTTTCTCTTATTATAACACCAATCTTGTGAAATCACAATTTATTCTTGTAGCCTGCCGCTGATACCGTCTGGATTGTGCATTCCCTTTCTTTTTGTTCCCTTTAATTAGCCATGAACTGTTTAATTCCCTGCGACTTTGCGCCGGGATTATCGTTGCCGTATCCCTCCAAGAGATTGACAACACCCCAAACCGCGAGGCCTGCGCCTAACGCGATTACAAGAGTTTTTAAAACATTGACCGCTTCTGTGAAAAATTGCATAAATAAAATCCTCCTAAATTTTAATCTGTCTTTTTTTCTTCGTCCGGCACATCTACATTGTAAAGGTCGAATTGTTCATTTTCCTTTACAACCGCCGGTCTGCGGTTCAAAAATCGTTCAATGTCAAACTCGTTTTTCTTGTCTGCGTCTGATAAATACTTATAGCGCGGGTGCGCCGTTATATCGTACTTTTCAGACAAAAACGGACGGACGCCCCTTAATTGCAAAATGCACTTGCCGCCGTCCATTACCGATAATTCGTCCTGCGTCATCAGCTCCTTTCCTAATTTTTGATAATTAAGTCCGTAAGATTTTTGATTACTTCGCGTTTCGGAAGTATTGTACATATCAATCGTTTCTTTGCCGAGCGTTTCGGAAATCTCTTTAAGAGTAGTTTTCTCTTTACCTCCGAGAAATAGGGTAGTATCGCAATTACCTATAATCGTGTCGGCGTTATCCTTGTAAATAGCTTTTAGCTGACTTTGCGCCTGCAAGATTATTGACGCCGATATTTCTCGGCTTCTTATTGTGGCAATCAGCTTTTCAAATTTTGGTATTTGTCCGATATTCGCCATTTCATCAAGCAGAAATCTAACGTGTACGGGAAGTCTGCCGCCGTAAACGTCGTCCGCCTTATCACAAAGCAGATTGAATAACTGCGTGTACATCATAGCGACTATGAAATTAAAAGTATCGTCCGTATCGGAAATGATAACGAACAACGCCGTTTTCCTGTCGCCGATTTTGTCGAGCTCCAATTCGTCATATTCCATTAAGTCCCTGAGTTCCTTAATGTCAAACGGCGCTAATCTCGCGCCGCACGAAATCAAAATACTTTTAGCAGTCTTGCCGGCTGCCATTTTGTATTTCTTATACTGCTTTACTGCGAAATGCTCCGGTTCCTTTTCTTCCAGACGGTCAAAGAGTAAATCAACGGGGCTTTTATAATTCTCGTCGTCCTCTTTTGCTTCCGACGCGTTTATCATATCCAAAAGAGTTATGATGTTCTTTTCCTCGTCGGGCGCTTCGTACCAAATATAGCCTATGAGGGCGCAATAATACAGGCGTTCAGCCTTAACCCAGAAATCCTCACTTGACTTTTCGCCCTCGCCTTTGGTATTCGCAATAAGGGTATTAACGAGCTTCAAAATATCCTTTTCGCTGCGTATGTACTCAAACGGATTATATTTCATACTCTTTTTGAAATTTATCGTATTAAATGTTTTTATGATATATCCGCCTTTTTGTAACAGCTTCCCGCACTCAATTAAAACCGTACCTTTCGGATCGGTTACAACATAGCTGCTGTGCATTTGCATTAAATTCGGTTTTATGAAAAACCTTGTCTTACCGCTGCCGCTGCCGCCGATTACAAGAACATTCTTATTTCTTGCGTACTTCGGCAGCTTCGGGCGGCTGTCCATTGTAAGCCGTTCCGTATTCGTGAGAAGAACATTATTATAGAAATTCTGTCCGTCAATATACGGGGCTATGTCTGACGCCGTACCCCAGCGCGCCGAACCGTATTCAATGCCGTTTCGGTATTTCTTAGCATTTTTACCCCTGACATAAACTGCGCACTTAATCAGAAGCGCGGCTATTACTCCGATTGATATATCGATTATGTGGAACGAAAAAAGCGGAGCTTTGTAAAACTCCGCAATTCCCTGAACCAACGCTATTATTTTATTACCCTCTGTTATCCTGTATATATAGCATATCTTATCAGCAATCCAAAAGAACAGAAGATACGGGATATTTAAAAGAATAAACCTTTTGTCTATCCTCATATATCGCGCTCCTGTTCTTTGCGGCGGGCGCGGTCTTTCGGATTGATAGTCTTTGCAAGCTCGCGCATTTGAGATAACATTTTACGGATTGACGGTTTTTCCCGTAACAGCTTTTGCGAATACTCCTGAAACGCCATATTTATGACATCAATATCCTTACCCTTGAAGAATACGAGGTACTTCGGCGGTTTCGTGGAATTATCCTTTTTCAAAGCATAGTCAAGTCCGTACTTTTTCGCCACCGGCTCAAAAGATTTTATATTTTTATTCGTTATCTCAATATTTGAAAGCGCCGCGCCTGACTCTACAAGCTGCTTAATCGTCTGTTTACCCTGATAGCCCTTGTTTTTATTTTTCTGCTGCTGTCTTAGGTATTCACGAATTGCCGCCTGCAATACGCGCCCCGTCATTTTGGAAGCGCTTATAACTAACGCAACTGTTTTTTTATTTATTTCTTCCTGTATAGACATCACTCCTTGCAACAAAAAAGCGGCTGTTTATTTTCAAACAACCGCTTATTGCTTAATATTCTCTGTATCTGATTTATGGATTATTTCTTCCGCCTTATCCAAACCGTTTATAATCCACTCGTCAAATTCAGTCTGTACCGTATTTGTCGGTTCTATGCGTTCCTCCACCGTTTACACCCCTTATGTATAATCCAATTATAATACCAATGCTTTTTTAGGACAGAAATTTGAACATTTACCGCACCCTATACACTTGTCATAATCTATTATCGGTGCTTCAAAATCTTTCTGACTTAACGCTCCAACAGGACAAACATTGACAGCGGGGCATTTATGATTTTGGGGACAGTTTTCTATAATTATTTTTAATTTTTTATCCATAATATTCTTTCCTTTCGATATAAAATATTATAAAGATTATATCATATCCGGTCAACAAACACAATACACAAATCAGACAATTATTTTACCCAAGTTTCGCCGCTCTTTCCGTCAACGGTATTATGCGTATTGCTTGCTTCAAGGATTTCATAAAACGCCCAATATGACTTGTCTTTGAGGTCTGTAAATTTATTTACGGCTGACATATTCTTATTGATGTATTCCGTATCGGCGGCGCGTCCTGTTACGCGGTTTACAATCGTTACAACCTCCGCGCGTGTGATGTTGCTGTCCGGCTTAAATGTGCTGTCGCTGTATCCGTTTATCCAGCCCATACCAACAGCGCTGTAAATATAACCTGACGCCCAATGTGATTTTGGTACATCATTAAAAATATTCTTCTTTGCCGCCACTGTCTTAGCGTCCAGCGCATAGAACCTCATACACATTGTTACAAATTCGGCTCTTGTAATATGTTCGTCCGGCTTAAATGTCTTATCGTCATAGCCGGATATTACCTTGTACTTTTCAAGATAGGCGATATAGTTATTAAACCAATCCTTGCTTGATACGTCCTTAAATGATGATTTACGGCTTGAAATATTTTCGCCCTTACGCTCTGCAATATTACGGGCGAATATGGCAGCTGCTTCTGCTCTTGTCATATTATTTTCAGGCTTAAAGGCTCCGTCCTCATATCCGACTACATAAGAATTATGCGTGTTTGTCGGCATAATAAGCTGACCGTTTGCGTCGGTTGCGCCGCTGACGGAATTATTCTTGTCTTTGAGCGTAACATCAATACCCGCCGTTGTCTTGCCCTTGTTATCCGTTACGGTAATTGTATAATAATTATCGTCAAGAGTTTTGCCGCTCGGAAGCGTCAAAGTGATTTTATCGTCCTTGACGGTCTTATTGACATTGACGGTCTTTCCGTCCTTATCGACAACCTTTACAGTGTATGACGGCTTGACATATCCGCTACTGCCGCCGCTTCCTCCTGAAGAAGAACCGCCGCCACCGCCTGTTGAAGTCTTGACGGGTACAGTGATTTTACCGTTTGCGTCGGTTGATTTTGTCGCTGTCTTATTATCCTTATCGGTAACAGTTACGGAAATATCCTTGACCGCTGTATTATCCTTGCCGCTGACGGTTACAGTGGTTTGATTATCTGTATTGAGCTTGTTTCCGTCGGGAAGAATAACGCTGATTTTACCGTCCTTAACCTCAACGGCGGCATTTTCGATTTTTGCCTTTGTGTCCTCGACAATGACATTGTATGTCTTTTCTCCCTCAACAACCTGTGCATAGCCGTTTTTGTCTGTACGGTCTGTACTTGTCGGGGGAACAATCGCAATGCCCTCACTGTTTGTAAGGTCTTTTGCTTCCGTTCCGTCCTTTGCAATTACGGTAACAGGTACGCCGTTTACAGCTTTTCCGTCCTTGTCTGTAATTCCGATAATAATTCTGTTATCGGGAGTGATACCCTTTTCATCAGGGAGCTTAACCGTAACGCTGCCGTTGTCTTTATCAACACTGACGATTGCGCCGTTTACAGCGCCGTCATTGTCATTTACAGATACCTTATACGAATAATCGGGAGTAACAACCTCGCTTCCATTATCGGGATTTACGGTAGGCTTCGGCTTTTCCGTTTCGCTCGGCTGCTCTGTCGCGTCCGGCTTTTCTGTTTCTGACGGTTTATCCGTTGCGCTCGGTTCGTCTGTTGCGTCCGGCTTCTCTGACGGTTCGGGAGTTTCAAGTCCGGGTTTTGTTGTCAGAGTAGGCTCCGGCGTCGGTTTATTCTCGATTATATTTTCATTCAGCGGAGGAACAGTGATTTTTCCGTCCTTGTCTGTTATCTCGGTTCTGTCGCCGCCTGCATTGTCATAGACATTTACGCTTACGCCCTCAACCGCTTTTCCGTCATTCGTCTTTACAATTACAGATGTACGGTTATGGTAATCAATCTTTTTACCGTCGGGGAGGCATACCATAACGCCGTTATCGTCAACGGTTACAAGCGCCATATATACCGGTTCCGTTTCATCTTCGACAAGTACGATATATCCGTTTACATTCGCCGTACCGTTTTTGTCCGTGTACGCCTGATTTTTATTCGGTAATGTAGCCTGACCGTTTGCGTTTGTAACGCCCTTTTCTATATAGTCGCTGTCGCCTATGACAATCACGTTTACATTTTCCTTTGCTTCGCCGTTCTGGTCTTTGACCGTAACAGTAACGCGGTTGTCGCTGTTCATAGCCGTACCGTCGGGAAGTTTTACGACAATATCGTGGTTATCGCCTATGTGAATTTCACAATCGGGAATGACGGTATCGTTTTTGTCTGTAACGGTAACAACATAAGTATATTTTGTTTCGCCGTTATCGCCGCCGATAGTGCCGTTTTCATTACCCGTTGAGCTCTGATTATTCGGAACAATAAGCTGACCGCCTGCGTCCGTCTGACCTGTTGCGGCGTTGCCGCTCTTGTCTGAAATATTGATATTCAAGCCCTCTGCCGCTGCCTTTGTATCTGTACGAACAACCGTAATTGTCGTTCTGTCCTCATAGTCAAGCAATCTGCCCTCCGGCAGCTTAATTGTGATGTTATCGTCCTTGTCAATGCTGATTTCTGAATTGAAAACAGGCTTGCTGTCCTTATCGGTAATCAGAATACTATAATCACCGACTTTTGAATATCCGTCCTCGTCCGAATTGTCCTTATCGGTAAGCTGGGGGATTTCCTCAATTTTTAAAACTGTACCGCAATCCGTACATTCAATATGCCTGCTGCCCTCATTCTCAATCGTAGCGGGAACGTCAATAATCCAATCTGACATCTTGTGTCCTTTTGCCGATACCTCGTCGGCTCTATATGTTTCGCCGCAGTTTTTACAGGTGTATGTTGTATAGCCCAATTCTGTACAGGTAGGCGCGGTTACTGTTGTTTCGTAATCGTGAGCGGTCTTTGCCTGCTCGTTTCCGATATATGAAATTCCGCAGTCCTTACAAGTAAAGGTTGTATATCCTATACCCGTACAAGTGGAAGTTGTGATTTTTTCCTCATAGTTATGGCCTTTCGCGTCCGTGTAATCCGCGACATACGATTTTCCGCAATCCTCGCAAGTAAAAGTTGTATATCCCATTTCCGTACAAGTCGGCGCGGTTACAGTGGGAATATATTTATGCTCTGTCGGCTCCTGCTCGTCGCCGATATATTCCTTGCCGCAATCGGGGCAAGTGTAAATTGTATAGCCCTGTGATGTGCAAGTAGGCTTAATCGTCTGCTTATTGTAATTATGAGGAAGAACCTCCGTATAATCTGAAATGTAGCTGTCGCCGCAATCCTCGCAAGTATATGTTGTATATCCCATTTCCGTACAGGTCGGGGGAGTTACAACTGAATTATACTTGTGTTCGGTCTTATCCGTATAATTACCGATATATGAATGGTCGCAATTCTCACAATTATATGTGGTAAATCCCATAGCTGTACAAGTCGGCTCCGTTACTGTTTCGGAATAGGTGTGTCCTGTCGGCAGTTCAAGAATAGCGCCGCAGCTTTCGCACTTTTGCGGTTCGGTACAGGTAGCAGCCTTTCCGGGTGTATGTCCTGTCGCTGAAATTGCCTGTATCATCTTTTCATCACAATGTTTACAGTGGTATTCCATAACGCCCTCGCTCTCGCAGGTCGAATTAGTTACAGTGTGTCCCTCGTCCCATTTATGACCGCGCGGCTCGGTGTAATCGCCGACATAGGTATCATCACAATTTCTGCACTTGTATGTGGTAAAGCCTTTTGTTTTACAAGTGGGCGCGGTTACTGTCGGTCTGTAATCGTGTTTTGCAAGTGGCGTTAAATCCGTAATGTACTTATATCCGCAGTCGATACAAATATGTTCTGTATATCCGTTCTTTGTACAAGTGGAGGCAACAATATTTGTTTCATAACGGTGTCCCGTCATTGAGGTACTTTCTGTATAATAGCTGCCGCACTTTGTACAGGAATGTAATTCTAAACCGCCTTGCTGACAACTCGGCTCACGAATTACAACAGTATTGTAATCGTGCCCGCTTGCGGGAGTATAATTCGTTTTCTGCAAGGCTCCGCACTCGGCACACTGGAAACGGTCAAAACCTAACTCTGTACAAGTGGGGCGCACTGTTTCCAAAAATCTGAAATCGTGAGTATGAATACTGTTTGTATTTGAGGGCGGATTATCGCTTAAAAGCCATACATAGCTTACGCCGTTTTCCGTCATACTCTCGCCGCCGTAGGTATATTCTATCTCATAATATACGGGATAATAGCCCTCGTCGGTATAATTCGGCGCGCTTGTCTTGTTACACTTTTTCGCTTCCGTTCCGTAACGAATACTTGTATTTACGCCATTCTCCGATAAGTCATTGACGGTTACGGTATGAGGTTTTCCGTCAACCTTGCCATAATAGCTTTGTACAACAGACTTTGCCGCCGCGTATTCGTTTTTCTTATATCCGCAGTCCTCACAATCCGCTGTAATGTGAAAACGCTGATTTCCCAATTCGCCGTTTACATTTTCGGTGAAGTTGTGGTTTTCCTGTTTGTCCTGCACCCGCTCTTTCGTGCCTTTGCAGAATTGACAATACTTGCCCTTTTTTGCTTTTACCGTATGCGTCCTGCTGTTGTACGGTATGTATTCCGTACTGTCAAAATCCAAGAAAAAGTTGCTGTCGCAGGGGTTAAGGGAATATACATCTTTACCGCACGAATACGCGTTAATTCCGTCAACGGAATTTACCGTACCGCAATTCTGACAAACTGATTTTGTCCAATGATACCCCGTATAGAACGCGTCAACGCCGGGTGTTCCGTCGTCAAGATTGCCTTTGCCTTTTCCGTCAATAAGCGTACCGTCCGAATAGTAGACGCCGCGATTATATGCGGTTTCGCCAGTTCGTGTGTATTCGGGTACGCGGTAGGAAATGTTGCTTGTCGGCATATCGCAGACGGGGCAGAACATTGTACCCGTAGTTACTGTTGCATTGATGTCAAACTCGCTTGTGCGCCCGTTTGCTTCAATCCATACGTCCGCCGGATCGACATATTCGTTACTCTGCGCCGCATAAGTGGTGATTGAGGGAATAACGCTCAAAGTCATTCCCGCCGCCATTACAGCGGCTAAAATTCTTTTTATTTTGTTTCTCATTTCTAAAAATCCTCCTTGTCAAGATTTAAAATTTTGTATTAAAAAACACGCTCGCATAGGCGGGGCGCGTGATTTTGGGTTGTATGTAATTTTAATTACCTCCGTACATATCGTGATTTACTTTCAAGGTGTAATAGCTGTCAATAGTGGAGGGGGCATTGAATAACGCCGCAAGTAAATATTTTCTTGTATCGTGTACGTCTGTGTTATTCTTCATACAGTCTATGACATATTCGATATGCTCGCTGTTTAGTTTCAGAAGTTTGGATTTTACCGTTTCCGCATTTCGTTCCTCGCTTGCAACGGTTAAGTATTCTCTTGTTGTACATACCGTTTCAGTGATAATATCAACAATTTCATTCAGAATACCGATATTGCCGTTTAGCTTTTGACATAAAATATCATACTCAATATTTTGTTTTATAAGCTGTCTGTATGCTAAAATCTTATCCATTCCTATCCGTTCAGGCTGTTGTGGTTTTACAGGTTCGCCGTTTTCCTCCGGCTCCGTAGAATTGATTGGATAAGTATTTAATAAATCAGTATTTGATATTTCAGTATTTGATTTATTAGTATTTAATTGCGTGGACTTGCCCTGTTCAGGTTCAGCCTGTACAGGATTATCCAATGTTGGATTTTCCAATGTAGGCTCGGTCTGTTTTGGTTCGGGCGATATAGGCAATTCGTGTATGATATATTCATTTTCGCCAAGCTGCCCTTTTTCGTTTCTGACGCGGGAACGCTCAATATATCCAAACGCTTCAAGCTCATTGATTGCCGAGCGTATGGCGTCAATGCCCTCTTTATTTAAAGTTGCTAAGCCTTTAAGGGAATAATCCCAATCTTCAGGCAAGCTAAGCATAAACGATAAAAGCCCTTTTGACCGCAGGGACAAATCTTTATTTTTTAAATGATGATTAGACATCACTGTAAAATCTTTTGTTTTCTGAACTCTGAATACTGTTGCCATAGCTGATATGCTCCTTTCCTAAATATCGACATCAAAAAAAGACATTGAGTGTTCCCAATGCCTTATATATAAAATATTCTGTTTTACTTCGGCAAAATAAAAATTTTGTCGTTCTTTTGTTTTTTAATTGACCGCCTTATGTATTTATGATATACTATCTGAGAATGTAAAGGTCGGTCTTTGGTGCAAAAGGGAAATAAAAAATACCGTAAATATGCAATTCACGATATTTTTTAAACATAAAATTATTTTATTTTAAGGTTAATACTGTTTATTGACCGCTCAAAACCCTTGTGTTTATGCGATTTTTCCATAAGTCCAATAAGGACAGTCGCACCATTTGTATGTACACCCACATCAATGAAATATTGATGTGGGTGTATTTTTTTTTAAATATTATGAGTAATCAAAAAAAACACTGTGACAAAGCACAGTGTTTTTTTATCATACAGTCTTAGGTTGGGGAACAGTTGACTGGTTTTGACGATTTAGAATCGGTATAATTCTTTTTGCGACAAGTGCTGCAAGGATTGCAAGGGCGATATTACCCGGAGCGACAAGCACGAAACACGACATAACTGTTTTACCGATACTGACAGGTGCATTAATAACAAAGTTACATATAATATAGAAATAAATCGCACCCAAAACGTATACGAATGCCATACCGGCAAAGCTTGCACCGAGTATTCTCAAGAATGACGGATTTTGTTTCTTTTCGACAATAAGTCCTGTTACGAATGCTCCTATAATGAAGGCTACCAAAAAGCCGAAACTTGGTTTTAGCACATAGCTGAAACCTCCGCCTTGTGTAAACACAGGTATTCCGATAAGTCCCATAAGCACGTATACCGCAACGCTTATTGCGCCCTTTTTAGAACCGAGCAAAAGACCTGCCAATGTTGTAAATGTTATTTGCAAAGTAAAAGGCACAAGCGGAACCGGAATTCTTATAAACGCTCCGATTGCCGAAAGTGCAGTGAACAATGCACACAAAATTAAATCTCTTGTTGTAAATTTCTTCTTCATTTGAAAATTTCCTTTCTAACTTAAAAACTGAGATAATTATATATTATAAAAGTTTAATTGTCAACCTAAAAATTAAACAAAGGTTTACAATTATCTTATTTACTTTTTGGTAAATAAATGCTATAATAAAAATATTAAGATAATTCAAAGTGACAGA
>OLRE01003725.1_pt1 | contig 10282 bp, 8 predicted proteins | sample 1672461 | NCBI WGS metagenome assembly OLRE01 (sample SAMEA3136688, study PRJEB25190) | human gut metagenome | biome: human gut; feature: human-associated habitat; material: faeces | place: Austria | collected 2013
GATCTTTTATCAGATCTCACAGCCAGAGGATCTGGAACCGGGATATTTTGGTATCCGCGAACCGAAAACAAGTCTTCCGGTTGCAGACGGAGAGGATGGACTGATGATAATGCCGGGAGTCGCCTTCGACAATCAGCGCCACCGGGTAGGATACGGCGGCGGCTTTTATGACCGGTATCTGAGCAAACACACCAGTCATTTTACCGCAGCACTGGCATTCGAATTCCAGATGATGGAGGAAGTTCCCACCGAACCGACTGATCTGCTGCCGGATGTGGTAATCACAGAGAAAACAATTTACCGGTAAGTACTGCCAGGCAGGAACTTACAGAAGGGAGAATACATATGGAATACCTGGATAATATCGGGAAACGGGCGCAGGCCGCAAAACCGGATCTGCAACATCTCAAAAGTGAAGAAAAAAATCAGATTCTAAGAAAATCTGCCGACGATCTGAAGCTCCATGCAACTGAGATCCTGGCTGCCAATGAAAAGGATATGGAAAAAGGCCGGACAAATGGCATGTCCCAGGGACTTCTGGACCGGCTTTTATTAACGGAAGATCGCATCGCACAGATCGCAGAAGGTCTGTATCAGATTGCCGCTCTCGATGATCCCATCGGCGAAGTGCTCGGCATGAAACAGCGTCCCAACGGTCTTCGTATCGGTCAGAAACGTGTACCCCTCGGTGTTGTCGGTATTATCTATGAGGCCCGTCCAAATGTAACTGCCGATGCATTCGGTCTTTGTTTTAAGACCGGCAATGTTGTGATCTTAAAGGGTGGAAGTGATGCTTTTCATTCTATCCAGGCGATCGTAACCTGCATCCGCCGCACACTGTCGGAAGCAAACGTGAACCCGGATGCTCTGCTTCTCATCGAAGATACCTCCAGAGAGACTACCGCTGCATTCATGAAACTGAACCAGTATGTGGATGTTCTGATCCCGCGAGGAGGTGCCGGTCTGATCCGCGCCGTTGTGGAAAACAGCACGATCCCGGTCATTGAAACCGGTACAGGCAACTGCCATATCTTTGTCGATGCCTCCGCAGATCTGTCTATGGCTGTGGATATCATTATCAACGCCAAAACGCAGAGGGTAGGTGTATGTAACGCCTGTGAGTCTCTTCTGATCCACAGAGAGGTAAAGGATAAACTGCTTCCGGTTCTTGCTGCACGCTTACAGGAAAAACATGTGGAGATCCGCGGCGATCAGGAGGTCTGCGAACTGGTTCCCGATGCTGTCACCGCAACAGAAGAGGATTGGGGAAAAGAATATCTGGATTATGTGATTTCCATGAAAACCGTAGATTCCGTGGACGAAGCAATCGCCCATATCAACCGTTACAACACCGGTCATTCAGAAGCAATTATCACAGAAAGCTACACGAACTCACAGAAATTTCTCGATGAAGTAGACGCCGCCTGTGTATACGTCAACGCATCTACCAGATTCACAGATGGATTTGAATTTGGTTTTGGTGCCGAAATCGGCATCAGCACACAAAAACTTCATGCCAGAGGGCCGATGGGGTTAAAAGAACTGACCACTACCAAGTATGTGATTTATGGGGATGGCCAGATTCGGGAATAAATATCTCAATCTTTGATTGGGATAAACTGGAGGATATGAATGAGCATTAATGATTATACAAAAGCAGAGGGTGTGTCACAGCTGCCCTCTGATGAAACTGAGAAACAGCTGTTTATCATCGAGCAGTTACATGAACAGATGCAGGCGGATTATGCCAGAACAGGGAAGAAAAAGACCTATCATGTGGTGACTTTCGGCTGTCAGATGAATGCCAGGGACTCAGAGAAACTGGCGGGCATTCTGGAACGCATCGGTTATGCAGAAACAGATACGGAGGATGCGGATTTTGTCATTTACAATACCTGTACGGTACGAGAAAATGCCAATCTTCGTGTTTACGGCCGCTTGGGACAGATGAAGCGTACTAAGCAGCGCCATCCGGATATGCTGATCGCATTGTGCGGCTGCATGATGCAGGAGCCCCTTGTTGTTGACAAGATTCGTAAATCTTACCGTCATGTGGATATTATTTTCGGTACACACAATATCTTTAAATTGGCAGAGCTGATTCAGACACGTTTGAATACCGGCAAAATGGTGGTAGATATCTGGAAAGATACCAATCAGATTGTGGAGGATCTGCCGAATGAACGCAAGTACTCTTTCAAAACAGGTGTCAATATCATGTTTGGCTGCAACAATTTCTGCAGTTATTGTATTGTCCCTTATGTGCGTGGTCGTGAGAGAAGCCGTGAACCGAAGGATATTATCCGTGAGATTGAGCGTGACGTAGCAGATGGCGTGAAGGAAGTCATGCTCCTTGGACAGAATGTCAATTCCTACGGTAAGAATCTGGAAAAACCAATCAGCTTTGCCAAGTTGCTTCAGGAAATCGAGAAGATTGAAGGACTGGAACGTATTCGTTTTATGACTTCTCATCCGAAGGATTTGTCTGATGAACTGATTGCTGTTATGGGGCAGTCAAAGAAAATCTGCCGTCATCTTCATCTGCCGCTGCAGTCAGGCAGCAGTCGTATTCTGAAGTTGATGAACCGTAAATATACCAAAGAATCATATCTTGACCTGGTGGACCGCATCCGTAAAGACTGCCCGGATATTTCTTTGACAACAGATATTATTGTGGGCTTTCCGGGAGAAACAGAAGAAGATTTCTTAGAGACCATGGATGTGGTGGAGAAAGTTGGATTTGACAGTGCCTTTACTTTCATTTATTCTAAAAGAACAGGCACCCCGGCGGCTTCTATGGAGAATCAGGTGCCGGAAGATGTTGTCAAGGATCGTTTTGATCGTCTGTTAAAGCTCGTACAGCAGAAGGCCTCTGAAGCTTCTGCACGTTTTACTGGCTCCGTACAGAAAGTGCTTGTGGAAGATGTGAATGAGCATGACGAAACCATGGTAACAGGCCGTATGAGCAATAATCTGCTGGTACATTTCAAAGGAACACCGGATTTGATCGGTCAGATAGTGGATGTTCATCTGGAAGAGTGCAAAGGTTTTTATTATATCGGTAATTTGTCAGAATAATAAACAAAATCGTGAAAAAAGAAAAATAATTGGTGAATTTTTACAAAAGAAAAAATAATCATAAAAAATAGTTGTATTTTCCAGATTTTGTGATATGATGAATGAGAAGTTAAGTTTGAAGAGCAAAGGCGTTCTCATTTATTTGAGGACGCCTTTTTACTTTACCGGGGTTCAGGTGTCATTTTTAGCACAGCGTTGAGTCAGTAGTGAGAGATGACGAATACCGCATTGCTCCGGAACAAGCAAATAATATTGAAATGAGGTAGGAACTATGTCAGTAAAAATCAATGTATCAGAGATTTTTGCATCTAACGTATTTGATGATGCGACAATGAAACAGCGTTTACCAAAGAAGATTTATGCTGAATTCAAGAATACACTTCTTGAAGGCAAGGACCTTGAACCACATGTGGCTGAGATTATCGCCCATGAGATGAAAGAGTGGGCCATTGAAAAAGGTGCCACACATTATACACACTGGTTCCAGCCTTTGACCAATATTACGGCTGAGAAGCATGATGCTTTTATTAATCCGCAGAAAGACGGCTCTATTCTTCTTTCTTTCTCAGGAAAAGAGCTGATCAAGGGTGAACCGGATGGTTCTTCATTCCCTTCAGGTGGTATTCGTGCAACATGTGAAGCAAGGGGTTATACAGCATGGGATTGTACATCACCGGCTTTCATTCATGAAGCTCCGGACAGCACACCGGTTCTTTATATTCCGACTATTTTCTGTTCTTACACAGGTGAAGCACTGGATAAGAAGACACCGCTTCTTCGTTCCATGGAAGCACTGAGCACACAGGCTATGCGTATTATCAAACTCTTTGGTGATACAACAGCAACAAAGGTTGTAACAAGTGTCGGACCTGAACAGGAATACTTCCTTGTAGACAAGGATACATATGACAAACGTAAAGACTTGATCTTCACAGGCCGTACATTATTCGGCGCACCTGCTCCTAAGGGTCAGGAACTGGATGACCATTACTTTGGTACAATCAAAGAGAGAGTCCTTGCTTATATGACAGAGTTAAATGAAGAACTCTGGAAATTGGGTATTACAGCAAAGACACAGCATAATGAAGTTGCACCTGCTCAGCATGAACTGGCACCGATTTATGATACAACCAATATTGCCACAGACCACAATCAGCTGGTTATGGAAATTATGAAGAAAGTTGCACTTCGCCATAATCTTGTATGCCTGTTACATGAGAAACCATTTGCAGGTATCAATGGTTCCGGTAAACACAATAACTGGTCTATGAGCACAGATACAGGCAAGAATCTGCTGGAGCCTGGTGATACACCACATTCCAACAAGCAGTTCCTTCTTGTATTGGCATCTATCCTGAAAGCTGTTGATGATTATGCACCGTTGCTTCGTATGTCCGCAGCAACTCCTGGCAATGACCACAGACTTGGTGCTAATGAAGCACCTCCAGCAATCATCTCCGTATTCCTTGGCGATCAGTTGGAAGATGTATTAAGCCAGTTATGTGAAAAAGGCGAAGCTACAAGAAGTCTGGAAGGCAGCCAGCTTGAAACAGGTGTATCCACTGTTCCGAGATTCAGCAAAGATGCCACAGACCGTAACAGAACATCACCATTTGCTTTCACAGGCAATAAATTCGAATTCCGTATGGTAGGTTCTTCTGCATCCATCGCAGACCCTAACATTGTATTAAATACAATCGTTGCAGAGACGTTAGGTCAGGCTGCAGATATTCTTGAAAAGGCCGATGATTTTGAACTGGCTCTCCATGATCTGATCAAAGACTGGGTAACAGACCATATCCGTATCATCTTTAATGGTGACGGTTATTCAGATGCATGGGTTGAGGAAGCTGCCCGCCGTGGCCTTCCAAACATCAAGAATACAGTAGATGCTACATCTGTACTGGCAGATCCAGAAGTCATCAAACTTTTCGAGAAACATGGCGTATTCTCAGCAGTAGAGCTTGCAGCCCGTGAAGAAGTTGGTTACGAGAACTATTCTAAGGCTATCAATATCGAAGCAAGAACCATGATCGATATGGTTAAGAAAGAAATTATTCCTGCTGTTATGGAATATACAACAACTGTTGCAAAATCTGTTGCAGCTGTTAAGGCTGTTGGCGCAGATGCTTCTGTACAGGAAAAGGTTCTGAAAGAGATTACAACAGAGCTGTCCAAACTGGATGCATCTGTTGTTAAACTGGAAGCAGCAACAGATGCTTCTGTTAAGATTGAAGATCCTAAGGCTCAGGCTATTGCATACAGAGACGATGTATTCGCTCAGTTTGCAGAAGTACGTGAACCGGCTGATAAACTGGAAACACTGGTTGATGAGAAAGCTTGGCCATTCCCAACATATGCAGAACTGCTGTTCAACGTCTAAAAAAGAGACGGAGCATTCTTGCTAAGTAGTTAGTAAAGTGCGGTTTTAGATTATCGATAAAAGGATTCCCTGTGATCTGTTCAGCACAGGCACACTCGCGTTGCCCAACACTGGCAGCGGTACATAAGACACTAAAGGACAGTGCCTAAGTACCGGCCGTGTTGGAAGCACCTGTGCTGAACAGATGCATAGGGAATCCTTTTTCGCCAGGTCAAGAATTGTGCGCAGGGTAGTAGTCTTTCCGGCACCGTTAATTCCGATAAAACCGGTGATGCAGCCCTCCGATAAAGAAAATGAGACGTCTGTCAGTGAAAAATTTTTATACGATTTGTTTAAATTCTTTACTCTCAAAATATCTTTCATTGTTAATCCTCCTCGTAAAGAATATCCATCATGGCATTCAGTTCTTCTTTAGTAATTTTCAGTGATTTCGCAGTTTGTATCATATCGAGCATTTTCTGCTCTACAAGACGCCGTTTGGAATCCCGCAGTAATTCAAGATTGCCGGCAGATACAAAGGTGCCGATGCCGACCTGACTTGTAATAAACCCTTCCTGTTCCAGTTCCTCGTAAACCCGGCGAATGGTCAAAACGCTGACTTTCAGGTCATTGGCAAATGCACGGATAGAAGGAAGTGCATCACCCTCCACTAATTCTTCCTTTAAAATAGCGTCTTTAATCTGGTCTTTGATTTGCTGGTACAAAGGGCTGTCAGAAGTATTTGAAATAAGAATCTTCAAGTTTGTTCTTCATCCTTTCTACTAGTGTGCTGTTTGCATATATTCATTATAAACATTAAGCACATAAATGTTAATAGGAGTGTGGAAATTCAGTATTAGGTGTATTATAATGGGAGTATAAACTTTGCACAGGAATTGGGATGTGGAATGTGTTGAATGTGTTTATAGTCTGCGAAGCAGACTGGATGCCGCGCCAGGGGATGCAAGGGAGTCTTGAAAAATTTACAGATAGAGAAAGAAATTAAAAGTATGGGAATAAAATATACGTCATTGACAAAAAAAGCCATGATGATTTGCTTTGAGACACATAAAAATCAAAAGGATAAAAGCGGTATGCCTTATGTCTATCATCCTTTTCATCTGGCAGAACAGATGGAGACAGAGGATGAAATCTGCACAGCGCTGCTGCATGATGTGGCAGAGGATTCAGACTGTACAATAGAAGATTTGAAAAAGGAAGGCTTTTCAGCGGACACGATAGAAGCCTTGCGGCTGTTGACCCATGAAAAATCTGTACCCTATATGGATTACATTGCGGCACTTAAAGGAAATTCGATTGCCAGAAAGGTGAAACTGGCAGATCTGGCACATAACAGCGATATCGGGAGACTGGCTATTGTGACGGATAAAGACCTGAAAAGGATGGAAAAGTATCAGAAAGCGAGAAATTTGCTTTTAGAAGAGTGATAATCGGTGCTTGTGATTAAATTCGATATATGCTAAAATGTAGAATGCAAAAAAAGACGAATTGACCGATGAAGAAACTCGGAGGAGAAATATATGGCAGCATTGACACCGATGATGCAGCAATACATGGCGATCAAGGAGCAGTATAAAGACTGCATCCTTTTTTATCGTCTGGGCGATTTTTATGAAATGTTTTATGATGATGCCCTGACTGCATCCAGAGAACTTGAGATAACACTGACAGGCAAAAACTGCGGTCAGGAAGAGCGGGCACCAATGTGTGGTGTCCCTTATCATGCCGTGGATGTTTATTTGAACAAATTGGTTGCAAAGGGCTACAAGGTTGCAATCTGTGAGCAGGCGGAGGATCCGAAGCAGGCGAAAGGCATTGTGAAGCGTGAAGTGATCCGGATTGTCACACCGGGAACGAATCTGAGCCAGCAGGCCCTGGATGAGGGCCGCAATAACTATCTGATGTGTCTTGTATATGACGATAATCAGTTCGGATTGGCAATCACGGATATTTCAACCGGCGATTTTTATACAACGGAAGTGGCAACACTGAAGGAACTTTATGATGAAATCCATCGTTTTTCACCATCAGAAATTATCTGCAACGATTCTTTCTATATGAGTGGGGCCAGTCTGGATGATTTCAAAGACCGTCTGCATGTTTCTGTATCCACACTGGATACGTGGTATATGGATGAGGCGGTGAGTGTTCAGAAGATCAAAGAGCATTTTAAGGTGGCCAGCCTTGACGGTCTTGGCTTGACAGATTTTCCATCTGGGACATTGGCTGTGGGCGCATTGCTATTATATCTTTATGAGACACAGAAGAATACTCTTGACAATCTGACCAAGATTACACCGTACCGCTCAGGTGGATATATGATCATTGACAGTGCCACTAACAGGAATCTTGAATTGATTGAGACCCTGAGGGAAAAGCAAAAAAAGGGCTCATTGCTGTGGGTGCTGGATAAGACAAAGACGGCCATGGGTGCCCGTCTGATGCGAAACTGGATTGAGCAGCCACTGATTGAGAAGAAGAAGATTACCGCAAGGCAGGATGCGGTGGAAGAATTATATAATGATATGATTACCAGAGAGGAGATACGGGAATATCTGAATGCAGTATACGATCTGGAACGTCTGGTGACTCGCATCAGTTACAGAACGGCGAATCCCCGGGATCTGATTGCTTTTAAGACATCTCTCGGAATGATTCCTCCTGTCAAACAGCTGCTTTCTCAGGCAAAAAGCGCAGAATTGAAAGAAATTGATGAAAGAATGGATTGTCTGGAGGATATTTATGATCTGATTGAAAAATCTATTCAGGATGAGCCACCGATTATGATTCGTGAGGGTGGCATGATCAAAGAGGGTTATAATGAAGACGTGGATAAGTTCCGTCTCTCAAGAACAGAAGGCAAAACCTGGCTGGCGGAGCTGGAGGCTCGTGAGAAGGAGAAAACCGGCATCAAGAATCTGCGTGTGCGCTATAACAAAGTTTTCGGCTATTATCTGGAAGTTACCAATTCCTATAAGGAGCTGGTGCCGGAGGACTGGACTCGCAAACAGACACTGGCCAATGCAGAGCGTTATATTACTCCGGAATTAAAAGAGCTGGAAGATATGATCCTTGGTGCAGAGGATAAGCTTGCTGCCCTTGAGTATGATCTCTATTGTGAAGTCAGGGACAGTATCGGTGAGCAGGTCGTTCGTATTCAGGAGACAGCTAAGGCAATCGCGCATTTGGATGTATTGGCTTCTCTGGCCTGTGTGGCTCAGAGCAATGATTACGTGCGCCCGTCTATTAACACAAAGGGCGTTATTGATATTCAGGGCGGCCGCCATCCGGTAGTAGAGAAGATGAACAACAATCAGATGTTTATCGACAACGATACTTATTTGGACAACAAGAACCATCGTATATCTATTATTACCGGTCCGAATATGGCTGGTAAGTCTACCTATATGCGCCAGTCGGCGCTGATCGTGCTCATGGCTCAGATCGGAAGCTTTGTACCGGCAAAATCAGCCAATATCGGCATTGTGGATAGAATTTTCACCCGTGTCGGTGCATCAGATGATCTGGCCAGTGGACAGAGTACTTTTATGGTGGAGATGACGGAAGTTGCCAATATTCTTCGCAATGCCACCAGCCGAAGTCTGCTGATCCTGGATGAAATCGGAAGAGGTACCAGTACATTTGATGGTTTAAGTATTGCCTGGGCGGTAGTAGAACATATCAGCAATCCAAAGCTTCTGGGGGCAAAGACATTGTTTGCTACCCATTATCATGAACTGACAGAACTGGAAGGAAAGCTTGACAGCGTGAACAATTACTGTATTGCCGTCAGAGAGCAGGGGGATGATATCATTTTCCTGAGAAAGATTATCCGCGGCGGTGCAGATAAGAGTTATGGTATTCAGGTAGCCCGTCTGGCAGGGGTACCTGATTCTGTCATTGACAGAGCAAAAGAGATTTCCGGCTGGCTGGAAGAAACAGATGTTACTGACAAGGCGAAAAATCTGCAGGTGAGAACTTCTGCTAAGAAAAAAGAAGTGGTCAGAGAGGCAGTCCCTGCTGAAAAACAGATGAGCCTTTTTGATATTTACCCGGCAGACCACCCGGTTCTGAAGGAACTGGCAGGACTGGATGTGTCCAACATGACACCGATTCAGGCACTGAATACATTATATGAACTTCAGAAAAGGTTAAAAGAGACAAATTAGCCATCAAATGGTCACAAAATACTGATATACTATTCATTTGGGATAAAATAAACAGGAGAGGGGGCAGCAGGATGAAGTCTATTCATTTACTGGACAGTGATACCATCAACAAGATTGCAGCCGGAGAGGTTGTGGAGAGACCGTCCTCGGTGATTAAAGAACTTGTGGAGAATGCTATTGATGCGAAAGCATCGGCAATTACGATTGAGATTAAAGAGGGCGGCATTGCCATGATGCGTGTGACGGATAATGGCGGCGGTATTGACAGAGATGATATCAAGACGGCGTTTGTCAGACATGCCACAAGTAAGATCGAAACGGCTATGGATCTGATGACAGTGGGATCACTGGGGTTCAGAGGAGAGGCTTTGTCAAGTATTGCCTCCGTTTCTCAGATTGAGCTGATCACAAAGGTACACCCGGAATTATTGGGGGTTCGTTACTGTATTGACGGTGGTGAAGAAAAGAGCTGTGATGATATCGGATGCCCGGACGGCACCACGATCATTGTGAGAAATCTGTTCTATAATACACCGGCCAGGAGAAAGTTTTTAAAGACGGCAGCCACGGAGGCGGCCTATATTAATGATCTGGCAGGACGACTGGCATTGTCCCATCCAGATGTATCCTTTAAGTTTATTAACAATAATCA
>OLRE01003730.1_pt1 | contig 10269 bp, 7 predicted proteins | sample 1672461 | NCBI WGS metagenome assembly OLRE01 (sample SAMEA3136688, study PRJEB25190) | human gut metagenome | biome: human gut; feature: human-associated habitat; material: faeces | place: Austria | collected 2013
CGGCCAGCAGAGCCGTCCTCCCGAAAGCTGTCACCGGCGCTTCCTGCGCCTGTACCCATAGGCACCGATGAGTACCAACCCGCCCACCGTCATCCCCACGCCTGCCCACATCAGGGGTGTGAAGGGGAGGTCCACTCCGGTCTGGATGTCGGGAGTGTCCGCGGAAACATTGACGATCTCCAGCGGCGCGTCGGGATTGACGTATTGCCCGTCTACGGTCAGCTCCGCGACCGTTCCGGCAGGAAGATAGCCGGGCAGAGGCTGCGTCTCCACCACGCTGTAGCGCCCGTGAGGAATCCTTTCAAACGAGGCCAGCCCGTTTTCATCCGTCTCGGCGGTCATGATCTGGTTTCCGTCCGCATCGACCAGTGCAAACTGAACGCCCGCAAGTACCCGGCCGCCTGTGTCGGTCTTGCGCAGGGAAAAGCGCGTCCAATCGTCCCGAATCTCCGTATCGCCGCTCACCTGGCCCTGTGCGTCCACCACGAAGATGCATACGGCCTCGTTGAGCGCGTAGCCGTCCGGCGCGAGCACCTCGCGGAAGGCATACTGTCCGGGCATGAGGAGAATGTCCGGCAGCTCGCCGTTTTCATCCGTGCGCGCACGATAGATGATCTCATCCCGGCTGTTTCGTACCTCGATGAGCGCGCCGGGCACCGGGGCCGCGCCGGTGATGTCGGTCTTGGTGATCGTGACGGGCGTGCAGATCAGCTCGTTATGCACCGTCAGACCGGCGCGGATGACGGCGTCTTCTTGCGCTTTCTCAGGCAGGATTGAAACGGGGAACGTCCCGGCAGACAATTTCCATCCTTCCGGCGCTTGCAGCTCCTTCACATAGTACTCCCCGTGCGGGTACTGCCCGGCAAACACCAGCCGCCCGTCCGCATCCGTCGCGCCGGAGGCCACCAGCGTACCGGCAGGGAGAACGCCGCCGTCATAGGGAATGTCGGAGGCATTGTACAGACCGAATACAAAGCCCTCGCCGGGGACGGTCGTTACCCTTCGGATGATCATTCCATCATCCTGCGGAACGCTTTGCAGGGTTTCGGCTTCTTTCTGAATCGTGATTTCGGCAGGATAATAGTCGTTGCCGACCTCCACCGTGAGATTCACGATGGCTGTCTGATTGTCTGCACTGGTCAGCGCCGCCTCATGCGGCGTGTCATCCAGCGCATACCCTTCGGGCGCGTGAATTTCCACCAGCACATACCGTCCCAGCGGCAGAAGCCCGGAGGCTGCCGGCCCATCTGAGGCGGTGGTGAGGGTTTCCACCAGCTCGCCCTGTTCAAACCAGACCGTTCCGTCCCCGCCGGTGACGGTTTCCGCCGCCCGAAGCTCAAACACCGCCCCCGCCAGATACCTTTCTTCGTATACGGGGCGGTGCGCCTCGTTCCCGTAAGCATCCGCCGTCACCTCGAACCCGGTGAGCCGCGGCCCCTTCTTTTCAAGCAGAATCCGCCCCTTGACCGGCTCGTTGGGGACTTCCACGTCGATCTGGTACGTTTCTCCGGGCGCGTCGCCGTCCTGCCCTACGAACACCGGCAGCGCCTCCTCGCGGATGAGATAGCCTTTCGGGGCTGTGACTTCCTCAACGAAGTACAGGCCCCAGGTGAGCGTTTCGGGCAATGTCACACTGCCGGTTTCGTCGGTAACAAAGGTGTCGGTCTCCTGCCGGGTGGGATAGGAGACGGTTTGGGTTACAAGCTCTCCCGTCTCGTCTCTGAGCTTGAAGGAGACGCCGGAAAGCGTGACGGCCTTTCCTGTTTCGCTGTCCGTCTTCATCAGGCGCAGGCGGTAGCGGATGGGCCGGTCGGAGAGCGTCAGGGGCGGCGGGTTGAGGATATCCTCGGTCCCGTCGATCTCAAAGAGGATCGGGCCCTTGAGCTCATACCCCGGCGCGCCCTTTGTCTGTTCCAGCACATAGACGCCGTAGGGCAGGGCTTTGGTTTTCGCGTAGCCGTTTTCATCCGTCACCAGCCGGTCGCGCTCCAACGCGCGGGCGTTTTCGTAAGACCCGGCCTTGCGAAGATACACGAGAAACTCCGCGCCCGCCTCCGGCGTCTCCACGCGGTCCGGGTCGGGATCGTCGCTCATGCCTCCGAGCAATTTGACAATGGCCTGCGCGCCATAGCGGATTTCATTGGTGACAACACCTTCATAGATGACAACGGCTTCGTGCGACTGTTTTGCCGCGGATCGCGCATCCACTATGATAGAATCCACGGCAGCCTGATACCCCACAGGCGGCGCAAGCTCCACAATCTCATACACGCCCGGCCAGAGCGCATCCGTGGTAACGGAAGCATCCTCACCCGCCGTGGTCAGGGAATCAACGACCACATCTCCCTTTTCATAGATCACGTTGCCCTGCCGGTCGGTAATGTTCTGCGCCGCGAGCACGCGGAAGACCGCGCCCGTCAGCTCGCCGTCGCCGCGCGTGCCGGGCGCATCCGCGGGCTTCCCGGCGTATTCGTCCGCGTCGCGCTTGTACAGCTTCAGCCGGACCTGCACCGGCTGGTTGGTCACGGACAGGTCGGTGGTTTCATCCGGCTTTACCACCGCGTCCAGCGCAATCTCCTCAAACACATACCCCGCCGTTTCTCCGTGCTCCCGAACGATGTAACGCCCCTTGCGCAGCGGTTCGGATACGGCCACGCCGTTTTCGTCCGTTACCATGCTGCTGGCCAGCGCCGAGCCGTACTCGTCGTTTTCGTAGATATCAAAGCGCACGCCCTTGATGGGGTTGCCGTTCAGGCGATCGGTCTTGGTGATGCGGATGTACCCCTTTGCTGGCTCGTTCTCCACTTCAATCTCGCAGGTCCTGCCACTGTCCCGAATCTCGACTTCGGTTTCAAAGCCAACGTCCACATAGTGCTGCGGCACGGTGGTTTCCTCGATGCGGTATCGGCCCCAGGGAAGCCAGCCGGTTTCGGCAACGCCGCTTGCATCCGTGACGATGACCACGCTGCCGCCCACGCCGGTTGCGCCTGCGGGAGCCGACAAACGGGTGACGGTGAACTCCGCTCCGGCCAGCGCCTCCCGTGTCAGGCTGTCCCGTTTCACAATGCGGATCTTGCCCGTGATCTCCGCGTTGGCAAAGCTCGCATGGGCCGTGCCGCCCGCCGTGACGGTGACGCTCTGCTCGCCCGGAACGGATACGAGATACCCTTCCGGGGCGCTCTTTTCCCGGATGGTGTACACGCCCGACTGGAGGTTCTCAAAGCGTGCCACGCCGTCCGCGCCGGTGGTCTGCGTTGCAATGACGGCGTTTCCGCTAACCAGCTCAAACACCGCGCCCGCCAGCGGCGCGCCGGTGGAGGCGGACGTCTTGGTGACGGCTGCCGCGCCCAGGGGCATATCGAAGGTGACGGTCACAGACTGGAGCTTGTAGGGCGCGCCGTACTGCGGGATGAGCACCTTCTGGATGGCTACGTCCGGTACGCCTACCAGAAAGCTCGCCTCCTCCTCGTCGGACGAAACCGATTCGGCCACAAAGCTGAGGTGGGTCCCCGGCGCGGTGATGGACACCGTATCCCCGCTGTTTAGGTAGTAGTAGGATTCATCCTGCCCGGCGGTGTTTCCGGTCAAAACCCCATAGGACCGGCTGACGCGAATGAGGTCCGCGTCCGTGGTAAGGGTGACGGTGCCGGTCAGGGAACCGCCCGAAAAGCGGGTGGACTGGTTGCTCACGGAGATGGCCCCCGTCATGGACGCGCGGGCGATGCCGTTGGCCGCAAGCCAGCGCGCGTATTCCAGATACACGCCGGGAGCCTGTCCGCTGGCGCGGTAGAAGTTGTCCATGTTCCAATAATCACGGACGTATTGCGGCCCTTCCAGCTCGCGGATGACCTGCCGGATGGCGAACTGTCCGGCAACGCGCGACCAGGTTTCATTGTCCGGGTCATCATCGTCGATGACCATGAACGGGTAGGTATGGCGAAGCACCCAGCCGATGGCGTGCAGGGTGCTTTCGTGATAGATGATGGAGGAATAGCCGGGATTGGTACGGTACGAATCCATGTCCACGATAACATACGGGCCGGTAGGCTGCTGGCCGCCGCCGGAGATGTTCTCGCCGGGCCCAGGTAGCGTGTGCTCAAGGCAATACACCGTGTATCCGTCCAGGTAATGCGGTGTCGCATACACCGTACCATGGCCGGGGGCCTTGGCGATCTGCAAATACGCGCTGTCCCTGCCGGAGCTGCCATGCAGCCCGCCCTGCCCCACATACAGCGACGGCACCGGCGCGTTGATGGTCTTGAGCGAAAAGCCGGGCATGGGGCTGGCGGACATTCGCATCATCCGGGAGGAAGTACTTACGGGCAGGGCGTAATCCGTCACGGTGAGGTCCGCCGCGCCGGTGATGCAGGTTTCCTGCTCAAGCACCCAGAGCGTTCCCTGCTCCGTCCACTTGAGCGTACCGTCGGCAAAATCGTCGCCGTACAGGTAGCGCACCCGGTACCACCAGCGGCCGAGGGCATCCTGGAAGGTTTCTTCTACCTGCACAGTTGCGTCCTGTGTGAAGCATCCGGCCCACAGACTGTCCGCATCCATGCCGCTCGAATCAATGTCGGTATAGACATTGGTTTGGGTGCTCACCTGTACAAACGCGCCGGGCTGCACAGACGTGGTTTCGGCGGCTTCCGGCTCTGCGGAGGGGGTCACAGTCTCCGCTGCACCCGGCTCCGGAACGGGTTCCTGCGCGGGCACATATCCCGGCACAACAAAGACAAGGCGTTCATCCGCCGTCAGGGCCGACGGGCGTTCACCGGCCAGCGCGGCAACCTCCTGATCGGACAGCGCAGCTTCGGGCAGCGCGTCCACGGCGGTATAGGCTGTGGTGAGCTCATAGCTTTCGTTAAGCAGCCAGACCTCGGCAAACCCTTCTTCGGGCGCAAAGCGATGGACCAGCAGCACCGCCGTTTCCTGCGTCATGCAATAGGCTGGTTCGGCGAGGTCCTGCGCGGCATACAGAGGGATAGCCGCAGCCAGCACATAGGCGTAACCGTGCTGGGCCATGGCGTCTTGCAGGGAGAGCGGCAGGGTTTCCCCTGTTTGTGCCGGCACTGTTTCAGGTGCGGGCGATGGCGCTTCTGCTTCGGGTACGGAAGTCGGTTCCTCGGTTGGAGACTGCGGTGCTTCGGTCGGGGCTTGTGCAGGAGTCTGCGTTGGAAGCGCTGTTTCTGGTGGAGCCTCGGTTGGCTCCGGCATAGGTTCCTGTGTAGGAAGTGCAGGTGCTTCCGTAGGCTCCACTTCTTGCGCCGCTTCCTCTGCCGGCGTTGCCGCCGGTTTCTGGACAGATTCCTGCGTCTGCGACTCCACCGTTTCTTCTGTCGGTATCGCCGCTTCGCTCCTGCCCGGCGAAGGGCACAGCAGGAGACAGGCCAGAAGCATCGCGGCCAGTCTTGTGCGTGGTTTATGATTCATCTTTCATTCCTCCTTCAGTATTCCCGGACGGCCATGACCACCAGCCGCCCGTCGGGGTCGCTGTAGCTTCGGTCACAGGTGATAAGCGTCAGAATTTCATCCTCCGCGTCGGGTTCAATGCCCGTATCGTACAGCGCCTGCGCCCGTGCCCGACGGACAAAGGCAAGAAAGTCCTCGTCCCCGGCAAAGCGGGCCGTGGCGGGGTCCCACTCGCCGCTTCGCAGGTTGACGGCGGCAAAGACGCGGTAGGCCGCGCTGTGATACAGGGAATCCAGATAGATCACGGCGTGAGCGGCGCAGAACTCCGGGTCCTTATACGAAAGCAGCGGCGAAAACATGGCTTCGCCGCTGCTGCGGATATGGTGGCCGTAGATGCCGATATTGCGTCCGGGCGTTTCGTAGTCCGTCCCATCGAGGGAAAAAAGCGTGCCCAGATAGCTCTTACGGCCTGAAAACGTGTGGTTCAGGTAATAATCCGGATCGCCGGTGCGCACAACGGGATAGTCGATGGGCGTTCCGGGGATGGACAACCATGCGATAAAATCGTCGTTCTGCGCCTGACACGCCGCAAGGTCCGCTCCGGTGAACCGGTCAGGGGGCGCGGCGGATGGCTGGACCCGGCAATCAAGCGGGTTTCCTTCGGCATCCGCATCGGGCAGCCGGGAAGGCGCTTCGGCGGGAAGTCTTGCCGCTTCCCGAAGCTGCGCATATTCCTCCACATCCCTGCGAATCTCCCGGTCCATCTGCAAAACGGGCATCAGGATAGCCCCCATGCCCGCCAACAGCAGCAGCGCCGCGGCTAACGGCAGAATGGAAAAACGGCGTCGGGTTCTGGACAATCAATCGCTCCTTTCTTTATTGGTTTGCACAAAAAAACGCCCTGAGCGGGCGCAGGCAGGGCAAATTGGTTATTGTTGTTTTCGCTGGAGCAGACTATCCCGCAAAGCGGAAAACGTATTTTCCATGGGTGCGATGCAGCCCGCACGCACATTCTCCTCCGCTTCCTCCAGCATGCGAAGCAGCTCCAGCGCCGCACATGTGCGCTCGTCGGACGTTTGAACGGTATCCATCGGCAGCGCCTCCTTTTGTATGATTATATCATGGGATGACGCCTGCTTCAATGCGCCGTGTCATTCGCTCTGTTCCTCGTCCTCCTCATCGTCAAGCGCATAATCATATGCCGGTTTGCGGTTCTTGCCGGACTTTTTCAGCCTGACATACGCCAGCGCGCCGCCGCCTGCGACGGCAAGCAGCCCGGCCAGCCCCAGCAGGGGCGCTGCTCCCGCGTCCTTTGGCTCCTGCCCGGAAACCGGCTGCGGCGTGGCCGGGACAGTAGGCTCCGGCGTGACGTAGACGATCTCCGGCTCGATCAGGCTTTCGTCCACGATGTCCAGCAGGTCCCGGCTGTCCACGAGGTTGAGGAAGTAGGTTTCATACTGTTCCCCGTCCTCATCCAGCGGCTTGTCGTAGTCGATCACCATGTAGAACACATCGCCGCCGCGCGTCTCAATGGCAATGAACTGCTTGTTGGTGTAGCGGTCGTAGAGCAGATCGCGGGTAAAGGCGTTACCCGCCTTGGTAAAGGGCATCCCCGCTGTGCCGGTCACCGGCAGGAGTGTGGGCAGAACCGCCGCCGTAACGGTTGGGGCCACGGTCGGAAGAGGTGTTGCCGTCGGCTTGGGCGTAGCGCGGCTCCCACCGGACCCGCTGCCGGAGCTGCTGCCGGAGGACCCCGGCTTTCGCGTGGGCGCGGCAGTCGGCGCGGCGGTGGGGGAAACGGTCGCGGGCGTGTCGTGAAAGAACGGGTTGGCCACCGCGATGGCCTTGCTCACGTTGCCTACCCGGTCCACCGCCTGCACCAGCAGCTGCTCATAGGCGTCCGCGTATTGCTTGAGATGGATGCTCAGCGTGCCGCCCGACAGCTCCGTGTAGGACGTGCCGTTGACCTGTACCGCGGCCACGCCGGACTGCGCGTCGGCGGCTTCGATGTGCAGGTATTCGCCCTTAACGCTCGCCTTGAGGGTGGGACGGGTGTTGTCAATACAGTTGACCGGCAGGCTCTTGCGGTGCGCCTCGCCATAGGGGTCGGTCACGATGACTTCTACCTCGCTGTTTTCCAGCAGGTCGATCCAGACGTGGCCGGAGGGCAGCGGCCCGTCTATGATCGTCTTTCCGCCCACGCTGATGCGCACGGCGGCCCAGCCCGTGCCACCCAGGTCCCGGACCGTAATCTCCATCACGGCGCGGTTGAGATACCAGCCGGAAGGAGCCTCCATCTCAATTTCATAGCTTGCCGCAGGAGCCGCGGTGGGCTCCTGCGTGGGCTGCGCGGACGGCTCGACGGTCGGTTCCTGCGAAGGCTGCACGGATGGCTCGGCGGTCGGCTCCTGCGAGGGGTGCGCGGACGGCTCGGCGGTCGGTTCCTGCGAGGGTTCCACAGACGGTTCTGCGGCCGTCTCTTGCGTAGGAGCCGGTTCTCCCTCTGTCTGCTTATCGGGCTCCATCACCAGATCCGCCATGGCGTCCTCCAGATCGCCAATCAAAGCCGGGTCCTCCAGAATCACCTCGCCTTCCGCCATGGCCGCAAAGGAACAGGCCGCCGTCAGAAGCACCGGCAGCAGAAGAAGCAGCGCCATCAGGCGGATGAATGTCCGCTGTTTCCTCATTCGTTTTCCTCCTTCCAGTCCGGGAAGGTAGCCGCGTAGGCGGGCCGCTGGTACGGCGGTTCTTCGTGGGCCGGAGCGGTATTTTCCACCGGCTGACGGTGCTGCTGCTGCATCCTGCGCACCAGCGCCGTCAGCTCTTCCAGCGTTACGTTCTCGCTGCGCATCAGGGCGCGAATCTCCATGCTTTCGTTTTCCATGATGCGCTGGTCCAGCGCCCGTACCCGCTTTTGCAGGTCCGCAATCTTCTCCAGATGCCGCGCGCGTTCCTCGCGGTATTTTTCCAGCTTGCTTTTCTCCATGTTTTCTCCTTTCTTTACTCGTACAGTCTGCCGTAGCCATAGAAGTGATTTTGCCAGTAGGAATCCGTGAGGTCCGCATACCCGATGGGCGAGCCGCAGTGCAGCATGTGATTCCCACCCACATACAGCCCCACATGGGTGATGCCCTCCTCCCCGGAAATGGTCCCTTCAAAGAAGATCAGGTCGCCGGGCCGCGCTTCCTGGGGCGCGATGGGCGTGCAGCGCCCGTACAGGCTGGTCGCGCCCAGCCGGCCCACGTCCCTGACGCCGCTGGCCGCAAAAACGTAGCTGATGAACCCGGAGCAGTCAAAGCTGGTTTCCGGGCTGTCGCCGCCCCATACATAGGGATAGCCGATGTACTTTTCCGCCTCCTCCATCAGCCGGCGAAAGGTTTCATCCTCCATAACATCCGCCGGGATGTCGTATTCGCCCGGCTCGCGCAGCGTGGAAGCGTAGGGGTTGCCCCGGAACAGGTCCTCGCGCATGCCCAGCACGGAGATGTACATGGCATAGCGCCCCACCCCCTCGCGGGACAGTACGTAGAAGGGCAGGTGGGAGAGGTTGAAGTTATCCAGCGTGACGGTGCAAATACGGTAGGTGTAGGGCACGTCCTCCTCCACCTGATAGGGGACCCAGGTTACGTTCCCTGTTTCCTCGTCCTCCACCCTGCGGTAGCGCGTGACCCATTCCCGGCGGTAGCGGGTTTCCTCCTCAATATCTTCGGTCAGGATGTACTGCTTTTCAAACAGCCGGTCCATGTAGCCATAGGCGTCATCGACGGTCCATTCCCCGTTCGCGTGCGCGGAGATCAGCGCCATGAGCGCATGGGGGTCGTGCCAGATATCGTCCGCTTCGATGCGGTATTCGTCAAAGCCGGGATGATAGGAGGCGTAATGGTTCAGCTCATTTTGCAGTTCCTTCTCCAAATTCGCGTAGTACCGCTCCGCCGCCAGCAGGTCCTCGTCCCCGGCGGGGTAGGCGGCGATCACGAGGGACTGCATCGCGCTTTGCACCAGCGGTGTACAGGAGGACAGGCCGTTCATCACAAAGGCGAGGAGAGCCACCAGCGCACCCGCCAGAAGATACGTTTTCCGGCTGCGCGCGACCAGGGCTTTCACTCCTCGCTTCGCGCGGGCGACTGTTCCTCCGGCCTGCGCCGCGCTCCACGCCGTTTCGCCCGCCGCCTGTCCCGTCATGTACGTCCGGCGGATGGCCCGCTTCTGCCGCCAGCGGGAAAGCGGGTTGCTGGAGGGCGGAGTCTGCGGGCGGATGGCTTGCGCAGCCTGCTCCGTGTAGCGGGATGCGTTCAGCCTTGCCCTCCGGGCGCTTCGGACAACCAACCCCATGCCGCTTTCCGCGCCCTGCTCCGTCTCATGCGCCGCCTGTACGCCGGTGTTGTCATCCTCCACGCGGCGAATCTGCCGGTGGACTTCTTCTCCGGCCTGGGGCAGCGCCTCATGGATGAGCCGGGAGGAAGTCTGGCGCGGTTTCTCCGTTTGCAGGCGGGCCCCGGCGGCGCGCGCGATCTCCATGCGCCTGCGCTTAGTGGGACGGCCCGCGCCGGGCTTTGGCGCGGCGGCCTCCATCCGGTGCGCGGGGACCTCCTGTCCTGCGGGCGGCTGTTCATCCTCCGCAAACTTCAGGTGGCTTTCCTCCATCCGCGTCCTCCTTTCCGCTTTGGTGCCGGATCATGCCCTGAAACGCCCTTTCCGTCTCCCGGTCGGCCTGCGCCGCCAGGCGCGTCACGCCCAGAAACAGCCAGCTCAAAAGGCCCCATCCCAGAAGGACCGCCAGCCATGCCGCAGCGTTCATGCCTTCTCCTCCTTTCGTACCTCGCCTGGTTTGGTGGTGAGCAGGCGGTAGAGCTCGGTGTCCCT
>OLRE01003738.1_pt1 | contig 10243 bp, 8 predicted proteins | sample 1672461 | NCBI WGS metagenome assembly OLRE01 (sample SAMEA3136688, study PRJEB25190) | human gut metagenome | biome: human gut; feature: human-associated habitat; material: faeces | place: Austria | collected 2013
CGCCCGAGCTGGTGGGCGGGCCATGAGGCGTTGGTCTTGGAGGCCGCAGGCCAGGCCCCTACCTGACGGAACCACCTTCCCCCGTTCCTCCCACCAGAGAATGGGGTTCCAAGGGGAAGGAACCTCCTTCCCCTTGGTGTTCTTTCCCCTATTTCTTCAAAGAAATAGGGCCCCGCCCGGGAGGGCTCCGTTCCCGCCCGTTCCAACGGCGATGAAAGCGATGAAAAAGCCCCCCTCAAATCTCCAATGTCATCTGCCGGTCCCCCTGATCCTCCGCCTTCAGCAGCGCCCCGGCGGCGGGCAGACTGCGGGCCCGGTAGCGGGACTGGTTCACCAAGCTGGTCTGTCCCAGCGGGGCGGCGTGGTCCACCTGGTAGGATTTCTTCAGGGTCATCACCTGGACCCCCTGGGTGGACCGGGTGGTTTTCACCGGAATGCCGTCGGTCTGGAAGAGGAGAGCCCGGCCCTCGGTGGAGTAGAGGACCACGTCCTCCTCCTGCCCCGCCGGAAGGGCCAGCACGTCCTTTAAGGGGCTCTTGTCAGAGTAGGCCCCCGTGAGCTTCTTCCGGCGGGTCACCGTCTGGTAGCTGGCCAGAGGCACCCGGGCCACCTTGCCGTTGGCAAAGAAGAACAGGAGCTGCCCGGTATAGTCCCCGGCCAGGCCGGCCCAGAGGATGGTCTCCCCCTCCTCCATCTCCAGCTTGGCGGGGAGATAGTCCCCCAGGACGCTGGCCTTGCTGTCGTCAAAGGCATGGGCGAAGGCCTTGTAGCACTGCTGCCGGTTGGTGAAGAAGAGGAGCTCCGCAGCGCTGGTGGTCTCCCAGTGGAAGGCCGGGCCGTCCCCCTCCTTGTATTTCTGCTCCCCCGACATCCGCAGGGACTGGGGGGTGATCTTTTTGAAGTATCCCTCCCGGGACAGGAACAGGTGGACCGGGTAGGAGGGCACGTCCTCCTCCTCCGGCACCTCCTCCGCCAGCTGATCCTGGAGGAGAATCTCCGTGCGGCGGTCCTGCCCGTGGGCTTTCTTCACCGCCTCCAGCTGCCGGATGATCTCCTTCTGAATCCGGGTGGGCTTGGCGATGAGGTCGGCCAGGTCGGCGATGTCCTTTTCCAGCTGCTCGGTCTCGGCGGTGCGCTTTAGGATATACTCCTTGTTGATGTTGCGCAGGCGGATGTCCGCCACATACTCCGCCTGGACTTTGTCCAGCTGGAAGCCCTCCATCAGGTTGGGCACCACCATGGCGTCCTTTTCCGTACCCCGGATGATGGCGATGGCCTTGTCAATGTCCAGGAGAATGGCCCCCAGACCCCGGAGAAGGTGGAGCTTCTCCTCCTTCTGCCTCAGGGTGAACTGGGCCGACCGCCGGACGCAGTCAGACCGCCAGGCGGTCCACCGATCCAGAATCTCCCCCACCCCCATGACCTTGGGCATGCCATCCACCAAAATGTTGAAGTTACAGGCGAAGGAGTCCTGGAGGGGGGTGGTGCGGAAGAGCTTCTGCATAAGCTTGTCCGGGTCGGTGCCCCGCTTCAGGTCAATGGCCAGCTTCAGGCCCGACAGGTCGGTCTCGTCCCGCATGTCGGCCACCTCCCGGACCTTGCCCAGCTTGATGAGCTCGGCCACCTTGTCCAGGATGGCCTCGGCGGTGGTGGTGTAGGGAATCTCATAAATTTCAATGAGGTTTTCGCTCTTCACATACCGCCATTTGGCCCGGACCTTAAAGGAGCCCCGGCCGGTGCGGTAGATGTTCTCCATCTCCTTCCGGTCGTAGAGCAGCTGTCCCCCGGTGGGAAAGTCCGGGGCCCGGAGAGTGTCCAGCAGGTCGGCCTCGGGGTGCCTGATCCGGGCGATGGCGGCCTCACAGACCTCGGTGAGGTTGAACCCGCAGAGGTTGGAGGCCATGCCCACGGCAATGCCCATGTTGGCCGAGACCAGGATATTGGGAAAGGTGGTGGGCAGCAGCACCGGCTCGGTGAGGGTGCCGTCGTAGTTGGGCACAAAGTCCACCACGTCCTTGTCAATGTCCCGGAAGAGCTCCTCACAGATCCCGTCCAGCTTGACCTCGGTGTACCGGGAGGCGGCGTAGGCCATGTCCCGGGAGTAGACCTTGCCGAAGTTGCCCTTGGAGTCCACCGGCGGGTGGAGCAGAGCCCCATACCCCCGGGAGAGACGGACCATGGTCTCGTAAATGGCCCCGTCCCCGTGGGGGTTGAGCTTCATGGTGGCCCCCACCACGTTGGCCGACTTGGTGCGGCCCCCGGTGAGCAGCTTCATCTGGTACATGGTGTACAGCAGCTTCCGGTGGGAGGGCTTAAACCCGTCGATCTCCGGAATGGCCCGGGAGATGATGACGCTCATGGCGTAGGGCATATAGTTGATTTCCAGGGTGTCGGTGATGGGCTGCTCCAGCACCTCGGCGTGCAGCCCCATCACCCCCTCGGGATTGACCCGTTTCTTGCCCTGGTCAGATGATTTTTTTCTTGCCATATTCCTGTTGTTCCTCTGTTGTAGATTCCCCCTGGGGGGGCACACCAGCGGGCCCGCTTACAGGGGGCCGTGGCACTTGGGGCACTGGTTGGCGTTGGCGGGCAGGAAGAACAGAATCTTCCCGCAGTGGGGGCACCGGCCCCCCAGGGCGATGAGCAGCAGGCCCAGCGCCGCCATGGCCAGCCCCACCCAGAGCTTTGTGAGAATGATAAAGACACAGCCGCAGCCGATGATGGTCCAGCCTGTTTTTCTTGCTTGCCTGTGGTCCATACGCCAGTCTCCTTTCTATCCTGGGGCGGCCCGGCGGTCAGGAAATGTCCGCCAGGTCCAAATATTTATAGCCGTTTTCCGCAATGTGCTCCTTCCGCCCCTGGGCATTCTCCCCCAGCAGCAGGTCAAAGACCTGGACGGTGGCCTCCGCCTCGGCGGGCATCACCCGGATCAGGCGGCGGGTGTCGGGGTTCATGGTGGTCATCCACATCATCTCCGGGTCGTTCTCGCCCAGGCCCTTGGAGCGCTGGATGACGGGCTTTTTTCCGTCGAGCTGGGTGAGAATCTCCGCCTTTTCCTTCTCGGAATAGGCAAACCAGGTTTTCCCCCCGGCGTTGATCTCATACAGGGGGGACTCGGCGATGTAGACATACCCCTCCTGGATCAGGGTGGGGGTCAGCCGCCAGAGCATGGTGAGGATAAGGGTGCGGATCTGATAGCCGTCCACGTCGGCGTCGGTGCAGATGACAATTTTATTCCAGCGAAGGTTGGCCAGGTTGAACAGGGACAGGTCCTTGTTGTGCTTGTCGTTGACCTCCACCCCGCAGCCCATGACCTTGAGCAGGTCGGTGATGATTTCACTCTTGAAAATCTTGCCATAGTCGGCCTTCAGGCAGTTGAGGATCTTGCCCCGGACGGGCATGATCCCCTGAAACTCCGCGTCCCGGCCCAGCTTCACCGAGCCCAGGGCGGAGTCCCCCTCCACGATATACAGCTCCCGGCGGGCCACCTCCTTGGTCCGGCAGTCCACGAACTTCTGCACTCGGTTGGCGATGTCCACCGAGCCGGCCAGGCTCTTGCTCTTGATGCTCAGCCGGGCTTTCTCCCCGGCCTCCCGGCTGCGCTTGCTCACCAGGATCTGCCGGGCGGCCTCCTCCACCGCCTGGGGATTCTCCAGCAGGAAGATCTGCAGCTTTTCCCGCAAAAACTCCGTCATGCCCTCCTGGATAAAGCGGTTGTTCACCGCCTTTTTCGTCTGGTTCTCGTAGGAGGTCTGGGTGGAGAAGTTGTTGGAGACAAAGATCAGGGTCTCCTGGACGTCGGGCCAGGTGATCTTGGCCTCGTTCTTGTTGTACTTGTTGTTCTGCTTCAGCCACCCGTCCATGGCGGAGAGGAAGGCCGAGCGCATGGCCTTCTCCGGGGCGCCCCCGTGCTCCAGCCAGGAGGAGTTGTGATAGTGCTCAATGATATGATGGGCCGGGCAGAAGCAGAAGGCACAGGAGAGCTTTACCTTGTAGTCCGGCTTGTCCGGCCGGTCCCGGCCGGTGCGCTCCCCGGTCCAGAATTGGATGGGGGTGTGGGGGGCCTGGCCGGCCAGCTCGGCCACATAGTCGGCAATGCCGTTTTCGTAGGTGAAGAGGGTCTCCTCAAAGCCCCGCTCCCCCTGGTTCCTAAAGCGGAAGACCACCCCCGCGTTCACCACCGCCTGGCGGTGGAGGATGTCGGTGAAGTAGTCTGTGGGGATGTCCGTCTGGGTGAAGACCTCCAGGTCGGGCAGCCAGGTGATGGTGGTGCCCGTCTTCTTCCGGTCGGCGGGGGAGACCTTCATCTCTCCCACCAGGCTTCCCTTTTCAAAATGCAGGTCATACCGCTTGCCGTCCCGGCGGACCACCACGTCCATAAACCGGGAGGCATACTGGGTGGCGCAGGCGCCCAGGCCATTCAGGCCCAGGGAGTATTCATAGTTGTCCCCGGCGGCGTTGTCATACTTGCCCCCGGCGTAGAGCTCACAGAACACCAGCTCCCAGTTGTATTTTCCCACCTTTTCGTTCCAGTCCACAGGGCAGCCCCGGCCAAAGTCCTCCACCTGAATCCGGCCGTCCCGGAACCGGGTGAGGATGATCTCCTTGCCGTAGCCCTCCCGGGCCTCGTCGATGGCGTTGGAGAGGATCTCGAACACCGCGTGCTCGCAGCCCTCCAGCCCGTCCGAGCCGAAAATCACCCCGGGCCGCTTCCGCACCCGGTCGGCCCCCTCCAGCATGGAGATGGATTCGTTGCCATATTCCCGTTTGCTCTTTGCCATGGAAGTTCTCCTTGTCCTATGAAAATGGGCCCATAGGCCCAAGATCGTCATATAATACCCTTTATCTTAATCCATTTTTCCGCGGTATGTCAAGGGGAATCCTGGCAGGCCCCGGGGGCAGAAAAGCAGCCAGCCTCCTGGGAGGCTGGCTGGGATGAAAGGGCGGAGGGATCAGTCGGTCAGGTACCGGTGGAGCATCACCGCGACCTGAGCCCGGGTGGTGGTGGACTTGGGGGAGAGGGTGGTGCCGGTGGTACCGGTGATGATGCCGTGCTCCACCGCCCAGGTCATGGGGGTCACCGCGTAGGAACCCACCTTGTCCTTATCGGTGTAGGCATTCAGGTTGCCTGACACGGCCACATTGTCCCCCATGGTGTCCGCGTAGCGGTAGAGGATGGTGGCCAGCTGCTCCCGGGTCACATAGGCGTTGGGGCTGAAGGTGGTGTCCGAGGTGCCGTTGACCACCCCCATCACATTGCCCCAGACCACCGCGTTGTAGTAATAGGCGCCCACGTCCAGGTCCTCAAAGTTGGTGGTGACCGTCACCTCGGGGCTGCCTGCCGCCCGGTACAGAACCGTCACCAGCTGGGCCCGGGTCATGGGGGAGTTGGGGGCGAACTTGGTCTCCTCCACCCCGCTGACCAGTCCGAAGTGGTAGGCAAAGTCCACCGCGTCGGCCGCCCAGAGGCCCACCGTGGTCTCCGTGACATCGGTAAACTGCTCCGAGTGGGTTTTGCTGGTGACATAGAAGGAGAGGGTATCCTCCACCTGCTTGCCCGACTGGGTGATCAGCGTCACGGGAAGGGTCACCCGGCCGGAGAAACCGGCGTCCGGGAGGTAGCTCAGGGTGGAGACATGGTACTCGCCGTTGCTGGCGGCGTTGGTGTAGTACCGGGCGCCCTCCTCAGCCACCCCGCTGCCATGGGACAGGTCCCGCAGCAGCTGGCCGGCGGAGGGCTTGCCAAAGAGCACCGCGGCCACCGGGTCGGCGTCCCCGCTGTGGAAGAAGTCCGAGCCGGTGAAGGTATAGCCGGTGCAGTCACATGGGATATCCTCCCCGTCGGGGGGCTCCACGGCCTGTCCGCTGACCACCACTTCCAGCCGGCCGTAGTAGACCTGGTCCCCATAGGCCAGGAAGTTGATCCCATAGGTCCCCGCCTGGAGGGGGGTGAAGGACACGTCGGCCAGGTGATTCCCGTCGGCCTCCCGGCTGAGATAGTACTCCACCTCTCCCCTGGCCGACAGGGTGCCTGCGGCAGCGCCGGTGACGGAGTTCATGTCAAAGACCACATGGGTCAGGCCGGGGATGGCGGGGGTCAGCAGAGAGTCCCCATCCCCCTGGAGCAGCTGGTCCAGGATGGACTGCTTGCCCTCCAGATCCATGAGCTTGTCCAGGGTGACGCTCCCCTTCGTCAGCGCGTGGGCCGCCCCCACGGTGGTACCGGGGTAGACCTTGACGCCATAGCGGCAGCTGCCGGTGAGCACCTGGGTGCTGTCGGTCTTGCTGGTGGCGGTGACGGTACAGGTCACCGTCAGGTCCGACAGGGTCACAGGCTGGATCAGCTGGGTGTCCTGGGTGCCCAGCTCCTTCTGGGCGCTGTCGGTCCAGCGGTAGGAGAGGGTGTAGGCGTCGGTGACATCGGTGGTGCCGCTGCGGATGGTGACCACCGGGGCCTTCAGCACCGTATCCACGTACTGGCCGCCGCTGGTGGTCACGGTGGTGGCGGCCAGGGAGAGGACATCATCGGCAGAGGACGCCCCCTGCTTGGTGACGGTGAGCTGATAGGTCTCCATCACCGGCGTGCCGTTCTTGCTGCCCTCCTTGGACAGGGCCACAATCTCCGCTGTGCCCTCGGACACTGCGGTGACCAAGCCCTTCTGGGTGACGGTCGCCACCTTGGGGTTGTCGGTGGTCCAGGTGACGGTCTGGTCCCCCTGGGTGCCGTGGGCGTAGACCACCTCCGCCTCCAGCTGGCGGGTTTTGCCCACAGGGAGGGTCTCCGGACCGGCGGGGGTAATGGTGACGTCGGTGACATAGTCATCCTCCACGGTGACGTTGCACACCGCCAGGTAGCCGCCCACGGAGGCGGTGATGGCGGTGGTGCCCTTCTTTTTCGCCGTAATGGTCACGTTCCCCTTTTTATGATCTTGGTCAGAGAGGGTGGCCACGCTGGTGTCGCTGGATTTCCAGGTGATCCGCTGGTCCTGATACTCGCTGGAGCGGGTGGCGTGGAGGACAACGCTCTGCTTGGGAGACAGGGAGAGCTTTGTCTGATCCAGCGTCACCGGTTCGTCAGCGGCCAAAGCGGGCACAGCCAGACTCACCGCCAGCACCAGAGCCAGCAGGAGGGAGAGGGATCGGTTCAGGGTCTTTTTCATGGCATCCACCTCATCTGAAGGATCGAAAGTAAGCCTTGGCCCCCGGAAACGAAGGCCAAGGGAAAGAATAGGTCCATTATAGCATATCCTGCCGTTTCGGGAAGGGCTTTTTGCAAGATTTCCGACTTTTTCTGGTTTTTTGTCGCCTGGTCCAAAAATTCCCCCGCATAATCCCCGGCATATCCGCGCAGGCTATCCATATACTGAAATCACAGGGAGACCCTGTCTCCCAAGGAGGGATTGTATGGCGAAATCCTCGCCCCCCACCCAGGCCCAGTCTCTGCGCCGGCACCTGGAAGAGACCAGCCGTGACCTGGCCGCCGCCCAAGCGGGCTTTGACCAGACGGCGGACCGGGACCTCTTGGAGTACTATCTCTATGAGATCAGCGCCCTGCGGGCCAAGCACACCTATCTGCTGCGGCAGATGAAATCCTTGGAAACGGAGGCCACATCATGAATCTCTTTGCCGAGGGCGGCCCCTGGCTGACCATCCTGTTTTTCAGCGTCCTGTTCCTGGTGATCTTCCGACGGCCCCTAGGCTGGCTGCTGAAGCTCCTGGCCCGCTCTGCCCTGGGTCTGGGGTTTCTGGCCCTGTGGTCCCAGAGCGGTCTGGCCGCCGGTCTGGCCCTGGGGGTCAATGCCTTCAACGCCCTCACCCTGGGCCTGCTGGGGCTGCCAGGGCTGGGGCTGCTCTTTCTTTTCCGGTGGGTGGGTACATAATGCCCGGCGGCCCCGCCCAAGTCCCCCCTCCCGCCAAATCTCCCCAGAGAAAGGTGATCCTCCATGCGCCACAGCTCCTATCACACCCCCTCCCTCCCGTCCCGGATCGGCCGGGCTCTGCTGGTTCTCCTGTGTTCCGCCGGGGTGCTCTCCGGCGGTTTTCTCCTGCTGTGCGGCCTGGGGGTCCTCTCCCCTGCCGCCATCTCTCAGCAGGTGTCCGCCTGGCTGCATCCGCCGGCGGCCTCCACCCCCGCCTCGGCCCCCGCGGAGGACCTCTCCCTGCCGGAGGAAAACGACCCCTTCCAGGGGGTTTTCCTTTCCCTGGACCAGCTGGCCGATGCCCAGACCCTGGCCGACGGCTATGACGGGGTCATTCTCCCCATGAAAACCGCCGACGGCGCCCTGGGCTATGTCTCCGCCCTCCCCCTGGCCGCCGATGCCGGGGCCTCCTCCGGGGACCCGGACCGAAACGAAGCCCTCCGCGCCCTGAACGACACCCCCGGCCTGTACACCGTGGCCCAGGTCTCCTGCCTTCGGGACAGTGCCCTGGTCCGGGAGGAACCCGGTCTCTCCCTGCACCGGGTCAGCGGCTCCCCCTGGCTGGACGAAAGCCGCCAGGGCTGGCTGGACCCCGCCCAGCCCCAGGTCCAATCCTACCTCATCGGCCTGTGCCGGGAGCTGGCCCAGCTGGGCTTTGACGAGATCCTGCTCACCGACTGCGGTTTCCCCACCCAGGGAGACCTGGATTCCCTCCGCGCCGTGGAGGAGAAGGAGGAAACCCTGGAGACCTTCTGCCGCCAGCTCCAGGGCGCCCTGGCTGACACGCCTGTCACCCTGTCGGTGATGGGACAGCGGGACAGCGTCACCGCCGATCCCGTCAGCGGCCAGACCACCGCCCTGCTGGCCACCTTCGGCCGGGTGTGGACCCAGGCCGAGGACCAGGAGACCCTGGCGGCGTTTGACCCGGTGGTGCTGCCGGCAGTCTCATAAAGATGCGTCCTTTTTGCAATAAGCGCCTGCCCAGTTTTGGGGAGGCGCTTATAACTTGTCCAATTTAATTGACAATAGTTAGAGCATTTTTATATACTGTTTATAGTGTCAAACAAACTGAAAAGGAGGCTCCCATGAAAAAACAACTCTGCACACTCTGCCTGGCTCTGCTGCTTCTGATCCCTGGCGCCGGTACATTCTGCTCCGCGGCCGAAGCGGAGCGGGCATATACCTGCTCTGACTGGGCGGAAACGGATGTCTTTTCCGCCCTGTACTATGGATTGGCCCGGGCACCCTACGGCGGGGATTACCGCCAGCCCATTCAGCGGCAGGCCTTTGGGGAGAACGCCGCCGCCCTGGTGGCCCGGACATACGGTACGGACCTGGACCTCTACCTCAATGTAACCAGCTTCCGGCTCCAGAAAGCCGCCGGCTGGGGAACCGTAGGACTGTACGATCCCGTGCTGGCGGTGGCCAAAGAACTGGGGATTCTGCAGGGCCGGGAAGACGGCAGCTTAGACGGTGCCGCCCTCATAACACGTCAGGAAGCTGCCGTGATTTTGGCCCGCACCTATCGGGCCTGCATGGGAAAGGTGCCCGATGCCCTGTCCCCTCTGTCCTACGACGACAGCGCACAGATTGCATCCTGGGCCCAAGAGGACGTTCAGCTAATGACCCAGCTGGGAATCCTGCAAGGGGTTGGGGACAACCGCTTTCATCCCCAGGGCAGCTACACCGTCGAACAGTGTTTTTCCTCCCTGGTCCGTTTGCTGCAGAAGATCACACCCTATCCAGGGCCCAGCCCCTTTGCCATGACGCAGGAAGAAGCTGTCATCGGCGGTTTCTGCGGAAGCCGGGAGATGGTTGCCTATGCGGACACTGAAAACACAGCGCAGGTAACGGCAGCAGCTTGGGCCGCTGGAAAGGGTACCCTGTCAGGTGCAAAATATTACATCTCTGTCTTTGACCAAGACCTGAAACGAACAGATTATCGGGAAGTGATCAAAGGCAGTTCAGACGGGCAGTACGGCGTACAAGACGCCCATTTGGAGAACCTGTCCCTCTCTCCCGACGGAAGTCAGGTCTTTTACCAGGCCAAGGTAGAACAGGATGTCTACGATTTTGACAGCAACGGCAACCAAGGGGACTTGCTGTTCTCACAAGGGCTGTACTCGGTCACCTTGGATCTGGCCACAGGAGAACAGACCTATACCCGGGCAGAGCTGCCCAGTACTTGACTTTTCCTATTTCGCGAACGGCCTGCCGCAGGATGTGCGGCAGGCCGTTCGTTGTTGGGGGCAGGCAGGGTCCGGCCCCTGGCTTCGGAGGAGGGAGCCCTCCCGGGCGGGGCCCTATTTCTTTGAAGAAATAGG
>OLRE01003739.1_pt1 | contig 10238 bp, 9 predicted proteins | sample 1672461 | NCBI WGS metagenome assembly OLRE01 (sample SAMEA3136688, study PRJEB25190) | human gut metagenome | biome: human gut; feature: human-associated habitat; material: faeces | place: Austria | collected 2013
TTTCGCCGTGCTATCCCAAAGGGAAACGGGAGTTAAGAGGGTAAAAACCGTAGGTTGTTATCCTCTTGTGCCCTCAGCGGGAAGCGTTCATTTGCCATGCGAAATGGTCGCAATGCAGCAATTCCTCCGCTCTGTGCGAGCACGGCTCATCCAGGTACTCACGGTACAGCGCCTGAACCGCCGGATTTTCATGCGAAAAACGCAGCGGTGCATTCTGATCGAGTCGGAACAAAACCTTGCCGCGGTCGGCGGCCTTTTCGCGGTCGGTGCCATCCACCGGCTGACCGCCGCCGCCTGCACAGCCGCCCGGGCATGCCATGATCTCCACAAACTCATAGTGTACCTCACGGCGCTGCAGCGAGTGCAGAAGCTGACGTGCGTTGCCCAGTCCGCTTGCTACCGCGCAGCGCACAGTCCGGCCTGCCAACTCGAACGTTGCTTCGCGCCACGGGAGCGGAGAAATCGTGCCGTCGTCACGCACCTCGCGGAATGCATCCGGCGACGGATTTTCGCCGGTGGTGAGGAAGTACGCCGAACGCAGCGCGGCCTCCATAACGCCGCCGGTCGCGCCGAAAATAACGCCTGCGCCGGTGCCGTCGCCCAGCGGAGAATCAAACGCGGATTCCGCGATGTTTTCCACATCGAGGTGCTCGGCACGCGCCATGCGCGCCAGCTCTCGGGTGGTGATGACCAGATCGACATCGCTGCCGTGACCGGCCGAATCCATGCTCGGCAGCTCGCGCTCAGCCTTTTTTGCGATGCACGGCATGATGGAGATGCTGTAAATTTTGTCCGCGTCCACGCCGAGGTTGTGTGCCAGCCAGGTCTTGCCGACCGCGCCGAACATCTGCTGCGGCGACTTGGCGGTGGACAGACGGCCGGTCATTTCCGGGAACTGCGACTTCAAAAAGCGCACCCAGCCCGGGCAGCACGAGGTAAACATCGGCTGGTTGTCCAGATCGCCCGCCTGCAGACGCTGGAGCAGCTCGGTGCCCTCCTCCATGATGGTCAGATCGGCGGAAAACGTGGTGTCGAACACATAATCTGCGCCCAGCTTGCGCAGAACGGACACCAGCTGACCGACGGTTGCCTTGCCGGTCGGCATGCCGAAGGCTTCGCCCCATGCAGCACGCACGGCCGGAGCAATCTGCACAATGGTCACGCGGTCCGGATCGCCAAGCGCAGCATATGCCTTCTGCGTGTCATCGCGTTCGCGCAGAGCGCCGGTCGGACAGTGCGTGATGCACTGACCGCACAGCGAGCAGTCCGCCTGCTTGATCACGCGGTTTCCCGAAACATCAATGGTGGTGCGCGCACCTGAGCCGCTGATATCCCAGACGGACAGCGACTGCACCTTGTCGCATACCTGAATGCAGCGCATGCACTTGATGCACTTGTTTACATCGCGGTAGAGCGGGAACGTGGTCGTCCAGTCGGCCTTTTTGCCGTGTGCAAGGTCGGTGGGGTAGGAAACACCCAGAATGCCCATATCGTTTGCGATCTTCTGCAGCTGGCAGGTGCCCGAGCGGATACAGGTCGCGCACTTGTTGTCGTGCTGCGAGAGGATAAGCTCCATATTGACACGGCGCGCCTCGAGTGCACGCGGAGAATTGGTGCGGATGACCATGCCTTCACGCACAACGTTGTTGCACGAGGGAACCAGCTTGCCTTCGCCCTCTACCTCGACACAGCAGACGCGGCAGGCGGAGATTTCGTTCAGCTCTTTTAGGTAGCACAGGCTGGGGATTTCGATATCGACAGAGGCGGCGGCATCCAGAATGGTGGTGCCTTCCGGTACAGTCACCGGGATAGAATTGATCGTCAGATTTACCATTTAGAAGAACGCCCTCCCTTGAAAATACCGTAGCCGAAGTGGTCGCAGCGCAGACAGCGGGAGGTCTCCTGATGAACCTCCTGCTCGGTCATGCCGCACTTTACCAGATCAAAGTTGCCGACGCACTCCTCGGCGGGTCTGCTGCGCAGCTCGATGCGGCCGCAGGCCGGCATATTGGTCAGATGCGGTGCCGGAATCTCAACATCGCTCTTGATAACGTGACGGAAGCCGAGGTGTGCGTCAATGTTGGCCGCAGCCACCTTGCCGGCGGCTACCGCGCGGATAACGGTCGCCGGACCGGTAACGGCATCGCCGCCTGCGAATACATGCGGGGTGTTCGGCACAAATGCGTCGGATTCGGCCTGAATCTTGCCGCGCACGACCGGAGCGATCTGCTCGAACGGCTTTGCGTCGATGGACTGGCCGATGGCTACGATAACGACATCGCACGGTGTGCGGAGCAGCGGCTGATCGGCATCGTAGGGACGCGGACGACCGTCCTTGCCGTAGGCGCCGATGACCTGCGGACGCGTCCACAGAGCGGTAACGCGGCCCGTTTCATCGGTCTCAATGTGATCGGGCGCCTGCAGCGAGAGAATCTGGCAGCCTTCGCTCTGTGCTTCCTCGATCTCCTCTGCGAGTGCGGTCATATCGGTCACGCGCCGGCGGTAGACGCACGTTACTGCGGAGGCACCGAGACGGATTGCGGTTCGGGTTGCATCCATCGACACGTTGCCGCCGCCGATGACGCAGACGCGCTTGCCCTTGAAGTCCGGCACGCGGCCCTCGCCGATGTCGCGGAGCAGCTGCACCGCGGAGTGTACGCCGACTGCGTCTTCGCCGGGAATGCCGATCTTCTTGTCGTTATGCGCACCGATGGAGATGTAAACCGCGTCGTACTGGTTCTCAATCTCGGCGAACGAAATATCGCGGCCGATGGAAACGTCGGTATGCACCTCAATGCCGGTGGACAGGATGAAGTCGATATCCGCATCCAGCTTGTCCTGCGGCAGACGATAATCCGGAATGCCGTAGCGCAGCATGCCGCCGAGCTTGGGACGCTGGTCATAAACTACGACCTGGTGACCCATCAGCGACAGGAAATACGCCGCCGACAGACCGCCCGGTCCGCCGCCGATGATGCCGATGCGCTTGCCGGTCGAAGGTGCGGAATCCGGCGGCGTGGTGTTGTCCGCGTGGTCGCACGCGAAACGCTTGATGCCGCAGATGTTGACCGCATCGTCCACCATGCTGCGGCGGCAGTGTGCCTCGCACGGGTGCTCGCAGACATAGCCGCATACGGTCGGGAAGGGGTTGTCCTTGCGGATCAGGCGCACGGCGTCATTGTAACGGCCGGCACGCACGAGTGCAATGTAGCCCGGAATATCCACTCCGGCCGGGCACAGTGCCACACACGGCACCGGATGATCCCAGCCGAACAGACAGCGGCCGCTCTCCACATGGGAGAGGTAGTCATCGCGGAAGCCCTGCACGCCCTGCAGAACCATGCGGGCAGCCTCATAGCCGATGGCGCAGTCCGCCGTATCCTGAATAACACGGGCGGTTTTCTCGATCAGGTCAATGGTCTCCGGTGTTGCGGTGGAATCCAGTACCTGCTCGAGTAGAGTGGTCAGCTGCCCCAGACCGATGCGGCACGGAACACATTTGCCGCAGGTCTGTGCATGGCACAGACGCAGGAACGACAGCGACATATCTACCGGACACAGACCCGGAGGACTGGCGCTGATGCGCCGCTCGATATCGCGGTACAAGCCGGCAATGACGGTCTCAGCCTTGCCCGGCGTTTCAATGGATAAACGACTCAAAAAAGTCCCCTCCCTTTCTTGTAGAAACATATTAAAATAATAGAACTTTTTGACAGGTAAGTCAATTGTAACTCAGCGATTTTGGAGAAAATACCAATAAAAAACTGCTTGTAGTGGCGGCTGGAGGACGGATATGCTATACTGACAGAAAATGAGAAGGAGAGCGAAGCTATGCGCATCATCAATTTCGGTTCGCTGAATATAGATAAGGTATATCAGGTGGAGCAGTTTGTACGACCGGGACAGACCATCACCGCGAAGGATTATGCCGTGGCTGCGGGCGGCAAGGGGCTCAACCAGTCACTGGCGGCGGCTCGAGCGGGCGCAGAGGTACTGCACGCGGGCGCAATCGGCGCGGAAGGCCGCTTTATGGCCGATCTGCTGCGGGAATCCGGTGCGGATACCTCGCTGCTGCGCGAGGTGGACGGGCCGTCCGGACATGCTGTTATCGAGATAAACGCCGCCGGTCAGAACCGGATTATCGTGTTCGGCGCGCAAACCGCAGCATGACGAGCGAGTATATCGAGCGGGTGCTCGACACCGCGCAGCCGGACGACTGGGTGCTGCTGCAGAATGAGGTCAACCTCGTGCCGGAGATCATCTGCCGTGCGCATGAAAAGGGACTGCGGGTGGTGTTCAATCCGTCGCCCGTGCCGGAAAACCTCGATGCACTGCCGCTTGCGTGCGTCAGCCTGTTTATGGTGAATGAAATCGAAGCGGCACAGCTTGCGGGAACGGATGCAAATGCAGATTTCGAGGATACGCTGACGGCTTTGCGGGCAAAATATCCGAATGCGTCGGTCGTTATGACCGTCGGCGCGGACGGTGTGCTGTATGATGGAGAGGAAGGTCGGTTTCAACTTCCTGCATCTAAGGTAAAGGCCGTGGACACCACCGCTGCCGGAGATACCTTCTGCGGATACTTTCTTGCGGCGGTCAGCGCAGGGAAATCGGTGCAGACCGCGCTGCAGGAGGCTTCGGCGGCATCCGCTCTCGCAGTCTCGCGCACAGGCGCGGCTCCCTCGGTGCCGACAGCAGACGAAGTACGGGAATTTCTGCGCAGGCACGCATAAATCATCGGAAACGGGGCAAACTGAATCTCCGAAAGGAGTGTATCGGTATGCACATTACAATCGAACGAGACGGCTGTATTTCCTGCGGTCTGTGTGAAGGAACCTGTCCTTCCGTGTTCCACATTGCGGAGGACGGTCTTGCCGAAGTCCATCATCAGCCGGAGACCGCAGAGGAGCAGGCGGGCGCGCAGGAGGCCGCAGGCGGCTGTCCGGTGGCCGTCATTCATGTCAGCTGAGAACGTAAGCGTAAAGGCAGACCGTCGGGTCTGCCTTTTTGCATCGACCGCAAGAATTTGAAAGTTTGCCCGAGAGACCCGCTCATATCCCGCCAATAGGGGCGTTCTTTTCGCAAGAATGCTCTGTTTTTTCAGCCCCCGAAACGCTACAATAGAATCATCAAATGGAGAGCGGCAAAACCGCCGCATAAGAGAGAGAGAGTTACATATAAAAGGAGAGAATATACCATGAAAACTGTTAAGGTTGGTTCGGTAGGTCTGGGTCGTCTGGGTTATGAGCATGCGAAGAACCTTGCAACGCAGGTTCCGGGCTGCGAACTGGCAGCCATCTGCGACGTAGATGCAAACCGCGTAAAGGAAGTTGCGGCAGAGCTCGGCGTGCCGAATACTTACACCGATTTTGAGGAAATGTGCAAGAATCCGGAGCTGGACGCGATCGTTATCGTTTCCCCCTCCTTCCTGCACTGCCAGCAGATTGAAATTGCGATGAACCACGGCAAGCACGTTTTCTGCGAGAAGCCGCTCGGCACGGATGTTGCACAGTGCAAGGCTGCCGAGAAGGTCATCGAGGCACATCCCGACCTGATTTTCCAGCTTGGCTTCATGCGCCGCTTTGACAAGTCCTATGCCGAGGCAAAGCGCAAGATTGACAACGGCGATATCGGCAAGGTTGTTCTGGTTCGCTCCTACACGCAGGACCCGCGTTCCACCATCGAGTCTACCCTCAAGTTTGCACCGCACTCCGGCGGTCAGTACCTCGATATGTGCGTACATGATATCGACCTCATCCGCTGGTTCACCGGCTCGGATGTCAAGAATGTATGGGCAATCGGCGGCGTATTCGAGTTCGACCTGTACAAGGAGCTGAACGATGCGGACAACGCAGCTGCTACCATCCAGATGGAGAACGGCGCAATGGGCTTCATGTTCACCAACCGCACCCATGCCGCAGGCTGCAATGTCGAGACCGAGATTATCGGCACCCACGGCACGCTGCGCATTGCAAACGTCGGCGCAAAAAACCTGCTGAATATCGTGGATGAGCACGGCTCCCGCGAGGAGTATTATCCGGACTTCATGAGCCGCTGGCACGAGGCTTTCGTAGCCGAGATGGCTGCCTTCACCGGCCATGTCCGCGACAACACCAAGCCGGCTGACCTCACCGTTTATGACGGCACCGCCGTTTCCGAGGCTGCTTACCGCTGCAAGGAGTCCTTCGAGACCGGCAAGATGCTGCCGATTCGATAAAATCAGCATAGAGAAAGCCTGTCACCATAGGTGGCAGGCTTTCTGTTATCCGCAGCTCTGCCGGACTGCAGCGGGCGAAGCGCTGCATTGAGTTTTCATCGCAGGAGCGCTATAATGAGTTTATCTGATTATATGTACCGCGATCTGACAAAAGGCAGTATCGCCAAAGGTTTGCTCTGGTTTGCTCTGGCAGGGCCGGTCGGTGAGGTCGGTATCCGGATTGCTATCCCGACCGGCTGGTTTTTCGCGGATACTATCTCCGCCGCAGAAAGGCGCTTTTGCCGCGGAATTGAGGGAAAAGGAGCGTTTTTATGATTCAATGCTTTGTGAAAAAGGAATATGAAGCGCCATTCGGCCTGACGCAGATGCCGCGTCTGTTTTCAGTCAGCCGCACGGACGAGAAGGCGTCGGCACATCCGCGCGTTATGCACGCGCATGATGATTTAGTGGAAATTGTACTCGTGCGAGGCGGCGAGAGCCGCTATTTTGTCGGTGGCACGCCGTATGAGGCACGCCGCGGCGATCTGTTCATCTTCAACAGCCGCGTCGTGCACGATGAGCCGTCCGGACCGGATCGTCCGGTGGCAACCTCGAGTCTGGCGCTTGGCGGACTGGCTGTGCCCGGACTGCGCGAAAATACGCTGATCGCGGAGGATTCGTGTCCGGTGTGCCGCCTGACCGAGCCGCAGACCGTGCGGCTGGAGCATCTGTATGACGTGCTTTATAATGAGCTGACCGAGGGCAACGACGACGGTGCACATCATCTTCTGCTTGCGATCTTGACGCTTGTGCAGCAGTTCCGCGCGACCGCAGCCGAGGGCAGCACGCACAGCGGCAATGCCTTTGCACAGCGCATCAAGGATTACATCGACAAGCATTTTGCGGACGAATTTTCTCTGCAGCAGATGGCGGATGCGCTGCACGTCAGTCCGTACTATCTGGCGCATATCTGCAAGGAAGTGACCGGATATTCGCCGCTGCAGTATGTCCTGCGCCGCAGGATTGGCGAAGCGCAGACGCTGCTCATCACAACTGATTTGCCGGTAACGCGGATTGCATCGCAGGTGGGGTATGACAACCCGAGCCATTTCAATGCGCAGTTTTCCAAGGCGGTTGGTATGGCGCCGAGGACTTTCAGAAAAGAGTATGTTTTTCATAAGTAACCGCCATACCCACGGCGGTGGGCAAGAGGATAGACACCTGCGGTTTCTACCCTCTTGTGCGCACCGCCGCGCAGGCGAGTTCTATTTGCCTCTCAGGTGAAAACCCTGTGTATCAGCACAGACTATATGATATACAAAAGACTCCCATTCCAACTGGAACGGAAGCCTTTCTATATAAGAGGTGCAAAGAGTATGTGTTATTCGGTCTTCATATACAGCATGCGGATCGAATTGAGCACGCACAGCATAGCCACGCCGGTATCGGCGAATACGGCCAGCCACATGGATGCGATACCGAACAGACCGAGGATCATAACGAGGATCTTGACCGCGAGTGCAAACACGATGTTCTCCTTGGAGACGATATTCGCCTTGCGGGCGATCTTGACCGAGATCGGGATGGAAGTCAGGTCGGCCTTCATGAACACCACATCTGCGGCCTCGATTGCCGCGTCTGCGCCGCTGCCCATTGCCGCGCCGACGTCTGCACCGGCGAGTACGGGAGCATCGTTGATGCCGTCACCGACGAACATAACCGCACCGCACTTCTCGCGGATATCGGTCAGCGCCGACAGCTTATCCTGCGGGAGCAGGCGGGCGCGCACTTCGTCAATGCCGACTTCCTGTGCAACCGCGTCCGCACTGGCCTGACCGTCACCGGTCAGCATGGCGGTGGTGAGTCCCTGAGCCTTCATACGGCTGATTGCGGAGTTGGCATCTGCCTTGATGGTATCGGAAATGTCAACATGACCGAGGAAGTGACCGTCCATCGCCAGCAGCACTTCCGTGCTGCCCGGGGTGCCGTGGTAGCCGGAAAGGTCGATATTATTGCGCTCCATCAGCTTTACGTTGCCGCAGAGTATAGTTTTGCCTTCAAGTTCGGCGAAAACGCCTTCGCCGGCCTGCTCGCGGATGTTCTCAACCGTTGCACCAACGGCAACAAGAGAAAAGTCGCCGGCCTTTGCCGCGGACGCTTTGCGCTCCTCGTAGGAGTTGATGATGGACTTGGCGATCGGGTGGGTGGAAGCGCCCTCACAGGCGGCAGCCAGCCACAGAAGCTCATTCTCATCGAGCGGAACGCCCTGCGCCGGAACGACCTTCTGTACCACAAAGTTGCCCTTGGTGATGGTGCCGGTCTTATCCATAACGATGGTCTTAACGTTATTCAGTGCTTCCAGAGAAGCGCCGCCCTTGAACAGGATGCCGCGTCTGGAGCCTGCGCCGATGCCGGAAAAGTAGGTCAGCGGTACGCTGAGCACCAGTGCGCACGGGCAGGAGATTACAAGGAAGGTCATCGCGGTGTAGACCCACTTGTGCCACTCGCCGGTAACAAGGCTCGGGATAATGGCGGTCAGCAGGGCAATCGCAACAACAGCCGGGGTGTAAACGCGGGAGAAACGGGTGATAAAGCGGTCGATCTTCGGCTTGCGGGCCGCTGCATTCTCCACGCTGTCGAGAATGCGCTGTACCATGCTCTCAGCGAGAATGTGGGTGACACGCAGCTTGATCGCGCCGTCGGTGTTGACACAGCCGGAGGTTGCCTTGTCGCCGACAGCGACACGAACCGGAACCGGCTCACCGGTAACAGCCGAGGTATCCAGACGGCTTTCGCCTTCGACAACCTCGCCGTCCAGCGGAACGCGGTCGCCCGGGCGCACCAGAACAATGTCGCCCTCCTGTGCGTCCTCAGCAGGAATAACCTCGATTTTGCCGTTGTCCTTGACCAGATTTACCGTCTCGGGACGCAGGTCGATCGCGTCCATGATCTGCTTGCGCGAACGGTCAACCGCACGGTCCTCAAAGTATTCGCCGACTCGGTAGAACAGCATAACGCCGACAGCCTCGTCGAACGAGCCGACCGCCCATGCACCGATGGTTGCAACGGCCATCAGGAAGTTTTCGTCAAATACCTGACCGCGGCCGATGTTCTTGACAGCCGTCAGCAGGACATGGCGGCCGAGCAGCAGGTAAGCCGCGATGAGCAGCACCAGCTTGACAGCCATGACCGGAATGAGCAGACCGGCAACGAACAGCACTGCACCGATGAGCATTTCGGCAAGCGGATGGCTGCCGCTCTCTTCCTTTTCCTCCTCGGGAGCGATTACCTTGACTTCGCTCTCGATATTTGAGCAGATTTTGCGGATTTCGGGCAGCAGCGCATCCGGATTGTCGCCCTTGACGCGCAGCTGCTTGGTCTCGTAGACCAGCACGCAATCGTCGATGCCGTCCAGCTGGCTGATCTGGTGCTGCATTTTCGCAGCGCAGTGTGCGCAGCCGAGGTTTTCGAGCGTGTAAACGCGCTGATCGTCCTTGCCGTAGTGCTTGGACTTGGGTGCAATGACCTTGGCTTCACTCTCAATGTCGGAGCAGATTTTGCGGATTTCAGGCAGGAGCGCATCCGGATTTTCGCCGGTTACGCGCAGCTGCTTGGTCTCAAATACGAGAACGCAGTCCTCCACGCCCTCGAGTTCGCTGATGCGCTGCTCCATTTTTGCCGCGCAGTGTGCACAGCCGACATTCTGCAGCGTGTAAACGCGCTTGACGCTGTGCGCGCCTGCAGAATGTTCGTGGTGGTGGTGCTCGTGCTCCTCGTCCTCATCGTGGTGGTGATGATGTCCGCAGCCGCAGTCGCAGTCATCGTCATGATGGTGGTGGTGCTCGTGCTCCTCGTCTTCATCGTGGTGATGATGATGTCCGCAGTCGCAGTCATCGTCATGATGATGGTGGTGGTGCTCGTGCTCCTCGTCCTCATCATGGTGGTGATGGTGTCCGCAGCCGCAGTCGCAGTCATCGTCATGATGATGGTGGTGCTCGTGCTCCTCGTCCTCATCGTGGTGGTGATGGTGTCCGCAGCCGCA
>OLRE01003743.1_pt1 | contig 10230 bp, 11 predicted proteins | sample 1672461 | NCBI WGS metagenome assembly OLRE01 (sample SAMEA3136688, study PRJEB25190) | human gut metagenome | biome: human gut; feature: human-associated habitat; material: faeces | place: Austria | collected 2013
AAGAAAGTTAAGAAAAGGAAGTTTTAAAGAAACTTGTTTCTTTGGTTCGGCATCAGTCAAGGGACAAGAAACGAATAAATTCAGTTATTGACGAACTAAAAATTTTTGGAAAATATTAGAAAGGTGCATAAAATGAAAGAGCAAAATTTGTACAATTCGCCAGATGTAGCTAGAAGAATAAAAAGTTATGCAAAAACTAAAAAAATTTCATTGCAATCTATTTTAAATGATTGTAATCTTGGTAAAAATACATTTTCTCATATGTTGCATGGAAATTCTATAGCTTTTGATAGTCTTGCCCAAATTGCAGATTATTTAGATTGCTCTGTGGATTATCTTCTAGGCAGAACAGATGATCCAGATTTACATAAAAAATAAACTGAAATAAATTTTTTCTGACTTTCTTTGCTTGTGCAAAGAAAGTAACAAAGAAACACACTTCTTTTTTGTTCACACAAAAAAGAAGCAAAAAATGTAACGACTGCATAATTAATAGTAAACTATCACGCAAGGTACTCTCCCAAAACTGTGCTGAGACGTTTTTGCCACTTGCGTTCTCCGCTTAGTATCGCTCATCTAACATGGGTGTGAATTTTAGACGTTAAGTCTTGCCTTTTATTGGGAGATCTATTAGTTCATAAACTGTATAACGGATAAAATTCGGCACTTTATGTGCCGCAAGCCGCCCACGGCGTTTGAGTGGGCGCATTTCTTTGTTACTTTCTTGTTGCGAAACAAGAAAGTTAATAAAAGAAGTTTTAAAGAAACTTGTTTCTTTGCTTCTTTCTTTTGTGTAAGCAAAGAAAGAAGTGCATTTCTTTTCGTTATTTTCTTTGGGCAAATAAAGAAAATGACAAAAGTTTTTTCGCTTTTTTCAAAAACCGAAAAGTTTAAAAATAATTTTGCATACTTTTTTAAAAAGTATTGAAATAAATGATATAAAATGGTATCATAATAACAGTTGTGTTTAAAGAAAAATATATATTTTAAAGGAGAATATAAGAATGAAATACGGTTATTTTGACCTTGAAAATAAGGAATATGTAATAACTAAGCCGGATACTCCTGCGTCATGGGTAAATTATTTGGGATCGCCTGAATACGGCGCTATCATTTCAAATAATGCCGCAGGATACAGCTTTGTTAAGTCAGGTGCAAACGGAAGGATAACACGTTTCCGTTTCAATTCAATGATGGCTCTTCCGGGACGCTATATATACATCAGAGACAATGATACATCTGATTATTGGTCTGCTTCATGGCAGCCTGTAGGAAAGCCGCTGGATAAGTATAAAAGCGAATGCAGACACGCTACTGCTTATACGGTAATAAGCTCTGAGTACGAAAAAATAGCGGCTGAGACAACTTATTATGTTCCACAGGGAAAAACCTACGAAGTATGGCGTACAAAGATAACAAATAATGATACAAAGTCGAGAAAACTTTCGGTTTTCGGATTTACTGAATTTACAAATGAAGATAATTATGAACAGGATCAGGTAAATTTGCAGTACTCGCTGTTTATTTCTCAGACTAAATTTGAAGAAAACAGAATTATTCAGACTATAAGTGAAAACAGTAAAAAAGACCGTACTGACAGATTTTTTGGTATGGTAGGCGCTGAAGTTACTGCCGCATGCGGTAATTTTAATAATTTCATAGGTTCATACAGAACCTACTCAAATCCCGTAGCTGTTGAAAACGGCAGACTAGATAACTCCATGAATTATAATTCAAATTCATGCGGCGCATTGCAGTCGGATATTACCCTTGAAGCCGGACAGACTACAGAACTTATTTATATTCTTGGAAGAAGAAAAAGTGAGGAAGCTGCGGCTATTCTGAATGAATACAAGGAACAAGGAAAAGTTGACAGGGAAGTAGAAGAGCTTAAGAATTACTGGCACTCCACTCTCGATCGTTTTCAGGTCAATACTCCAAGCGAAGAATTTAATAACATGATAAACGTGTGGAATGCATTCCAGTGCTTTATTACGTTTATATGGTCAAGAGCGGCTTCGTTTGTTTACTGCGGATTGAGAAACGGTTACGGTTATCGTGATACAGTACAGGATATACAGGGTATAATTCATCTTGATCCTGAAATGGCAGCGGAAAAGATAAGATTTATGCTGTCGGCACAGGTAGATAACGGGGGAGGACTTCCACTGGTTAAGTTTACACACAATGCCGGACATGAAAATACTCCTGACGATCCGGAATATGTTAAGGAAACAGGACACCCTTCATACCGTGCAGACGACGCTCTGTGGCTGTTCCCGACTATTGTAAAGTATCTGGGCGAAAGCGGAAACAAGGCATTTTTAGATGAGGTCATCGTTTATGCAAACGGAGGCGAAGCTACTGTTTATGAGCACTTGAAAAATGCCATAAGATTTTCTATGGAAAGACTCGGCGCACACTCAATGCCGGCAGGTTTACATGCAGACTGGAACGATTGCTTAAGACTCGGTGCAAAAGGTGAGTCTACATTTGTTGCATTCCAGCTTTACTACGCAATGAGCGTTATTAAAGAAATGGCTATATTAAAGGGTGACGATGATTATATAAGCTATATTGATAAGGTACAGGGGGAACTGTCCGCCGCTCTGGATAAGTGCTGGGACGAGGACAGATTTATAAGAGGTATCCGCGAGGACGGCGTTATAGTTGGTGCTAAGAAAGATCCTGAAGCTAATATGTGGCTGAATCCGCAAAGCTGGAGCGTTATTTCACGTTTTGCGTCTGATGAACAGGCTGAAAAAGCCCTTGACAGCGTTCATGAAATTCTCAATACGCCATACGGTGCAAAACTGCTTGATCCCCCTTATAAAAAGCATTATTTTGACGGTGCGCTTATGCATATTTTCAATGACGATACCAAAGAAAACGGCGGTATTTTCTCACAGTCGCAGGGTTGGATAATCCTGGCCGAAGCTCTTGCAGGACATGGTAACAGAGCCTTTGAGTACTTTATGGAAAGCTCTCCTGCTGCAATGAATGACAAGGCTGAGATAAGAGTTATTGAGCCGTATGCCCACGGACAGTTTACAGAGAGTAAGGCATCTCCTTTTGAGGGACGTTCTCATGTACATTGGCTGACCGGTACTGCGTCTACGGTTATGGTAGGCTGTGTTGAGGGTATATGCGGTATGAGACCTGATTTGGAAGGACTGGTAATTGCTCCGTCTATTCCGTCAGAGTGGGACGGTTTTACAATTGAAAAAACTTTCAGAGGCAAACAGCTTTCGATTGATATTCAGAATCCGAATCATGTACAGAGCGGAGTCAGTGAAATTACTCTTAACGGAGAAAAGCTTGAAGATAATTATGTTCCAGCTGAAAAGCTTGCAGATGTAAATAAAATTACTGTTATTATGGGATAACAAAAAAGGACGGTTTTGAACCGTCCTTTTTTAATTTTTATTATGGAAAACTTTTAAATCACTTCAAACAAGCTTCCTGTCAGAGGAGTTACAGTTAAAGTAAAAATATCTTTTTTTGGTGCTACAGCTTTTGTTCCCCGTGGAACATCTCCGCCGTATTCTTCCCAGCGGCTGTTTAAAATTTCCTTTAACTTTGCGGTTTTTCCCAGAGTAAACGATACTTCCTGTTTCATGCCGGAAAAATTAAATACGCATAAAACAGTACTTCCACCGCAGGATCTTTCAAAAATATAAACGCACTGTTCACAGTTGTCAGACATGATCCATCTGAAATTATCCATATTGTATTCGCCGCTGTGTAGCGCAGGATTTTTTAAATATATTTCATTTAACTTGGTTATATACTTTTGAAAAGCGTCATGAAGAGGATATTGAAGTATTTGCCAATCTTGTTCACGTTCCTCTGACCATTCTCTGAATTGTCCGAATTCATTTCCCATAAAGTTCAGTTTCTTGCCGGGGTGAGCGTACATATACATGTAAAGCGCTCGGCACTGTAGAAATTTGTCTTGGTAATCTCCGTACATTTTCTGAATTATGGTTGCTTTTCCGTGTACTGTTTCATCATGAGAGAAGGGGAGAATAAAAAGCTCGTTGTAAAAGTATGCCATAGAGAAAGTCAGCTTGTGATAATGATTGTGACGTTCCCACGGGGCAATACGAAAATAGTCCAGGGTATCGTTCATCCAGCCAAGATCCCATTTGTAATCAAATCCCAGACCGTCATATTCAACGGGAGCGGTAATTTTCGGGAATGCTGTTGAATCCTCGGCTATCAGCATAGCTGTGGGGTGAAGCTTTTGAAGTCCCAGATTCATATTTTTAAGGAAACTTACAGTGTTTTCGTTGACGCCTCTTGCCGGATCGCCTCCCCAATAAATTGCACGGCTGATAGCGTCCATTCTAAGACCGTCAAAATGAAATTTTTCCAGCCAGAAATTAGCTGCGGACTGTACCAAACAGCGGGTTTCATTCCTTGAATGATTGAAGTTGCATGTTCCCCATTCGCTTATACCCACGTCTGACGGCGGATATTCATAGAGGTAAGAGCCGTCATATTGTGCAAGTCCGTAGCCGTCTACAGCAAAGTGAACGGGAACAAAATCCATAATTACTCCGATATTGTTTTTGTGGCATTTATCAACAAGCTCCATAAGCTGTGCAGCAGTGCCGTAACGTGAAGTAGGACTGAAAAATCCTGTATTCTGATATCCCCAGGAGCAGTCTGCCGGATGTTCGGAAAGGGGAAGAAATTCAAGATGAGTATATTTATGTTTTTTTGCATATTGAATAAGCTTGTCGGCAATTTCACTGTAATTATACCAGCCGTTTTCATTCTGAGGATTATTCAACCATGAACCCAGATGTACCTCATAGATATTCATAGGAGAATTGTAATTTTTATTTCTGCATTCCATCCACTTGTCATCAGTAAATTTATATTCAGACAAATCGACTATATAAGACGCCCACTGAGGACGCAGCTCCATTCCGAAGCCGTAAGGATCGCAGTGTTCAAAACGTTCGCCTGATTTTGTATAGATTACATATTTATACATATCGCCGAAATCTGCACTGTCTGAAACAAAGCTGTATACTCCATAAGATTCCTGAGTCATAGGTTCTTCCGACCAGTTATTGAAGCTTCCGAATATACATACGTTTGCGGCATTGGGAGCAAATGTTCTGAAAACAATACGTCCTGATTCTTTATGTGCTCCGAAATATTCGTAGGAGTTAAAAACCTGTCCGGCAAAAAAATCATTCATGTTCATTTTTATCGATCAGCTCGCTTTCTGATTTATTAATAATTTCTGCTGCTCTTTTGATAAGGCTGACAAATTCATCAGCGTCCTCACCCATATTCATAAGTGCTGTTTTCATTTCATTGAAAACACTTTTTCTTACATTTTCAATATATTCTTTTCCGTTATCTGTAAGGAATACCATAACGTTTCTTTTATCTTTTTGAGAGGCTCTTCGTTTAATATAACCCTTTTTTTCAAGAATTTTCAGTGCGGCTGATACTCTTGCGCTGGTCATATAAAGTTCTCTGCAAAGCTGGGCAGGTTTTTTATAAACCTCGCCGCATATATAAAGATGATTAAGAAGCTTATGTTCACCTTGTAAAAAGAATGCGTAGTTGGTGATAGGGGATTTGTAATATGTGTCTTTAAGGGACTCCATTAAAATTTCAGTAAGCTTTTCATATTTCATAGTAAATTTTCCTTTTATAATTTACCTAACACTATTAGATAAAATTATTTTAGCATATACTTATGATTTTGTCAATAAAAATGTAAAAGGGACGTTTTAACGTCCCTTTCTTTATTTTCCGGTTTTTTGTAATATCAGTCCGGCTGCTGAAAATACCGCAAATGCTCCGATATCCACAGCTACTATAGTCGAACCCACAGGGGTTGCGTACAAAATTGAGATAAGAATACCAAGCAGTGCGCAGAAAACTGACAATACCGCCGAACATATCGTAACGGATCTAAAGCTTTTAAATATCCGCATTGCCGAAAGCGCAGGAAAAATAATCAGCGCAGATATCAGAAGAGAACCTACAAGATTCATTGCAAGTACTATTATAACCGCAATAATTACCGCTATAAGAAGATTGTAAATTCCGGCTTTAATTCCCGTTGCTTTTGCGAAATTTTCATCAAATGTAACTGCAAATATTTTATTGTAAAAAAACAGAAATGCCAAAACCACAACGATTGATAAAATTATACATAACCATACTTCAGCCTTTGTCAGCGTAAGTATGGAAGCCGAACCGAACAGCGTACTGCAAACGTCTCCCGAAAGATTTGAAGAAGTGGAAAACAAATTCATCAGCAGATATCCGATTGCCAGCGAGCCTACTGAGATCATAGCGATTGCAGCGTCGCCCTTTATTTTAGTACTGTTCCCCGTTCTCAGCAGCAGTACGGCGCAAATGACTGTTGCAGGAAGAACAAAAAGCATATCGTTGGTCAGATTCAGTACGGCGGCTACCGCCATTGCTCCGAACGCCGTATGAGAAAGTCCGTCGCCTATAAATGAAAAGCGTTTCAAAACAAGCGTAACTCCCAGAAGAGAAGAACAAAGAGCGATCAGTACGCCTACAATCAAAGCATAGCGTACAAAGGAATGCTCCATATAAAAGCTGAATTTTTCTACTATGTCATTCAATTTTCATTACTCCTTTCATTGCCGGTAAACTGACCTCCTGCATTGCTTTTAAGATATTCTTCTTTTGTACCGAAAAAAATTTCATCTCCGATATGCAGTATGTGGCTTGCATATTTAACAGCCGCGCTTATATCATGGGAAATCATAATTATTGTGATTTTATCCCGACGGTTCAGCTCTTCAATGATATCGTACATTTCCGCTGTAGCTTTAGGATCGAGTCCGGAAACAGGCTCGTCCAGCAAAAGCAGTTTTCTTGTAGCGCACAATGCTCTTGCAAGAAGTACTCTCTGCTGCTGACCGCCGGAAAGTTCCCTGTAACAGCGTGAGGAAAGATTGCTTATTCCCATTCGTTCCATATTTTGACGGGCTGTATTTTTTTCTTCTTTTTTGTAAAAAGGTCTGATTCCACAGTGTCCCTGACAGCCGGACAGTACAATTTCCTTAACAGACGCAGGAAAATCTCGCTGAACTACCGTCTGCTGAGGAAGATATCCTATTTCATTTGTTTTAAGTCCGTCTCCTGTTATAATACTTCCGCTGAGAGGAGAATGAAGATTCAAAAGAGTTTTCATAAGCGTTGTTTTTCCCGAACCGTTTTCACCTACAATACACAGATAATCACCCTTGTTTATTGAAAAGTTAAGATTGCTTACTATTGCTTTTGAATCATAACCCAATGACAGATTACGGCATTCTAACTGCGGCATTATAATTCCCCCTTAATTTAGAGCAGTCTTTATATTTTCAAGATTGTTTTCCATTACCGATAAATAAGTAAAGCCGTTTTCTATATCCTTAGAAGTGATCGACTGCATGGAATCCAGCGTTAAAATATTCAGATGTTTTGGTTGTGTTTCATTAATAACAGTGTTGGCAATTTTACTGTCCGAACCGTCGATTGTAATTACGCTTGTCAGTCCGAGTTCGTTGATTTTTCCGGCAAGAAATGTAATGGTTTCAAAGCTTGCCTGTGTTTCCGCAGAGCAGCCCGGAAAAGCTGCGTAACATGTAAGACTGTAATCGTCAGTCATATATCTGAAAGGAAAACGGTCGGCAAATAATAAAACATCTCTTTTTGACGAGCTTATTTCCCTTTGATACTTTTCATCAAGTGCGGAAAGCTTTTCAACATAAGAATGATTATTTTGTTTATAAATCTCTGCGTTTTCTGCGTCGATTTCGCTTAACTTGTCCGTAATGTAATTACAGAATGTCTCTGCATTTTTTAATGAAAGCCATACATGCTCGTCCGGTTCCGATTCTTCATCGTCCTCATGCTCCATGCCCTCTAATATTTCTTCTTCCTTGACTGAATCTCCCAGCACCTCAAGCAAATTTACAGCAACAATATCCTTGTTTGAGGCTTCTTTGAGAGCGTCCTGAGCCCACTGATCTGATTCTCCGCCAACATACACAAACATATCGCATTCTGAAATTTTAAGAATATCCTCTACAGACGGCTGAAAGCTATGCATATCCACTCCGCTTTCAAGAAGAAATGTTACTTCTGCATTATTCGCTTTTTCTCCTAGAATTTCTCTTACCCAATCGTATTCAGGAAAAATTGTGGTTACTATCTGAAGCTTGTCATTATTTTCGTTTAAATTATCTGAATCTGTACTGCATGCTGTAAGGCAGAAAATCAGCAGTATTCCTGACATAACAGCAGATAAAATATGTTTCATAAATCCTTTTTACTCCTTAAACATGAATATGAAAATCGTTTTCAATTAATTATACATCATATTTTGATTTGTGTCAATAAAAACAGTAATAATTTTTTAAAAAGTGTAATATATATAATTGTAAACAAAATCAAAGGAGAAATAAAAAATGACCAATGATGAAAAAAATCAGAGAACTGTACACAATGTTATTATGGAAAACAGAAAAAGTCTTACCATTTCAGGAGTGACAGATGTGGACAGCTTTGATGAACGCTGCATTTCTCTTTACACTCAAATGGGCGAACTTGTTATACGTGGAAGAGAACTTCATATTAATTCCATGAGCGTTGAAACCGGAGATATGACAATTGACGGCGATATATGGGCGCTTAATTACGGAGATAAGGATAAAAGAGGAACAGTTTCTATGCTTGGTAAGCTGTTTCGTTAGGCGGTGAATTATGGAGGGTCTGGAAAGCTTTTTTACTTCCGGTCAGCAGCTTCAGTTATTTCTGCTGTCATGCGCTTTCGGTATACCCATCGGAATTGTTTTTGATATTTTTCGTGTTATAAGAATGATCATTCATCACAATAAAATTGCGGCTGCACTGGAAGATATACTTTTTTTCTGTCTTTACGGTGTGTTTCTGATGTGCTTTACCATATCTATGGCCCGCAGCGAATTCAGATTCTATTACTGCGCCGGTAATCTTATCGGCTTCATTCTTTACTATGTTACTGCGGGAACAGTCGTAACGGGTATACTGAGGAAAATTATAGGTTTTATAAAAAGAGCGCTTTTAAGAATTTTCAGACCGCTGTTAAAAAAGTTTGTACTTATATGTGAAAAAATCAGGACTATTTTTGTTGGAAGTCTCCAAAATATAAAAAGTAATAAAAAAAATAGTGAAACCCTCTTGATTGATGATACCAATTTGTTGTATAATAGTAATAAGGAAAAAAAGAATAAAAGAAAGAACGTGAAAAAACTTGGCGTCCAGAACTATAAGAAAAAAACGAAAAAAGGGCATGTTTAGCCTTATCAGCAAGCTTATTATTATTGCCGCTGTGATCGGATGTATAATTTCTATTATTATTACTCAGTCCAGTCTGGCGGAAATGCAGAAGGAACTTAATTCTATTGTCAATAAGACGGAAGAAGTCGAAGCTGAAAATGTTGAGTTGCAGAGGATTCTTGAAGACGACGATATGAACGCTTACATGAAAAAGCTGGCTATTGAAGATATGAATTATGCATATCCGGATGAACGAAGATATTATGATACATCAAGAAACTAGCTTTTTAAGCTTTTATAATTTTCATTAACAGGGGGATTTTTATTATTATGCAGCTCGAAGTAGGTAAAATATATGACGGTAAAGTAAAAGGAATAGCTCAGTACGGTGCATTTGTTGAAATTGAAGGCGCAGGTACGGGTATGGTACATATTTCCGAAATAGCCAATTCATTTGTTAAAGACGTTAAGGATTACCTTACTGAAAATCAGGAAGTCAAGGTTAAGGTACTTAATATCGGCGAGGACGGAAAAATCGGTCTTTCAATAAAGAAAGCAACTGAAAATACTGAGGAAACTCTTAAACCCGCAAAGCGTCAGGAACGCAGACCTAACGTCTGGGAGCCTAAGAAAAAGCCTCCTATGTCGGAGCTTGGCTTTGAGACTCGTTTTAAGCAGAACAGCGAAGAGAAAATTTGTGCTCTTAAACGCAGTACAGAACGTAAAAACGGTTCAAGAAGAAAATAATAGTGACGGACTTGAATTTTCAAGTCCGTTTTTTGTTAATTAATGTTGAATTGAGTAATTTTCAATTGTTTGTAACCTGTTAGCTCCGGAGGGAATATTATAATAATGAGCGGACTGCAATTATTTGTCCGCTTTAAATACTTAAGCAACGGAGTTTTCATTATGATA
>OLRE01003747.1_pt1 | contig 10217 bp, 9 predicted proteins | sample 1672461 | NCBI WGS metagenome assembly OLRE01 (sample SAMEA3136688, study PRJEB25190) | human gut metagenome | biome: human gut; feature: human-associated habitat; material: faeces | place: Austria | collected 2013
GCAGGAGACTGTGCGGTACTAAGAAAGATTCTGATAAAAAATAGTTGCTATTTTTCCCGAAAATGTATATAATAGAAAAGAATTCAAAATATTTCAGACTGGAGTTTATTTATGAGTAAAATAGAACGTTTTTTTTATGAAATGAAATTCAGAAAAATTGCTTTTATCGGCGTTGGAGTTACAAATACAGATTTGATTAAATTATTTCTCAAAAAAGGAATTCAGGTAACTATATGCGATAGAAAAGATCCTGACAAAATGGGAGATGTTTATAATCAGCTCAAAAGCCTTGGCGCAGAATTCTGTCTGGGCGACACTTATCTGGATACTCTTACTGATTTTGACGTTGTTTTCAGATCGCCCGGAATGTATTTCAACAATCCGAAGCTTGCAGATGCAAGAAAAAAGGGTGTAGTTATAACTTCTGAAATGGAAGTATTTTTTGATTTATGTCCTTGTAAAATATATGCGGTAACAGGTTCGGACGGTAAAACTACAACGACTACAATAATTGCCGGACTTCTAGAAAAATCCGGTAAAAAGGTGTATAAGGGAGGAAATATCGGCAAAGCGCTGCTTCCTCTTATTGAAGAAATAAATGAGAACGATGCGGCGGTAGTGGAACTTTCAAGCTTTCAGCTTATTTCAATGAGAAAATCTCCGGACGTGGCAGTGATTACAAATATTGCGCCTAATCATCTTGATGTTCACGGTACAATGGAAGAATATATTGACAGTAAGAAAAATCTTATTATTCATCAGAATGCTTTTAGTAAGACTGTACTTAACCTTGATAATGAAACAACTAATGATCTTGAAAGTATAGTAAGAGGTCATCTTGTTAAATTTTCAAGGAAAGATGTACCGGAATGCGGTGCTTTTCTTTCTGATGACGGTTATTTATGCTATAATAATTATAGCATTACTGAAAAGATTCTTCACAAAGATACCATAAGGATTCCGGGCATTCATAATGTTGAAAATTACCTTGCGGCAATCAGTGCAGTATGGGGAGAAGTTTCACTTGAAGATATAAGAGATATGGCTGAAAATTTCGGCGGAGTTGAACATAGAATTGAATTTGTAAGAGAACTTGACGGAGTAAAGTGGTATAATGACAGTATCGCTACAAGCCCTACACGTGTTCTTGCAGGACTCAATTCTTTTGATCAGAAGTTAATAGTTATTGCCGGAGGATATGATAAAAAAATACCTTTTGAACCTATGGCGGAAACAGTAAATCAAAAGGTAAAAAAATTGATCCTTATGGGAGTTACGGCTGAAAAAATTGAGAAAGCCGTAACTGAATGCTCGTCATATAATTCAGAAAATCTGGAAATTTATCATGTTTCAAGTATGGAAGAAGCAGTGCAGAAAGCAAGGGAAATATCAGAAAGCGGCGATGTCGTAACATTGTCTCCGGCTTGTGCAAGCTTTGATATGTATCCTAATTTTGAAGCACGTGGAATTCATTATAAGAATCTTGTAAAGGAGCTTTAATAATGAGTCTTGAACTGAAAAATGTAATATTTGATTTATCATCTGCTGACGGGGTGTCCGGAGAGGAAAGCTGTGCTGCACAGTATGCTTTGAAATATCTGAAAAATTATACTGATGATTGTTTTATAAAAAACGGAAATGTAATCGGTAATTTTGGAAATAGAAAAAACGGTACGCCTCATATATTAATTGATGCTCATATTGATCAGGTAGGATTGATAGTTACAAATATATATGAAAGTGGATTTATTGGATTTTCAAATGTGGGCGGAATAGACAGACGTCTTCTTCCGGCACAGCAGGTGTGTATACACGGGAAGAAAAAACTTGCAGGAGTTGTATGTTCAACTCCTCCGCATTTGTCAGGCAGTGATAATAAAATAAACAAAATTGAGGATTTTTATATTGATACCGGTATGAGCTTTGAAGCAGTGTCAAATATTGTTGAACCGGGTGATAGAATAACCTTTGCATCAATGCCAAAAGAACTTTTAAATGACCGTATTACAGGTCCGGCACTGGACGATAGAAGCGGTGTAGCTTCAATTTTGTATGCGTTGGAGCTTTTAAGGAATCAAAAATACGAGTGTAGTTTTTCTGTAACTTTTTCTGCTCAGGAGGAATTAGGGGAGAGAGGCGCTAAAATTGCTGCCTTTGATATTGATCCGGATATTGCGCTTGCAGTTGATGTAAGCTTTGCTTATTGTCTAGGCGATAGGGAGTATGAGTGCGGAAAAATGGGACAAGGTCCTATGATCGGTATTTCACCGTCCCTTTCACGGGAAATATCTGATAAGCTTATAGAAATCAGCAAAAATGAAAATATTCCTTATCAGTTGGAGGTCATGAACGGATTGACTTCTACAAATGCAGATCAGTTCAGTGTGAACAGAACAGGCTGCAAGGCGTGTACAGTTTCAATACCGCTGAAATATATGCATACTCCGTCTGAGATCATTCAGATCGACGATGTTGAAAATACCGGCAGACTTATTGCCGCTTATATAAGGAGTGTAAGCAATGTTTGATAATTTAAAGGAATTGTGTCTGCTAAACGGTACATCGGGCAATGAAGATGCAGTACGTGAATATATAATAAATGAAATTAAGGATTACGCAGAATATCACATTGATAATTTGGGAAATATAATTGCATTTAAAAAAGGTAAAAAAGTACCTCATAAAAAAATTATGCTTGACGCTCATATGGACGAAGTTGCATTAATTGTCACGTCAATTCAAAGTGATGGGACACTGACAGTTGATACTGTGGGCGGTGTGGACGCTTCTGTTGTAATCGGCAGACAGGTAATAGTCGGCAGGGAAAAGCTTGTTGGAGTGGCAGGAGCTAAAGCAATTCATAAGCTTTCAAAAGATGAACGTGAGAAAAAGCCTGAGATTGATAGTCTTTATATTGATTTTGGCGCTGAAAATGCAGATGACGCTAAGAAGTATGTAATGCCGGGCGATATAGTTTATTTTTCTTCTGATTATATTGAATTCGGAGATAACATGATAAAGTCAAAAGCGCTTGACGACAGGTTCGGGTGCGCTTTGCTAATTGAATTGATAAAATCAGAGCTTGAGTATGACGTATATTTTACATTTACGGTACAGGAAGAAATCGGACTGCGTGGTGCAAAAACAGCGGCATTCGGAGTAGATCCCGATATAGCAATAATCGTTGAAGCTACTACCGCAGCTGATATAGAAGGCGTTCCTGACAATAAAAAAGTTTGCAGATTGGGTGATGGCGCTGTAGTGTCATTTATGGACAGAAGTACCATGTATGACAGAAAGCTTTATAATTATGCGTTTGAAATTTCAAAGGAAAAAAATATAAAGTGTCAAACTAAAACTATGATTGCCGGAGGAAATAACAGCGGAGCAGTTCATGTATCGGGAAACGGAGTCAGAACCATTGCCGTTTCCGCACCGTGCAGATATTTACATTCGCCGTCATGCGTTGTTAAAAAGGATGATTTGGTGTCATGCTATGAAATGGTAAAAGCACTGTTGAAAAAGGTGGCTGTTTTATGATACGCCGTATTAGCGACAGGAATGATATTGACTGCAAAGCGCTTTCCGAAACGTATCTGGGGAAAAAAATGCTCAGCTATCTTGAAGCTTATGGAACGGATTACGATTTCTGCCGTTTTTATGTAAATGAGTCGGGTTCGGTATTGCTTATCATTAATTCTACTCTTCTTATAAGCGGCAGCAATTTTGAAAAAGAGGAGCTTTGCGGATTTGCAGCTATGCATCAGCCATTTAGAATTGAGGGAAATCAGAACGCTTTAAATATGCTTTTTGGAATCGGCGGCTATCACAGTCTGCACAGAACATGGTTCAGGCTTAACGGAGATAAAAATATTGATGTAGATGAAAACGATATTGAATTTGATCCGCCGCTTGATGAAGTTTATGAAATACTGTCAGAGGGATTTCCGAATCTTTTAGAATATCCCATTTGGCTAACAGATACTTCTCATAGAGTACGCCATGGTATAAGCCGTGTATTTGTTTATAAAAACAGTACTACAGCCTCGATAGTTTATGATATTGACGGTACTGTTTTAGTGGGACAGGTTGCTACCAGACTTTCAGCCAGAGGAAGCGGATATGCCCGTAAATTTTTAAAATGGCTGGCATGTTATCTTGAAAAACAAAATAAAACGGCATATTTAAATGCGCTTGATACACGGGAAAGCTTTTACCGTGAAATTGGATTTGAAGTAAATGCCAGTGAATATGTTCTTGAGAAGATAGACAATAAAAACGAAAGCGCTGAGAAAGGAAAATTAAATACTAATGACTAATAATTTTTTTGGATTTGATTCAAAGATCATTGAGCTTGCGGATAAAGCGGAGAATCTGTGTGATTTTTCCGTAACTGACAAAATAAAGGAATATAATACGGCTAAAGTTCTGTCGGCATTTATTAATAACAGGGTCAGTGAACAGTGCTTTTACGGAAGCTCAGGATATGGCTATGGCGATATGGGACGTGAAACGCTTGACAAGGTCTATGCACAGGCTTTCGGTACTGAGGATGCACTTGTAAGACATAATTTTGTGTCCGGAACTCATGCGTTGTCTACTGCATTATGGGGAGTTTTAAGAAGCGGAGATACAATGGTATCTGTTACGGGAGCGCCTTATGACACTTTAGAAGAAGTAATAGGTATTGCTGGAACTAAAGGCAGTGGTTCGCTTATAGATTATGGTGTTAAATATAAACAGATTGACTTAATGTCAGATGGTAAACCTGATTTAGATAAAATTGCTTTAGAAATATCGGACGCTAAGGTTGCATACATACAAAGATCAAGAGGATATTCTCTTCGTCCGGCACTGAGTATTGACGATATAAAAGATATATGCAGGATGGTCAAGAATGTAAATCCAAACGCAGTAATAATGGTCGATAACTGCTATGGTGAATTTGTTGACGTAAAAGAACCTACTGAAGTCGGTGCAGATCTAATTGTCGGTTCGCTTATAAAAAATCCCGGCGGCGGTATTGCCAGAACAGGCGGTTATATTGCCGGTAATAAGGATCTAGTGGAATTGTGTTCTTATCGTCTCACATGTGTGGGAATGGGCAAAGAGGTCGGCTGTACGCTGTCGCAGAACCGAGAAATGTTTTTGGGATTTTTTATGTCTCCTGAAATAGTTGCGAATGCTGTTAAAACGGCAGACTTTGCCGCTAGTATTTTTTCATTGCTGGGATTTGAAAGCTTTCCGTCAAAAAGTGAAAAACGAAGCGATATTATTACCGCTGTAAAGCTAGGAAATCCTGAACTTTTGAAAGCCTTTTGCCGTGGTATACAAAAGGGATCGCCTGTTGATTCATTTGTGACTCCGGAAGCATGGGACATGCCCGGATATGAAAGTCAGGTTATTATGGCGGCAGGAGCGTTTACAATGGGAGCTTCTATCGAACTTTCAGCAGACGCTCCTATAAGAGATCCATATGCAGTATGGATGCAGGGCGGTATCACTTATTCAAGCGGAAAAACAGGAGTAATGCTTGCTGTACAGGAAATGGTAAATGATGGTCTTATAAAAATATAACTGATATAGTTTTACAAAATTTTCTTTTTTCTATTTATAAATGATTAAAAAAGATTACAGAATTAATACAATTCTTAAACAACTGAAGGTTTAGGCGGCTAAAATATTGACAACTAACCGGATAACTGATAAAATAATTTAGGGTATTGATAAAACACTAGAAATTAAACTGCAATAAATTAAATTTGCTTATGGAGGCTTTTAATGTCTGAGAATAAACTTTGTATGGGATGTATGGAATATAAGGGTACATCACGGGTTTGTCCGAAGTGCGGTTATGTTGAAAACACGCCGTATCTTCCTGCATATATAGCTCCTGAAACTATACTTCATGAAAGATATCTCGTAGGACAGCTTCTTAGTTCAAACGGGCAAGGAGCAACGTATATTGCTTATGATACGGCAGTAAGCTGCAAGGTATTGCTTAACGAATATATGCCTGACGGACTTTGCGTGAGAGTAAAAGGGAAACCGACTATCAGTGTTAATTATAATAATCTTGCACAGTATAAAGCATTAATGGCTGAATATACTGAACTGAATAAGTCTTTAGCTAAAATGAGAAGCCTGAGCAGTCATCTGACTCCGACTCTGGATTTGTTTGCTGAAAATAATACAACATATGCGGTTTACGAATACATAGAAGGAGTTAAACTGGTTGATTATCTGAAAGAAAATGCAGGAGAACTTAGCTGGAGTGAAGTCTCGGCAATGTTTCCGCCGCTGTTTACAACATTAAGTCTTGTACATAATGCCGGAGTTCTGCACAGAGGAATCAGTCCGGAAACTATTTATGTTACCGATAAAGGCGAGCTTAAGCTGACTGATTTTTGCATATCAGGTGTCCGGACTATAAATACTGAATTGAAAACGGAAATTTTCCCCGGGTACGCAGCGCCTGAACAGTATTCAGCTGCAAGCCGTCAGGGAACGTGGACAGATGTATACGGTATCTGTGCTGTATTGTACAGGATACTTACCGGTTCAAAACCTGATCCTGCAAATATCAGGCTTGAAGGAGATAATCTGTATACTCCTCAGGAGCTTAATCCAAATATACCAAAGCATGTTTCTGATGTTATTATGGACGGTATGAATATCCTCGGCGAAGACAGAATACCGACTATAACTGAGTTAGTAACAAGACTATTTGATCAGCCTGCTGCCGGATTCAGCAAGACTCAGACATTGTCGCTTTCACGTAACGGAATAATGGAAAGCAGTCAGGAAATGGCGAATAATGCTCCTTATGACGATTATAATCAGAATGATGAATATTATGATGACGATTATGATGATTACGATGACTATGATGATTATGACGATGGAGATGTCGAAGGTGGAGATGAAAATTTATCTGCATTTGATAAAGTAAAAATGCCGATAATTATAGGCGTTTTGTTGGTTGCCATTATTCTTGTAATCATTGTAATTATGGTAAAGCTTTTCGGCGGTGGAAATGAGAATTCAAATATTCGTGATACAGTAAGCAGCATGACTGACAGCAGCTCCGTTACGGATAATATTGTAGAGATAACTGAGGAAGAAACAAAAGAAACGGAAGCTGATAATAAAATGCCTAGCCTTGTAAATAAAAAATATGAGGATATAAAGGAAAATTTTGAAAAGAAATATAATGTAACTTTAGAAGCTAAGAAAATGCTGATTATCCGAAAGAAATTATTTTCTGGCAGGAAATTGAAATAGGTCAGCCTATTAAAGAAGGCATGACAATTAAAGTTAAGGTCAGTAGCGGTAAAACCAGAGCTTATGTTCCTGAATTTGAAAATTGGAAGCTTGATGATTATATTAAACTTGTAGAAGAACGTGGAATAGAGTATACTAAGGTTTCTGAAATCAATTTTGATTATGAAAACGGATATGTAATACGTGTTTCACCTGATCCGGGAAGTGAAATAGATTTGGATTCTGATGAAGTTTTGACGATTTATTATGCTGATAATCCTGAAGAAACAACAGAAGAACCTACAGAGGCTCCTACAGAAGAGCCAACGGAAGAACCTACAGAGGCTCTGGCTGATAATCCTGAGGAACCTGTGAACAATGATTCGCAGGCGGTAGTTGAGTAATTAAAACAAGCCCTTTATGGGCTTGTTTTTTTGTATACTATACGTTAATAAACATGAAAAACATAAAAAAATAGCTTGCAAACATAAATTCCGTAGTTTAGTTTGCAAGCATTTATTTATGATTTTAAGTTTTATCTATTTTATGACATATTCCCGCACTTGGACAGTTTTCACATCCGCATCCGCAGGAGTTTTTGCCTTTCTTTTTATCTCTGATTAGTTTTGTTATAATTAAAGAAACGATTATTAAAATAATCAAGGCAACGATAATTGTGCCGATATTATTTACTAAAAAATTAATCATAATCTCACCTCTGAATATATGCTAAACGGACAGTAAAAATTACCGCCCGTTTATATAATTACTGTTTATGATTTGATTCTTACTTTTGCGGTAAGCTTATTGCTTTCCTTATACGGTCTTACTAGCATGTATATAATAAATGCTATAAGGATTAGTGCAACAATTAAACCGAAAACATTTACGTTTCCTGTAAAAATACTGCCTACCTGATAAATTATCAATGAAACAGCGTAAGCAAATACACATTGATATCCGATTGCGAACAATGTCCACTTAGCACTGTTCATTTCACGTTTGATAGCACCCATTGCGGCAAAGCATGGTGCACAGAGTAGATTGAATACTAAGAATGAGTAAGCTGAAAGAGCTGTAAAGTATGTTGAAACTTCACTCCAGATCTCATCACCGTTTTCCGACAGTTCTTCTCCTGCAAAGTGGAATAGCTGACCGAAAGTAGTGACAACATTTTCTTTTGCAATAAGACCTGTAACAGTAGCAACAGCAGCTTTCCATTCACCCCATCCAAGAGGTGCAAATATCCATGCAAATCCCTTACCGATTTTTGCAAGAACGGAATTATCAAGATCTTCGACCATGCCAAAGCCATTTTCCCATCCAAAGCTTTGTAGGAACCAAAGTACAATAGCTGAGAGGAGAATAACTGTACCGGCTTTTTTGATAAAGCTCCAGCCTCTTTCCCACATTGAACGAAGTACGTTTCCTACTGTTGGAAGGTGATATGCAGGAAGTTCCATTACAAACGGTGCCGGATCTCCAGCAAAAATTTTAGTTTTCTTAAGCATAATACCTGAAATTATAATAGCTGCTATCCCCACAAAATATGCAGATGCTGCAATTAAGCCGGAGTTATCAAAAAGCGCACCGGCGATCAATCCGATAATAGGCAGCTTTGCTCCGCATGGAATAAAAGTAGTTGTTGTAATCGTCATACGACGGTCACGTTCATTTTCAATTGTACGGCTTGCCATGATTCCCGGAATTCCACATCCTGTACCGATAAGCATAGGAATAAAGGATTTACCTGAAAGACCAAATTTACGGAAAATTCTATCCATTACAAATGCAACTCTTGCCATATATCCGCATGCTTCAAGGAATCCTAAGAAAATAAACAGGACAAGCATTTGAGGTACGAATCCCAGTACTGCGCCCACACCGCCGACAATACCGTCAATTATTAAGCCATAAAGCCAGTCAGCACAGTTGAGCTTATCAAGCAAATTGCCCAGAAGTGTAGGAATACTCCAACTTTCTTCACCAAACAAACTGTCATTGGTCCAGTCAGTAGCCCAACCGCCTACTGTAGTAATAGATACATAATAAACGATAAACATAACTACTGCGAAAATCGGCAATGCAAGGAAACGGTTTGTTACTATTTTATCTATTTTATCAGATACGGTAAGTCCGCCTTTATTTTTCTTTTTATAACATCCCTTTATTATTGAGCTTATGTAAATATAACGTTCATTGGTAATAATGCTTTCTGCGTCATCGTCCATTTCCTTTTCGGCAGAAGCGATATCCTCTTCAATATGATTTTTGACATCTTCAGGAATTGAAAGCTGTTCCAGAACCTTATCGTCACGTTCAAATATTTTTATAGCATACCATCTCTGCTGTTCTTCAGGAACATTATGTAAAAATGCTTCTTCAATATGTGCGATCGCATGTTCAACGCATCCGCAGAAACTGTGCTGAGGAACAGTGTTTTCTTTAGCTTTTGCTGCTGCAACTGCTTTTTCTGCAGCTTCCTTAATACCGGTGCCTTTTAATGCGGAGATTTCGCAGACTGCACATCCAAGCTCTTTAGAAAGCTGTGCAATATTAATTTTATCTCCGTTTTTTCTTACAATGTCCATCATATTTACCGCAATGACAACAGGGATTCCCAATTCTACTAGCTGTGTTGTAAGATAAAGGTTTCTTTCAAGGTTTGTACCGTCAATAATGTTCAAAATAGCGTCCGGTCTTTCTCCTATAAGGTAGTTTCTGGCTACGACCTCTTCAAGGGTGTAGGGAGAAAGTGAATATATACCCGGAAGGTCAGTAATAACAATATCTTTATGACCTTTTAGCTTACCCTCTTTCTTTTCAACTGTAACGCCCGGCCAGTTTCCCACAAATTGATTTGCGCCGGTCAGAGCATTAAAAAGTGTTGTTTTACCGCAGTTTGGATTTCCTGCAAGTGCAATTTTAATCTCCATAAATCAATATATCCTTTC
>OLRE01003763.1_pt1 | contig 10162 bp, 6 predicted proteins | sample 1672461 | NCBI WGS metagenome assembly OLRE01 (sample SAMEA3136688, study PRJEB25190) | human gut metagenome | biome: human gut; feature: human-associated habitat; material: faeces | place: Austria | collected 2013
CGGCACATTGGAGCAAAGCCGCATGGATGCCAGCATATTCAACCCTTCAATATAACCCTTTGCGTAAGATTTGTCTCCGCTCAGGCACATCCAGCCGACACGGAAACCGGCGATCCGATGCGATTTGGAAAGTCCGTTCAATGTGACGCAGAAAAGATCCGGTGCCAGGGAAGCAATGGAAATATGCTCTTCGCCGTCCATAACCAGGCGGTCATAGATCTCATCGGCAAAAATGATCAGCTGATGCTCTCTGGCAATATTCACGATCTCCTGCAGAACCTCTCTCGGATACAGGGCACCGGTAGGGTTGTTCGGATTGATGATCACGATTCCCTTTGTCCTGTCTGTAATCTTGCTCCGGATATCGTCCATATCCGGATACCAGTTGGCTGCCTCATCACACATATAATGGACCGGATGGCCACCTGCCAGATTGGCCGCCGCCGTCCAGAGCGGATAATCCGGAGATGGGATCAGAATCTCATCGCCTGTATCCAAAAGAGCAGACATGGTAAGATTGATCAGCTCACTGACACCATTTCCTGTGTAAATATCGCTCATCGTTACATTCGGCAGGTGCTTTAACTGGGCATACTGCATAATTGCTTTTCGCGCAGAGAACAGACCGGCAGAAGCAGAGTAACCTTCACAGTCAGAAAGCTGACGGCTCATGTCATAGATCACCTCATCCGGTGTACGGAAGCCAAACGGAGCCGGATTTCCAGCGGTTTCATGCTATTCGTAATTTTCCCTTGCGTGTGGCCGTTGTGCGGATCTCTTCCATTTTGGCAGCCTCATCGACAACCGGACCTCTCACATCATATAATACATTATTTAACTTGGATGATTTCTTGAATTCTCTCACTTTCATACCTCCTGAATTATCTGCGAATGTCTGTATCTCATCAACATCTGACAGTGTGGAATCATCATTATTATTATTGTTGTTTAGCCAGTCAGGATCAACCTGCAGGGCATCTGCCAGAAAATGTAAGATGTCAGTACGCGGGATCGTCTTCCCACTGACATACTGGCTGACATGACTCTTCCCAAGCTTGATCCCTTTCTGCTGGGCAAGACGAACAAGATCAACCTGCTTCAGGCCTTGCTTGTTCATAGCTGCTTTTAATCTGTCTGCAAAGGTTTCCATAAAGCTCCTTTCTGGGGTTATCCTTCCGGGGGTCAGACCCCATTAATAAAGTATTAACAAAACACAAAGTTCAATTTAAAATCTGCTTCAATACAAAAAAACTCTAAAAGTTCAATTTAAAAGTTCAAAACTTTAGTCAGAGTATACCACGATAAATGAAAAAGTTCAATAATAAAATTACTGTTATAGAAAATCCGCAAAATCACGGTATCATTAAGAAAATATGATATACTAAAAGTGTTTATTACAGTAAGTGGAGGAACTTCATATTCATATTATAAACACAAAGTACAAAGAACGAAGGGAAACAGGGAAATGATTCTTGAAAATGAAAAAATAAAACAGGCATTGGAATATATAAAGGAAGAAGATCCGGCGACGACTCAGGACACGCTCAATATGTGTCAGATCCCGGCACCTTCTTATAAGGAAGAAAAAAAAGCGGAGTATATCAGGGATCGGTTCCGGGAGATCGGGCTTAGGGATGTCAGGATTGACGCTGTTGGAAATGTGCTTGGGATCTGGCCGGGAACCGGTGAAGGACCAAGTGTAATGCTTGCAGCGCACACAGACACAGTATTCCCGGAAGGGACAGATCTGACGATAAGGAAAGAAGGGAATCGTTATTATTGCCCCGGCATTAACGATGACACACATGCAGTGGCAGAGATGATCGCAGTGGCGAAAGCAATGATCCATGCAGATCTTCACACAAAAGGGGACTTGATCTTCTGTGCAAATGTGTGTGAAGAAGGACTTGGAGATCTAAGGGGCGTGAAGTATTTGTTTGGATATGACAACAAAGCTTCAGAAGAATGTCCACAGGTAGATGCATTTGTCTCGATTGATAACCAGTATACGGGCGGGGTAATCTATACGGCGACAGGAAGTCACCGTTATGAGGTGACATTTACCGGAAGAGGTGGTCACAGTTTCCAGAACTTTGGCATTCCTAATCCAATCCATGCAATGGGACGAGCAATCGCACAGATCGCAGAATTCCAGGTTCCGGATGAGCCGAAGACGACATTTAACGTAGGCGTGATCCAGGGAGGAACTTCTGTAAATACAATTTCAGGTTCTGCATCCATGCTGGTAGACCTCCGTTCGGACAGCGAAGAAGAGCTGAACCGATTGGACAAAGAACTTCATAAAGTGATCAAACAGGCAGTGGAAGAAGAAAATGCAAGATGGGATGCTTCAAAGCCGCAGATCAAAGTGCGGATCGAAGGACGCGGTGTGAGACCGGCGGGGGCACAGCCAAAGGACTGTGCGATCGTGAAAGCAGCATTCCGGGCGGCAGAACTGCTGGGGGTTGAACCGGAGTATCGGTATGAGAGCAGTACGGATGCGAATATCCCGATCAGTATGGGAATCCCGGCAATCACTGTTGGAAGAGGTGGAGAAGAAGACGGAATCCATACCCTTCAGGAATGGTACGAGCCAAAAGAAGCATGGCTTGGACCACAGAGAGATTTGCTTCTGATGATTCTGCTTGCCGGGGCAGAAGGAGTCTGTGAGCCGGTTATAGAAAAAAGATAAAAAATCTTAAGAAAATATCAATGTCTTTTTAGGCACATTTCTTGTATACTGATGGTATGAGAGAATATTTTGTGCAGATTGTACCGGATGTCCCGGAGATTTTATCTTTTGCACAAAAAGAAGTAAAAATAAAACAAAGCAGGAGGGCAAAAGATGCGGGGAATCAGAAAGCAGTCATCCGACACACAGAGCTCCAGTCAGCCGAAAGAAAAAAGAAGATTGGATACAAAACAGAAAAAAGGAATGTTGATCGGCGGAGGTATCTTCCTTGTGGCAGTGATCGCCCTGATTCTTGTGAAGAATCTGACAGGTGGAGGTGGAGCAGATGGAGAGAATGTTCTTTATGCGGATTCCGTCGGAATGATCACAGGGACAGGACTTGGGACACAGAACCGTTTTACAGGAGTGGTTGAAGCACAGGATACGTTGAAACTGACACTGGCAGACAACCAGAAGGTAAAACAGATCTTTGTTGAAAAAGGGCAGGAAGTAGAGCCTGGAACAAAGTTGTTTGAATACGATACAGAAGAGCTTGCCATGACATTAGATCAGGGAAAACTGGAGCTTGAGAAGATCACGAACAATATCAGCAGCCTGAATTCACAGATCGCGACACTTACAACGGAGAAGAAGAGTGCGCCGGCCAGCGAACAGCTGTCCTATACGACACAGATCCAGGAACTTCAGATGGAGATCAAGCAGGAAGAGTACAATTATAAAGTAAAAGAGCTGGAAGTAAACCGTACACAGAAGAGCCTGGAACAGTCTACAGTAACTTCTACAGTTGCCGGAATTGTACAGGAGATCAACGAACAGCAGGGAACAGACCCTTCTACAGGAGAGTCCAAACCGTTTATGAGTATCCTTTCTACAGGAAAATACAGAATCAAAGGAAAGATCAGCGAGCAGAACATCGGAGATCTGACACCGGGCACACAGGTGACGATCCGCTCCAGAGTGAATGAAGATGAGATCTGGACAGGTACAGTAGACAACGTAGACACAGAGAAGCCGGAGAACAGTTCCCAGGATTCTATGAGTTATGGTTCTGAGAACAGCGATAATCAGGCAACAAAGTATCCATTCTATGTCACATTGGATACAGTGGATGGATTGATGCTCGGACAGCATGTCTATATCGAGACAAGTACTTCACTGGAAGCAGACAAGATGTGGCTGATGCGTGACTACATTGTAGACGCAGATTCAGATCATCCATATGTATGGGTAGCAGGAGATAATGACAAGCTGGAGAAGCGTTCTGTTACACTCGGAGAGACGAACGAAGATATGGGAACCTGTGAGATCGTAGACGGACTGAAAGCTTCTGATTACATTGTATGGCCAAGCGAGGAGTGCAAAAAAGGTGCAGCTGTTGTGAAGAACGATTCAGGTACATCAGGCAGTACTTCAGGCAGTACTTCAGATATGTCAGGAGCCGAGGGCGGTTACGAAGAACCTGTAGAAGAGAATGCAATGCAGGAAGGAGTTCCGGGAACGGAGGAGAGTGCGGATGAATAAAAAGAAAATAATCAAGATCGGCATTCCTGTGGCAGCAGGCTGCATCGTTCTTGCACTTGGAATCGGTTTCGCAGTGAAGAACAGCGGAAAGGCTGTTAAAGTAGCTCCTGTCAGCAGTGTGAATTCCGGTGGCTGGTACGATGATAGCGGGATTGCAAGTTACGGAACCGTCACAACGAACCAAAAGCAGGACATTTACGTGGATGATACTATGCCGATCACACAGGTTTACGTGAAAGCCGGGGATACGGTGAAAGTCGGAGACCGTCTTGTGGCATACGACACGACACTTTCTTCCCTGGAGCTTGAGATGAAAGAAATGCAGATTCAGGGGATTGACCTGAACATTCAGAACCTGCAGAAAGAGATCACCCAGCTCAAGGGGACGAAGACCGCGAAGGCAGATACAGGGGCATCCGTCGTGCAGACAAGCGCAGATGGAGAACAACAGCCAACTGTACAGAAGATGAGTGCTGTAAAGACAACCGTTCTTAATACATCAAAAGAGGATGAGAATAAAAAACCGGATGGTGATACCTCGAAGGATGATACGACAAAAGACGACAACACAAAAGATGATACTTCAAAAGACGATGCTTCGAAAGATGATAATACAAAAGACGATACATCCAAAGACGATAACAAAAAAGACGATGTACCATCTTCCGCAGTCGAGCGTCCATTCCCTGAAGCATTAAAGGGAAAAGAGGTTTACAGTGAGATCACATTAGATTCTGTTCCTTATAATAAAGAAGATGCAGACGGAACAATGGAAAAACCGTATCGTTATCTTTGCGCACCGGGGGCAGCCGTAAATGCACCGTTTATGCTCAAAGTATTAAAAGAGGGTCAAGTGTGTGCCTTTGATGTAGTAGATAACGCAGAAGCGCCGACCAAATTCATTTCCTGCTGGATACTGGATGGAAAAACAGGACAGGTAGTCATACCGGATCCACAACCAACTCCAGACCCGGAGCCGACTCCAAATCCAGAGCCAACTCCGGAACCAGAGCCAACTCCGGAACCAGAACCAACTCCGGAACCGGATATTTCAGAAGATCCGGTTATCCCAGACACCCCGGACCTCCCGTCAAAGGAAGAAGTGACGAAGCAAATCAAGGAGAAAGAGCAGAAGATCAAAGATTTGGATCTTTCCAGGAGATCCGCTGAACTGGAACTGAAAAAGCTGAAGAAAAAGGTCGGGGACGGCGTGATCAAAAGTACGGTAGAAGGTGTAGTCAAAGAAGCGACTGACGAAGCGTCTGCAAAGAATGAGAACAAACCAGTTGTCAGCGTTGTCGGAGAAGAAGGTTTCTATGTGACCGGAAGAGTCGGAGAGACAATGCTTGATCAGATCAAAGAAGGAATGACTGCGACTGTAATGTCCTGGCAGTCGGGAGAATCCTACGAAGCGACAGTTACAGGTGTTGGCAACTCACCGGTAAGCGATTATTCCACAGGAGAGAACCAGAATCAGTCCTTCTATCCGTTCACGCTCGTGATCCACGGAGACGCAAATCTCTCGAATGGTGAGTCTGTGAATCTGTCGATGAATGGAATTGCAGCAGGTAGTGATGGATCGATCTATCTTGAAAAAATGTTTGTCCGCGAGGAAGGAAACCGCTATTATGTCTACAAGCGGGGCGATAACGGCAGATTAACAAAACAGTATGTAGAGGTTGGCAAAAATATGTACAATTCACTGGAGATCACCTCCGGCCTCACAATGGACGACCTGATCGCGTTCCCTTACGGCAGAGATGTCAAAGAAGGCGCAAAGACACAGGAAGCAGATACCCTGTACGACTATTATTAAGAAGACTGAACAGTATCAAAATGAAAGAGAGTGAGGTGCCATTATGTTAGAAGACATCAGACTGGCGTTTCAGGGAATCTGGAATCATAAATTAAGATCTGCGCTCACAATGCTCGGAATCATCATAGGAATCGGTTCCATTATAGCAATTGTGTCCACGATCAAAGGAACGAATGAACAGATTAAGAAGAATCTGGTCGGTGCAGGAAATGACGCGGTAAATGTACAGCTCTATCAGGGTGACTGGCCGATCGATCTGCAGTATCAGTCACTCCCGGACGGAGTGCCGGAGATCTCAGACGAGACACTGCAGGAGGTCGTTGAACTCCCGGAAGTGGAGACAGCGTCTTTATATCATACAAGAAATGAATACGACGCAGTTTACCGCGGCGCAAAGTCATTAAGTAACAGCGTGATTCTTGGAATTGACAGAAATTATCTGGATGTTTACGGATATCAGGTAACCAAAGGAAGAGGATTAACAGACAAAGATTATTCCGAAGGACGAAAAGTAGCCTTGATAGACAAGACAACAGCGGCAAGTTTATTCGACAATGCAGATGTGATCGGAAGAACGATCGAGATCAAGGGAGAGCCTTTTGTTGTCGTTGGAATGGTTGCAAAGAAAGCAGAGTCCCAGCCGGTGATCAACTCAATGGAAGATTACTACCGCTACATGTCAGATGACCAGAGCGGAAAGATTATTATTCCGGATCAAGTATGGCCGGTCATTTACCAGTATGACGAACCGCAGAACCTGGTCGTGCGTGCAAAAAGTACAGATGATATGACAGCGGCAGGAGAGAAATCCGCAGATATTTTAAATGCTATGCTGACAGTTTCAGATGATACCGTGAAATACAAAGGAGAAGATCTGTTAGAACAGGCAACACAGATCCAGGAGATCAGTAACTCGACAAATCAGCAGCTGATCTGGATCGCCAGCATTTCCCTGTTAGTTGGTGGAATCGGAGTTATGAACATCATGCTCGTGTCGGTTACAGAACGTACCGGCGAGATTGGATTAAAGAAGGCACTCGGAGCGAGAAAGCGCAGAATTCTGACACAGTTCCTGACAGAGGCAGCGGTACTGACACTGCTTGGAGGAATTATAGGTGTTCTTGGAGGAATCGCACTTGCGTACATTATATCCAAAGTCTCAGCAGTTCCGGTAGCGATCAGCGGAGTTTCGATTGTGATCGCAGTGCTGTTCTCCACACTGATCGGTATTATCTTCGGATTGATCCCGTCCGTGAAAGCGGCGAACATGAATCCAATCGAGGCACTTAGACATGAATAAAAAAACAGTGGAAAAAGAAAATACTTGTTTCAATTTCCTTCCATATCTGTTATAGTATGTGTTAATTAAAAGAGTCAGGAGAATCTGAGTGATCGGATTCTCCGTCTTTCTATGCAAAGAGAAAATAGCAATTATTAAAAGGAAAAGAGAAAAGGGGCATGTAAATTTGAGCAGCAGTACATTCGAAGGAAAGAAAAAGACAGAGAACGGAACAAAGAGGCTGATCTTCACAGCAGTATCTATCTTGCTGGAGATCGTCTTCCTTCTCTTTCTGTTCACAAAGGTAAGTGAATACGCAACTATTATTGACTGGGCAACAAGAATCGTGGCAATCTTTCTTGTGCTTGGACTTTACAGCATGGATAAGACTTCATCGATGAAAATGCCATGGATCATACTGATGCTTGCATTCCCGATTCTTGGTGTGAGTCTGTATCTTCTCGTAGGTCTGAACGGAAGCACGAAAAAGATGCGGGCAAGATATGAAGAGATTGATAAAAAACTGCTCCCATATCTTCCGGATAACAGACAGATTCTCGAATGGATGAAAAAAGAGAGTCCGCAGGCGGGGGCAATCGCTTCTTATCTGACGAATTACTCTTGTTATCCGGTTTATCAGAACACAGATGTTACATATTATGATGAGGCGATCAAAGGGCTGGATGCACAGCTGGAAGATCTTTCAAAGGCAGAAAAGTTCATCTTTATGGAGTATCATGCCATCGAAGACGAAGAGGCATGGCAACGGATCCAGACGGTACTTGAAGACCGTGTGAAAGCAGGCGTAGAAGTCCGTATCTTCTATGATGATATGGGATCGATCTGGTTCGTGAACATGGATTTTGCAACAAAACTGAAATCTTTAGGAATCAAATGCCGTGTATTTAACCCGATTCTGCCGGGACTGAATATGTTCCTGAACAACCGCGATCACCGGAAGATTACTGTGATTGACGGAAAGGTTGCTTACACAGGTGGATACAATCTGGCGAATGAGTATTTCAACATCACACATCCGTATGGAATCTGGAAAGATACCGGGATCCGTATGGAAGGAGATGCAGTCAAGTCTATGACAGTAGCATTTCTGGAAATGTGGAATGCAGCCGGAAATGTAAAGTCAAAAGAACTTGTACCGGAGAAATATGTGATCCACTATGCATACCAGGCACAACAGCGTGGTTATGTCCAGCCATATGCAGACAGTCCGCTCGATGGTGAGCAGGTAGGCGAGGAAGTGTATATCAGTATGGCGAACAAAGCGGAGAAATACTGCTGGTTTATCACTCCATACCTGATTATTACAGACGAGATGACACATGCACTCACACTGGCAGCAAAGCGTGGTGTTGATGTGCGTATCATAACACCGGGTATCCCGGACAAGAAGATGGTTTACAGTGTGACCCGTTCCTTCTATCATAATCTGGTTAAGCATGGAGTCCGTATCTATGAGTGGACACCGGGATTCTGTCATGCGAAGATGAGTGTGGCAGATGATAAAATGGCGACCTGCGGAACGATCAATCTCGATTACCGCAGCCTGTACCATCACTTTGAGAATGGATGCTTCCTGGCAGATTGCGACGCAGTGCTGGAGATCCGGGATGATCTGATCCGCACGATGGGAGAAAGCAGAGAAGTGACCGAGCAGTATAAAGAAGGAAGAAGTGCGGGCTTAAGACTCGGACAGCTGATCTTACGTCTGTTTGCGGAGCTGCTCTGATATTATTACTGGTTATACGATGTGCGGACAGCAATCTGATAATATCGTTTGTGGGTTGAATTTGCACGGGATTGATTGTATAATGAACTTGATTGTTGAGAAATTAACAATAGTTTTTTATGAAATGGATGGTCTGCCGGTAGAAGATACTGAACCCGACAGCCGGATATGAACTTTATTTTATGAAGGAGGAATCAACGATGATTACCTGGAACAATTTAGATAAGCTTACTTCTTATCAGGAACTTGAGAAGACAGAAAGTGTAGACCTTGCAGCAGTGATGGCCGGAGAGAACGGAGCAGAGCGTGTGAAGAACTACAGCGTTCCGATGGCAGAAGGATTAGCATACAATTATGCAGCGAAGAAAGTGGATGACACAGTTCTCTCAGCTCTTGAGAAACTGGCAGAAGAAGCACAGCTGACAGAGAAGTTCGAAGCACTTTACAACGGAGAAGTTGTGAACACAGGAGAGAAGCGTCTCGTACTTCATCATATGACACGCGGACAGCTCGGAGATGCTGTTGAGGCTGACGGTGTTGACAAGCGTACTTTCTATGTAGAGCAGCAGAAGAAGATTGCTGAGTTTGCGAACAAAGTACATGCAGGTGAGATCACAAACGGTGCCGGAGAGAAGTTTACAACAGTTGTTCAGATCGGTATCGGCGGAAGTGACCTCGGTCCTCGCGCAATGTACCTTGCACTTGAGAACTGGGCAAAGAAGAATAATACATTCAAGATGGAAGCAAAGTTCATCAGCAACGTTGACCCGGATGATGCGGCAGCAGTTCTGAATTCTGTAGATGTTGCTCACTCTATCTTCGTACTTGTATCCAAGTCAGGAACAACACTTGAGACTCTGACAAATGAGTCCTTTGTTAAGGATGCTCTTAAGAACGCAGGACTTGACGCATCTAAGCATATGATCGCAGTAACAAGTGAGACTTCACCACTTGCAAAGAGTGATGATTACCTTGCAGCCTTCTTCATGGATGACTATATCGGAGGACGTTTCTCATCTACATCAGCAGTTGGCGGAGCAGTACTTTCCCTCGCATTCGGACCGGAAGTATTTGCACAGTTCCTTGATGGTGCTGCAGCAGAAGATG
>OLRE01003768.1_pt1 | contig 10144 bp, 8 predicted proteins | sample 1672461 | NCBI WGS metagenome assembly OLRE01 (sample SAMEA3136688, study PRJEB25190) | human gut metagenome | biome: human gut; feature: human-associated habitat; material: faeces | place: Austria | collected 2013
AGGAATAATCATAATGGCAGCGTTTGCAGGGACTTTGATTTTTTCTATGTGCAGTAAAAACCAGCCCAAAACGGATCATCAGATTTATATAGGTGTTGCCTGCTATGATCAAAAGGACACCTTTATTGGAGAATTGTTAGATTCATTTAAAGAGGAATGCAGTTCAATGGAAAAGCAGGGCTATGCCATAAGTATGACGATCATGGATGCGGCAAAGTCACAAAGAGTTCAGAACGATCAGATAAAACAGATGATAAATGATGGATGTAATGTTTTGTGTGTGAATCTGGCAGACAGAACGGAGCCGTCTGAAATTATTGATGCAGCAAGGGAAAAAGATATTCCAATTATTTTCTTTAATCGTGAGCCAGTAGAAGAAGATCTGATGCGATGGGATAAACTTTACTATGTAGGAGGAAAGGCAAAGCAGTCTGGAGAATTACAGGGAGAACTTGCAGCAAACTACATTAAAGATAATAAAAAAGTTGACAGAAATAACGATGGAAAAATACAGTATGTTATTTTAGAAGGAGAGATGGGACATCAGGATGCGATCATTCGTACAGAAAGTGTCGTAGAATGTTTAAAAGCCAATGGAATTGCCTTGGAAAAACTAAGCTATCAGATTGCAAATTGGAATCGTGCCCAGGCACAGACAAGAATGATGCAGCTGATCGGAGAATATAAAACAGATATAGAGATGGTAATCGCAAACAGCGATTCTATGGTACTTGGAGCGGTAGATGCTTATGAAAAGCTTGGATACACAGAATCCAATATCCCTGTTTTCTTTGGAATTGATGGCACAAAAGAAGGATTAAAAGCAGTGCAGGAAGGAAAAATCGCCGCAACGGTATATAACGATAAAGAAGGACAGGCAAAAGCGATGGTAAAACTTATCACTGCCGCAGTCACAGGAAAAGGAATGGAGAACATTACATTCGAAAACAAAAAATGTGTTTATCTGCCATATAAAAAAGTAACAAAAGAAAATGTATCAAGCATGATTCCATAAAAAACAAACAGAATTCCCTGCCATAGTTTATAGTAGGGAATTCTGTTGTGTTGCTGCTTTTTCTTAATAGATTACATAATTATAATATTTTTGGCGGGGCAAGTTATAATTATATTGTTTCAAAAATATAATTTGTAGTGGATTCAAATTTTTCCCCTTTTCTTAAGATAACAGAAGGGTTTTCTTCGGTATGAATCGCATTTGGCATAAGCTGTGTTTCTAGAGCAACGCCTTCTCTGTTTTCATATACTCTGCCCGCTTTTCCGATACAGCCATCCTTCAGGAAGTTACCAGTGTAAACCTGCACAACAGGAGCGGTCGTTGAGATAACAAGTCTTCTGCCAGAAACCGGCTCTTCTAAAGTTAACTGTCGTTCCTCCCCCTTTAATACAAAAGAATGATCATAGCCGAAAGCATTCTTTAACTGAATATGATCCGCTTCAATATCCTGTCCGATTTTCTTCATTTCATTAAAATCAAAAGGAGTATCCTTTACAGCTAAAGTAACCATTGTGTTTTTGTAAACTTTGTACTGAACACCAGCTTCTCTTAACTCCTTACGCAGAATTGTATCCTGTTCAACTGTAAGACCACTGTAGTTAACAAGTACTACTGCCTGTGCGTCTTTAATGCTGTTTGCGATTTCATCTACGATTGGTTGTTTCAGTTCTACTTTTGCCATAAATGGTACACCTCCTTATAGATTTTGATATACCGCCGCGTCAAAACATAAAAAAAGCCTTACTGCATGACAGTAAGGTCTCTGTAATCTTAAATAGAATACTTAGTCCTCGGTAGGCGTTTTAATCCTTATGCCTTTCGGCACCTACTGTCTTCGGCAGCGTTCTGTATTAAAATATCACACTTTTCCACGTGTGTCAATACCTTTTTTAACTTTTTCTGCATCTTTAATATAACCAAAAAGTAAATTTACTTTTACAGAAAATATTTAAAATTTATTAAGATTATGTTATGATTGTATTACTTGTTAAAAATGTATATCCTTTTAAAGTTTAACAGAATATAATTACAATACTTATTTACCTTGGAGGAATTATGATACCAGATAACCAAACACTTTCATCTTTGAATCACAAGAATCCGAACGGAACTGTTTCTGTGGAAGTCTCTTCTATTTCAGCGGATAAAGCTATATTGACAGTTAAGGACTTTTCTTTCGATAATTACGAAGATCTTTCTATTATAATAAAGGAAACAGAGTTTTCTGAGCCTGCACCATTGGACTTTTCCATATCTGATACCTCACTGATTCTGAACCTTTCTTCTTTAAGATCTCATTTTGAGTTCAGACGCAGCAAAGAATTTCGAATTTATATTCTCGGAGTCCATGATCAGAAAGCCGAACTTTTTCTATTAAAGGATAAGAGTCAGAAAGCTGCTCCGTGGAACAACTTTCATCTCTTTACTGAGGAAATCTATTTTGATGAGGATTCCGCCATCCGCCCAACAGAGTACATTGGCGTACTCAGTGCTGATTCCAAAGATAATCTCTGTATTCATCTCTGCAGCCGCAACAAATATCTGGCCCAGACTCATTACTGTTCTCTGCGCAGCCTGAAAATGAACGGCGGCAAATTAAAAATTTGTTACGACCTGGAAACCGGGTATCATGAATATGTAAAAACCGAGCTGTCTTTCAGAAACAAACTTGCAGAGGATGCAGTTACTTACGACTTCACCACTCTAAGCACCAACAAACGCGGAAATCTTCTTCGTATAAAGATTTCACTTGATCTAAATAAAGTTGACTGGAAAAGTCTCTACTGGGATGTCAACGTTCTCCTATACAACCAGGGCAACAACAAGACAAACCACATTTCCATATCAATGGATACAAAACAACGTATGTTCCAGAAATTCCTTTACAATGGTTCCTACAAGACTGACAATGGATTTTTCTTCTATCCTTACTATACCGGAAAGAAAACACTTGCTTTTGTTTACCGAAATAAAGGGAACTACGACGGACTCGATATCATTTTCAAGGAATTTACTGCAATATTCCTTTATCGCCTCGCAAAATCCTACTGGAACAAAAAACACATCTGCCTGGTTAGTGAAAAATTTGCTTCCATGGCTCAGGATAATGGATATTACTTCTTCAAACACTGCATGGACGAAAACGAAGAAGCTTATCTGCATAAAAAAATCTACTATATAATATCAAAAGATTCTCCTGATCATTATAAAGTAGATCCTTACAAAAAGAATGTGATCAATTTTATGTCCATCCGACACATGATCTATACACAGGCTGCTGATCTGATTGTCAGCTCTGACTCCAGATACCACACCTATGCAATGCAGTGTCGTCACAGTATTTTCAACCGCTATCTGCGCAAGAAGAAATTCGTCTTTCTTCAGCACGGCGTTATCGCCCTGAAAAGAGTTGATGCCTTTTACAGCAAAGGTATGCGTGGCGGCTGCGACCTCTTTGTAGTATCCACCAATCAGGAAAAACAGACGATCGTTGATAATTTTGGCTATGAGCCGGACGAAGTTATCAATACAGGTCTTCCCCGTTGGGATGTTCTTGAGGATACTTCTAACGGAAATCGTGAGATACTGATCATGCCAACCTGGCGAAGCTGGCTGGATTCCGTTCCGGATAAAGATTTTGAGGAAAGTGATTACTTCCGCCACTATATGGCTCTTTTGAATTCCAGTCATTTTAGTCAGCTTTTGGAAAAATATGATTTACAGGTCAATTTTTATCTGCATGCTAAATTCCAGGAATACTCCGATAACTTTAAGGCAGTCAGCGATCGTATCCATCTGATCTCTTTTGGAGAAGTTGCTGTCAATGAAATGCTCATGAGATGCCGTATGCTTATCACAGATTACTCCAGTGTATGCTGGGATGTCTTATATCAGGATAAACCAACTTTGTTTTATCAATTTGACCTTGATAAATATAACGAAGCTCACGGCAGTTACATAGATATGAAAACGGAACTGTTTGGAGACCGTGCCGAAACCGAGGAGCAGCTTATGGAACTTCTGAAGGAAACCGTTTTAAACGACTTCCGTCTGAAACCAGAGTATGAACTAAAACGTCACGAATATCTTCAGTTCAAGGATAATCAACACAGCCGCCATATCTGTGAAGAGATTAAGGAAAAGCTTTAACAATTCAATTCTCTCACAGTTATAAAACAAAATGCAGCATCATATTGCAGAGTTTCTATACTCTCTTATGATACTGCATTTTTGGTAGTATTCTCACCATAAAGTTCTGTCAGCCCATCCTATAAAACCATCTATGACTACATTTGAAATTTTCTCGTAATGAATGAGTTTCTTCACAACATCAAGAAATACCGCAATCAGAATACTGCTTCCCATCAGGAACAGCCAGATCACTGCTGCATGTCCAAGTGAATAAGTAAAATCTCTCAGCCATAATGTTCTTATAAAGGTATGGATATAGAATACTGTTGCTGAGTATTTTCCAAGAAATTCCAGCAACTGATGAAGTCCGGGAATATCCAGCAAAAATTCATACGCCCAGTAAATGATTGCAACCGGAATAAGACCATTCAGCATAAATTCAAAACGTTCCAACGCCCAACGACTGTTCCAGAGCATCAATAATGCCAGAATCATACCTGTACTGACAACAAATTTTAAAAATTTGCTCAACGCCTGGCTCTTAAGCGGTTTCCAGCTTTTCAGTCTCTCAAAGACCTGTTGATCAGCAAAACATATCGCAAGCGGTACGATAAAAAGATATTTTGTCAGATGTACATGCTTTTCTATCAGGAAACTGCCCGGAAGAAGGAACAGCATCACAATAAGCCAGCTGTATTTTCTGTAGATTTGAAGCGCTACCGGAAGGAAAAAGATCAGCAGCACCTCAAGGCTCAAATACCACCAGGTACTAACCAGCATTCTGCCCCCAAACATATGACCCACACCAAAGAAATCCATAATGATACTGATAATATTAGCAAACATTCCGGCCGGATAACGGAAGGTATCTGTAACAAAAGTCACGCCCACACAAAATACAAATGGAACTAAAAACGTTAATACAAGCTTTACATATCTTTTTAAAACAAACAAAGTTGCTGTATGACCATCAAAATCATATTCCGGATATTTTGACTTCATAGAGAGTGTCAGCCCATATACGGACAAAAATGCAAACATCCCTACGCAGTGCACCATGCATAAGCTGATCAGCATTGCTAGATTCTGTGGAAGCGGCCAAAAACTCACTTCTGCCCCACCCATTCTGGCAGTCTGCGAAAAGCAATGATAACACAGCAGGAAAGAAATCGCGATTCCCTTCACCGCCAACGTGTTTTTTTTCGTAAATTTAATGGTTTGTTCCATTCCATTTTCCTTCCTGATTTTATATACTTTCATCATTCCATAACATCTGTGAACAGTAACCATTCTATCTCAGACTCAAGGTTTTTGTCAATGAAGTGCAGTCAGAAGCATTTGCGATTTCCTTGCAAATAAATGTATACTTCTGTATAATTTTATTATTATCAAATTCTTCAAGGAGTTTTTATGGAAAAACAGATTTCTATTACCAAGATTAAAATCAGACATTCTCAGATTCTTCTGTTTTTGAATTGTCCTAAAAAACCCGAAACACTTCAGGGTGAGCTTCGCTTTCAGAATGCCTGGCTGAACTTCTGTCATCCAGTTGCCTTCTATCCTGTTGGAAAAAGTCTGGTTTGTCCAATCAACACAGATAAACTTGAAAACTATGATGGTGACTGGAAGCTGACAATCCAGGATTCTAATGACACTTACACTCCTGTTTTCACTAGCCGCATACGCCTTTCTCTGCTTCTCGGCAGACATTTTGTGCGAAATGAAGAAACTCTTTTCTTTCCTATGGGAGGCGCTTCTCACAGCTTTCTTCTGCGCTGCCGCCGCTGGCAGAAACAGGATCATCTGACTTTCAGAATCAAAGAGCTGACAGCCTTTGGTATTGCAAAACTATTTGGTCGTTCTCTGAAGGAAAAACACATGTGGCTTGTGTATGAGAAATTCTGCATCACAGCTCAGGAAAACGGTTTTTATTTTTTTGAATACTGTATGAAAAATAAGAAAGACAATGTATTTTTTATACTGGATAAAAAATCTCCTCAGTGGGATTATATGCAGCAATATCGAAAAAACATCATTCCTGCCTTGAGTTTTCGCCATATCCTGTATCTGCTGTGCGCTGATCTTCTAATCTCTCCGGATGGAAGACACCACGCCTATGCATGGAAGCCTATGCCAAACCCTGTGACCCGAACACTCAACAAACAAAAATTATATTTTCTGCAGCATGGTGTTTTGGCTCTCAAAAACGTTGATAGTCTTTTCAGCGTTGACTCTTCGTCTTCCGTTGATTATTTTACTGCATCATCAGAATTCGAAAAGAATATTATCGTAAACCGCATGGGATATAACCCGGATAAAGTTCCGGTAACCGGACTTGCCCGCTGGGATGGTCTCAGGGATACTTCAGATCCTGCTCATCCTGTCATTCTGCTTATGCCAACCTGGCGTTCCTGGCTGGAAGGTCAGAATGATGAAATTTTCCAACAGAGCAGTTATTATCAACATTATGCTTCTCTCCTGAGCAATCAGGAACTTCAGGATTATCTGAAAGCACATGAACTGAAACTGCTGTTTTATATTCATCCGAAACTACAGGAATTTATCAGCACTTTCCATTCCGAAGACTCTCAGATTGAGCTGTATTCCTTTGATTCCATGCCTCTGAACCAGCTTCTCATGCGGTGTTCCATGATGATCACGGATTACTCCAGTGCCTGCTGGGATGTTTATTATCAGGGAAAACCCGTTCTGTTCTATCAATTTGATGTGGACGACTATAACAGGACTAATGGAAGTTACCTCAATATGGAAAATGATCTGTTCGGCGACCGTTGCACAGAGCAGGAAGATCTCGTTCATCTGATCAAAGATTATGCTGAAAACGGCTTTCAGGAAAAACAGAAATACGCCGAAATGCGCAAAGAATATTTTGCTTATATCGATCACAATAACTGTCAGCGAACCTACGAATACATCAAAAGCCAGGGCTATTAAACCCTGGCTTTCACTATTAAACCAATTCTGTTACTACTTTGATAAAGAAAATTACGATCACGACGATCATGACCGGTTTCACGATCTTATGACCATTTGATGTAAAACTGTGACTTCCAAGATAGTTTCCTGCCATATTACAGCAGCCCGCAGCAATTCCCAGTGGCAGGAGTACCTTACCATTGATCAAAAACACAACCAGTGCCGTAATATTGGTTGTAAGATTGATTGCCTTCGTTGTTCCCGCTGCATCATTCAGTGTCATATGGCAGAATCCTGTAAAAAGAAGCATCAGGAACGTGCCTGTTCCCGGTCCATAAATTCCGTCATAAATACCGATTACCACTGCGATCAGAATGCATTTAAAGATCAGCATTCCATTGACTGCATCTGTAGTATTTTCGTCATTCCCCTGCAGTGCTTTGCTTCTGAGAACATAAAATAAGATTACCGGCAAAACGATCACCATTGCTATTTTGAGAACTCTGTCTGAAATGAGTAATGCAAGATGAGACCCCATCCAGGACCCGGCAATCGCACCAAAAATTGCCGGAATACATATTTTCCACTTCATAAAGCCCTTTTTCATATAATGGTAAGTTGCAACAGAAGTCCCCATGAAGCTGCTCATTTTATTTGTTGCAATTGCAGTATGTACCGGCAGTCCCGCAATCATATATGCCGGAAGTGAGATCAGTCCGCCTCCTCCGGCAATCGAATCCACAAATCCTGCCAGAAATACAAAAAAACATACTACCAGATAAACTAAAACCACATTTTCTCCCACGTTCCCTGTCCTTAATTTCCTTTTGTATTTTTATTATTTTTTCATCGCAATCAATGTCGGGCGAAGAATCTGTACGTATTCTTCATACATTACTTCTCGCAGAAAATCTACATATTCCCAGAAAGTCAGCTCACCGTCCGGTGTAAGGATTTCAAAATCTGTATCATACACATTTACAAACAATCCCGTCTCCTGAAGTCCGTTCCGAAGATAAAAAGCCTTTCTTTTTTTGCGTTCTTCAGCATTTTCTGCTTTTTCATCCTGTGTTTCTATTTCAAAAATATATTTATGATTTTTGAACTTTTTAAGTAATGCCTCCAGTCCCCTGCTTCCATATCCGTAATTTCTTTTCTCCGGTACAATTGCATAATAATCCAGAAGCGCCCTATCCTGCTCCGCATCGATCAGATTGATTGCCAGTCCTACGAATTCATCTTCGTCAACCATTGCAAGCATCTCCATCTTTCCATCTGCTACCAGGTTTTCCATTACCTGCAGGGGCTTTTTCTCCTGTTCCGGAAATGCTTTATCATACAGATCATAAAGCTGCCATTTATATTTTGCGCCTTCATCGGCAATGTTTACAAGTTTCATTTTTCTCTCCTGCTTAATTATTGATCATATCCGGCCATGACAGAATTTCTCCAGCAATCTTTTCTTCATAATCGCCCTCAATATCCTCACTTCTGCCTGCCTCATAGATATTTGTCTCTGCACCCCAGACTCCATCGTGATATTCCCACACATGGAATTTCAGTCCGCGGAACATAAAATCCAGACTTCCGCATCCGTCTTCTTCGGTATATTCAAACCTGATATTTTTTTGATTCAATGCATCCTGTACTGTCTGCAATCTCATATTCATTCCCCCGTCTTGCATATTTATTAGTTATTGCTGTTCACAACAACACCTGTTTATTACTGTTCACTCCGTTCACAGCAACTTGGTCAAAATCCATTCCAAAACACCTCGCGGAATACTGCCTGTGTTCACAGCAACACCTGTTTTTCTAGTATAACACATCTTCGGCGGTTGTCTATTGTAAAAAACGCTTCGATGATTTATTATAGTAAATAGCGAAATAATGAGGAGTGTAACCTTATGACTACAAAAATGGTTTTTCATGGAAGTGACATAGAAAAAATATGTGACTACTATCATTTAAATAAAGAAGATATCGTTAAATTCGGGGCAAATGTCAATCCTCTTGGCCTCTCCGCCTCTGTAAAAAAAGAAATTGCAGAAAATGTCGATCTTTTTTCTTCTTATCCGGACAGAGATTATGTATCTCTCAGAAATACGATCTCAGAATACTGCAGGATTCCCGCTGAATTTATTTTACCGGGAAATGGTTCCAGTGAACTGATCTCACTTCTGATTCAGGAACGTGCGCCGAAACACACCCTGATTCTCGGACCGACATATTCCGAATATTCCAGAGAACTTTCTTTCTCCGGAAGCACACAGGAATATTATCATCTGCGAGAAGAACGAAATTTCACTCTCGATGTAGAGGATCTGTGCAAAACTCTGGAAAACGGTTATGATTTCCTGATTCTCTGCAATCCGAATAATCCGACTTCCTCTGCAATCATGCAGGAAGATCTCCGCAAACTGATCGCATTCTGTGCAGATAAAGATATTTTTGTCATGATCGATGAAACTTACGTAGAGTTCGCACCAGATGTCGAAGAAATAACTGCAATTCCTCTGACCAGAGAATTTACCAATCTTATGGTACTGCGTGGTGTTTCTAAATTTTATGCTGCACCGGGCATGCGTCTCGGTTACGGAATTACCGGAAATATGGAATTTCTTTCCAAAATGCGAGAAAAACAGACGCCATGGTCACTGAACAGTCTTGGTGCCTTTGCCGGAGAGCTGATGCTCCGTGACCACGACTACATTCAGGAAACGCGTGAGCTGATCCTCGATGAGCGTGACCGCATGGAGCAGGAACTTCAAAATATCCCTACTTTTAAAGTTTATCCTGCCTATGCCAATTTCATCTTATTAAAAATCCGCCGGGACGGTCTGACTTCCGCCGATGTCTTTGAGGCCTGCATCAAAAAAGGCCTGATGATCCGCGACTGTTCTTCCTTCCAGTGCCTGGACGGCGAATTTGTCCGCTTCTGCATCATGATGCACGACGATAATACAAAACTCTTAAACGTACTGAAGCAGCTGTAATCCAGCTGCTTCAGACTGTAGACAAAGCCCTGCTTTTGCAGGGTTTTGCTATTGTTGGAACCGC
>OLRE01003772.1_pt1 | contig 10132 bp, 8 predicted proteins | sample 1672461 | NCBI WGS metagenome assembly OLRE01 (sample SAMEA3136688, study PRJEB25190) | human gut metagenome | biome: human gut; feature: human-associated habitat; material: faeces | place: Austria | collected 2013
TTCTTCTGCCAGCGATTGAAAATGCCTGACAAGGGAATCCTCCGCACAGAAGGTCAAAGTCCGGCAGGTCTGCGGGGTCGATTTTTGTGGCATCGGGATAATATCGTTCCTCCTTTCCCGGCTCATAAATGGCCTCATAGCTGGCATTGGCGTATTTGTCGATCTCGCAGTGTCCTACACACCGGAAACCGCCCGCGCGGGTCAATCCCGTGCGGAAGCCGCCGATGCCGGCGAACATATCAAAATATCGGATCAGGTCATCTCATCTCCTTCCTGCAGGGCAAGCAAAAAGCCGAGGACGCTTTCATCTACATCCCCGGCTCTGACGCTATCCTGCGCTTCTTCTTTGGTGAGCTGCACTCCCCGCAGTTCCTGCCGGATGGTCTGGCGAACGGCGTCCAGCAGTTCCTGCTGCCCCTTATACTCACAGACCATGCGGCAGACTGCGGCGGTACGCTGTCCTGCGGGGATCTCCGTCAGCTTCTTCCACGCCCTGCGCTGTATGGGCGAGGACATGGAAAAGGACAGATTGATTCGCTTTTTGTTACTGCTCATCGTTCTTTGTGAGCCGCTCTGCCAGCCGCTCATAGCCTTTGGCGTTGAGGGACACATCGTCAAGGATGACTGGACGGCAAAGGCCGTCCGCAGCGGATACATTCCGCTTCAGCAGCGCCGCACCACCGCCCAGAAAAACAGCAGGCATGGCACGGGTATCCAGTCCGCTCTCCGTAATGGCGGAGAGCAGGCGATGGACATAGGCGTCTGCCTGCCGGTCAATAATTTTTCTGGCATCCTCGTTGATATGGACAGCATCGCCGCGCAGCACGCTTTCCATCTGTGCCGCCGTCATAGACAGGCCCAGTGCGCGGCGGATCTGCTCACCGATCTCATCCAGACAGCGGATCATACCGAGTTCCAGACTGCGGCAGGTCGATGCATTGGGGATACGGTTGTCCAAACGCATCAGATCCACGGTCCAGCCACCGATATCCGCCACGATCACAGAAGGCTCATCCAGCAGGATGCTCTGGGTCAAGACTGCGGCATAGCCCTGCGGGAACAGGGACACCTTGCGGATAGCGATGGAATAGTCCTGCCCTTCATAGCGGAAATTCACCGTTCTCCCATCCCGGAGCAGATAGTCCCGGAATGCGTTTTTCTCCCGTCCAAAGCTGGTGAGGGGCAGTCCGGCCGCCAGATGGATCTCTGCTGCAGGCTCCGCATGACGGAAGGAGAGCTCCTTTGCGATGGCTGCCAGCGTAAGGAGGTAGTAGTCCTCTGTCTGCGTTTTGTTCTTCTGAAGCGCCTGTCGCCCGCTGCCCACCACATAGAATTTTCCGCCGTATTCCAGCACGTCCTTCAGCGTATATGGCTCATGCTCATACGCCACCAGACCGGAGGGGAACGAGAAATGGGCCGTTTTCATAGCGGCATAGCCGTGGTCGACACCAACAATCATGGACTCGCTCATCTTGCCTCACCTCCACGGCTGCGTTTCTTCTTATTTGATGTCTGGCGCCGGTCATAGTCCTTTCCGGCATGGATCAGATCCCGGATCTCCTTCAGCTGCAGATTCCAGCGCGTTTGACCGTCCCACTCCGGATGCTTCGCACAGAGCCGGGGCAGATATTTCTTCAGATCCGCGCCCTCTCTGGGAAACTCGATGCCGTCCTTATAGACGATATCCTGTTCCAGCTTCATCAAAAGCGCTTCATATGCGCTCCAATCTGTCTGATCATAGGCGCTTTTCTCGGTGAGCTGCTCGTAGGCATAGTCCCCGACATAGCTCAACTGCTCAAAGCGGCAATCTCCGTAGGGAACGACATCCGCAAGGCTGTCCGGGTCTGCCAGCGCGGCAAAATAGACCTCGCGCCCCTGTGCGATGAGCCAGGCGCGAAAATCGATAAAACCGTCATCGCTGCAGCCGTATTCCTTCATGATCCCTGCCGCGTCCCACAAGCCGAACTTGTCCGCGAGATCTTCATAGGCGTGGATGATGTCGTGGAAATTCTGTGCCTGCGTGGGGCCCATAGAAACCAGCCGGTCTTTCAGATAGGCCAGCATGACGTCCATATCCTGCCCGCAGGCGATTTTTGCATCATGGATCAGGTCCCAGAAGGATTCTTTGTTGATCTCTGAGATTGGTTCCTTCACATTCTGTGTCTCCTTCCCAATACGTTTTTTGATGTGCGCTGCTGCACCCGCGCAGATCTTTTGATAAAACGCGCGATACTCCGGTGTGGTTTTGTCCACTTCACCGAGAATAGCACGCTCATAGGGTGTGCCGGGGACAATCTCCCAGGTAACGGTCCCAAAGTATGCCGCTTCCAGATACCGCAGTAGCGTGTGTCCGTCTGCCAGCTCAAACATTCCCCGGTTATCCTCATAGGGAAATTCTTCATAGACCTTGAGCCCGGTGACTTCTTCTGCGGCGGCATACAGCGAGAAACCGTCTGCGTCCAGCGTCGGTGCAAGCTGCACGTACTGTTCCTCCGGGGATAGCATTTCCTCATGCTGCTCCATCTGACCGCTCCTTTCTTACCCAGCCCGCAAAACGCTCTAAAAAGTGAACGCGCCCATGCACCTTCCCGGCAGACACATCCAGCCCATTCATCTGCGCCTGAATGCGGCGCTGGATGGCTTTCAGCTTCTGCGGGTCATTGCAGCAGTCTACGATGACATACTCGCCGCCGCTGGTGGAGAGGATTTCCCGCTTGCCGTTCTCGTCCCGGATGCCGGACAGGAGACGCTGTCCCAGCCGTTTCCGGTAGGCGTCTTGGAGCGCATCCATATCTCCGCAGACATCATGCTTTTTCAAGATCTCCGCGATCTCACAGGAAGTGATCTTCGTTTCGGCAGACAGCTTTTGCAAAATCTCCGCCTGCGCGTCAGGCGGGATTCCCGTCCGGCTGGGCATCGTTTTCTTCACTTTCTGCATCGACACACCTCCAATCCGCGGGCAGGATCTTCTGCTCGATGATATCTGCAATCGTCCGGAACACCTCCGCCAGCTCGCGGGATTCCTTCACGGTATCCCGCATTTCCTCCGGGGTCATCCGCGTCCCGTCCGTCCAGCAGCGGATATTTTCTTCGGACGGCGTCAGCAGGACGGCTTTTTCATACGCTTTGCAGAAAAGCGCCGCGATCTTTCCTTTCCGGTCGATCTCGGCATCCTGCTTTTTCAGTTCTTTTTTTGCTTTTTCGTATTCCAGCGCTTCGGCGGCCGCCTGCTCCCGCTGCTCTTCCGGCAGGTCCTGAAGCTGCCGGGTCAGGTCATAGCCCTTATTGATGGACAGTTCCTTCTTATCCAGCGCCTCCTTGATGACCTCCGGGGCATTCTCGTCGATCTGCATGACCTTGCCCATGGTGCGCTCACCCAGGCCGACTGCTTCTGCCAGTTCCTTGCGGGTATCCACAGTATCGGAACTTTCCGGCAATGTTGCCGAAAGGTCTGTGCGTGTTCCTTGGTTTGCCCTGGCTTTTGCCTCGATCTCCGGCTTCAGCTTCAGCGCGATCTTGCCCAGCTCCCACTTTTCCAGATTGCGACGACCTTTCTGGGTATCCAGCGCCCACTGCTTGGCTTCCAGCAGATCCTCGAAGGAGAATACCGCCATCGTATAGGGCAGGCCATGCTTTTCACACAGCGACTGACGGTTATGCCCGTCCACGATCACCATGTCCTCATTGACGATAACGGGGGAGTAACAGCCGTTTCGCAGCAGATCCTCTTCCAGAGCGGCGGACTGCTCCGCGCTCAAAGGCGGGAGCAGTTCGGCCATCTCCGGCAGGATCACAGGACTGCGCTCTGCGCTGGTGTATGTGATCCCGGTGTTTTTCATCAGGCGGCGTCCTCACTGGCGGACATATCCTCCACCGCCTGTGCCGCGTCCTCCGCCTTGCGGGGAGACAGGAATTCCACATCGCTGGCTTTGATGAGGAAACCGGGCTGGCGCTGGGGATCGTCCGCGAAGGTGATGGTCTCGAAATCGCCGGTGGCTGCCAGCTTACAGCCCTTCCACGCAAACGCCGCGCAGCGCTCGGCCAGAGGGCCGCGCACCTTGATGGAGATAAAATCGGTGAGCTTGTTGCCGTCCTTATCCTTATAGCGGCGGTCCGAAGCGATGCGCAGGATAGCGTAGGGTTTGCCGGTGGCCTCGTTCATCTTCAGTTCCACATCGTGGGTCAGATTGCCAATGGCAGTGATCTTCAGCATATTCAGTGCTCCTTTTTTTAATGGTTTTAATGGTTAGGTTTAGTTAAAAAGTGCGGGTGGTCTGCTCTCAGACCACCCGCAGGGGGATACAATTTACTTGCTCCAGCTTTCGTTCTCGCCCAGCACGGCGGTGTGGGCGTTGGCAGCTTCCATGACGGCGTAATACGCCCAATGCTTGCGGCTCACATCCGGGAAGGTGTTCAGCTTGCGGAGGTTATCCGCAATGTATGCCTCATCCGCTTCGCGTCCCAGCAGGCGGTTGACGATGGTGACGACCTCGGCGCGGTTGATCTCGCGGTCTGCGTGGAACGAGCCGTCCCCATAGCCGTTGATCCAGCCATGCTTGGCGGCAGCCTTGATGTACGCGGCAGCCCAATAGCCGTCGCTCACATCGTTGAAGTCCTTATACTGCTCCATGATCTCAGCATCGCCATCGCCGTACACATCAAAGAAACGGACAGCCATCGTGGTAAATTCCGCGCGGGTAATGGCATCGTTGGGGGCAAAGATGGTCTTGTTCTTACCGTAGGTAATGCCGTTGTTGCTCAGATACTTCACATAGCCGCTATACCAGGCATGGGCGGGAATATCCGCAAATTTGGTATTTGCCGCCGTGGAAATGGTGTCACCGTTCTTCTCCGCCAGCAGGCGGGCGAAGATCGCGGCGGCTTCACTGCGGGTCATGCTGCGGCTGGGGCCGAAGGTGCCGTCCGTGTAGCCGACGATGTAAACGCCGTGGCGCTCGGTCTGCTCCACTTCGGGGACGGTCAGCTCACCGTTTTTGTCGGTCTTGCCTGCGGCTGACTGACCGAGATCACCCTTGACCGCAACATTTTTGCCCTGCTGGGGAGCCTTCTTGTGGTCGGTCACAATGACCGTCACCTGATGCTTGGTGTCCAGATCTGTGCCGTCCGGCAGCTTCACCGTGATATTGCCGGTCTTGCCGATGGACACTGCACTGCCGGAGATGGGGCGCTTCGTGTCCGTGCGGATGACCTTGACGGTCAGCGTCCAGCGGTCGCCGTCCGCGTCCTCATAGCCAGCAGTGACCTTGCCGTCCTCGTTGGTCTTACCGCTGCCGGTGGGAACGGTGATCTGACCTGCCTTGTCGGTCTTGCCGGAGGCGTAGTTGTCATTCTTATCCGTGACAGCAATGCTCATGTCCGGCACAGCGGACTTGTCCTTGACAAGCTGCACGGTCACGGTCGTCTGGTCGGCGTAGTCCAGCAGGCGGCTGTTCGGCAGGCGGATGGAGATGCTGTTATCCTTGTGGAGCGCAACTGCGGCGTTTGCCACAGGATTTTTGGTGTCGGTATCGGTGACGGTCACAAGATAACCGCCTACAACGGCTTCACCCTTGCTGTCCGTGGTGCCGCTGTTGTAGATTTTCTCGATCTCTGCCGTTTCCAGCTTCTCGCCGCAGTTCTCGCACTCCTTGTGCTTGCTGCCCGCAGCGTCGGTGGTAGGCTCCTTGTCGATGATCCAGTCGCTGGGTTTATGACCGGCAGGCTCGGTATAGTCGGTCTTGGTGATATCGCCGCAGCGGGCGCAGGTGTTGGTGGTGTAACCCATCTCCGTGCAGGTGGGTGCGGTCACTTCGGACTTGTAATCGTGTCCCAGCGCGTTTTTCAGCACAGCGCCGCAGCGGGTGCAGAGCTGGGGTTCCGTGCAGGTAGCAGGAGCGCCGGGGATGTGTCCATCCGCAGGGTCGGCATCCAGACGGTGGTAGCCACAGCGGGTGCAGCGGTATTCCATGACCCCCTCGCCGGTGCAGGTGGCGTTGGTAACAAGGGTTCCCTTATCCCAGCTATGACCAAGCGAGTCAGTGTAGTCCGTCACGAAGCTGCTGCCGCAGCCGTCACAGCGGTGGATGGTCTTGCCGCCGTTTTCGCAGGTAGCAGAAATCACATGGGATTCGTAGTTATGGGGCAGAACAGAAGTGATGTCCTCAATGTGACGATCCCCACAGACGGAGCACTCGCGGACAGTATAACCGGGGCTGGTACAGGTGGCGGCCACGGTATAGATCTCATAGCTGTGTTCGCCCTTGGGCGTGGCGGTCTGCTTCATCTGTCCGCAGCGGGAACAGAGCTCCAGCAGCTTGCCATCCGTTTCGCAGGTGGCGTCACGGATGACGATGCCCTGCCATGCGTGGCCCAGAGAGTCCACATAGTCGCGCTTTTCGACTTTGCCGCACTGCGTACAGAGGTAGCGGTCATAGCCGAGGGTGGTGCAGCCAGCCTTGGTGCTGTCCAGCAGAATATACTTGTGGTTTTCACCACAGCCCTTGTCGGTGCAGCAATTTCCATTGCAATTCTTGTTCTGGCAGCCGCAGTTGGGATCGCCGCAGCCGCAGGCACAAGAGCCGTCATCCTTGGTGGATTCGTCACGGAGCCAGACTTTTGCCACGCCGTTCTCGGTCATTTCTTTGCCCTTGTAGGTGTAGGTGATCTCGTAGTAGACCATGTACTGACCGGCTTCTGTGTAGTTGGGAGCGGAGGTCATGGTACAGCTATCCGCACTGTTGCCGTAGCGGATAGAGGTGCGGACACCGGCTTCGGAGAGGTCGCTGACCGTGATGGTGTGGGGCTTGCCGTCCACCACGCCGTAATAGTCTGCAATGACCGCCTTTGCCGCCGTGTAGTCATAGCGGGCGTAGTCGCACGGGCTGCATTTCTCTACCGTAGCGAAGCGTCCGTTTGCCGGCTGGGGCAGAACTTCCGTCACCATGCTGTGGCGCTCCAGCTTGCGGCTGACCGTATGATTGGTACCGTAGCAGAATGCGCAGTAGGTGCCGCCCTTGGTGGTAACAGTGTGATAGGTATCGTCCGTGTACTCGTAGGAAACGGTTTCGTCCAGTTCCTGCGTAAATGCGGCGGCACAATCATACAGCCAGTAGACATTTTTCAGATAGCCGTACTCGCTTTTGCTCATATTTGTGTTGATGCCGCCGCAGGTCTCACAAACAGCCTTTGTGTAGTGATATCCGGTATAGGTGGCGTCCTTGCCGGGGATGCCGTCCATGGTATCACCCTTACCGACGCCATCCACCATCGTACCGTCCGAATATTTCACATTGCGGCTGAGTGCCGGCTGGCCATTGCGGGTATATTCGGGAACGCGGAACACCTCAAAAGATGTGGCTTTGCCGCACTCACCGCACTTGAAGGTCTCGCGGGTCACAACACTGTTGGCGTCCAGCTCATTGGTACGCCCGGATGCCTGCATCCAGTGCTCGGCGGGGTCGTGGTAACTGTTCTGCTGGGCGGCAAAGGCGGTGGGGAGCATGCCCACACACATGACCAGCGTCAGAAGCAGCGCCATCGCTCTGCGGGAATAATGGTTCTTTTTCAGATTCATAGGTCCTCCTTATATTTTTTGTTTTTTATCCGCGTTGAAAACGATGTCCTTTTGGCTATCTCCCCCTTTCCCGGCTGCAAATCTTTCTTTGCAGATACTCGTTCCAATCCTTGCCGCAGCGCGGTTTCTCCACGGTAACGGCATACCCCTGTAACTGATACTTTTCCTGTAATTGCTGGGCGGCTTTCTGCCCAGGCTCGTCCGCGTCCAGACACAGCGCAATACGGCGGATCTCCGGATGCGCCTGCAAATAGGTCTGCAGTGCGCCGTCATAGAGTCCGCACAGAGCAACGGCGTTGGTTGTGTCTCTGTGGAGCGTGAGGTAACTCATCAGATCGATGGGTGCCTCAAAGACAAGCACCAGATCTGAGCGCGGATCGTGCGGGAGGGAGAAGCCTGTGTTTTTGTCGCTGCCGGTTGCGTCTCCCTTGAAGCCGGGGCTGTCCAGATCATAGGTACCACGCAGCCCCGCGTACTTTGCCTGTCCGGATTCATCCCTGCCGACGAAGACGCAGTTATGATGTACCGCATCCTCATACAGCAGGCCGCTGTTCAGAAACTGCCGGATCACCTGTGAGGCGATGCCGCGCTTACGGAGATAGGCGAAGACCCTTCTGTCATCCGCGTTGCGGGGCGGCAGGAAAAACTCCTGTTTCGGGCTGATCGGCTTTGGCTCCGGAGCGGGTGCGTCTCTGGCTTTCCCATGGAAGGTCAGAAGGTACTCCACCGCTTCCGGAAAGGATTTTCCGCAAAACTGCTGGAGGAAGGTAATGGCATCCCCGCCGGTATTCTGGGAATACCGGAACCAGGTACGCCGATCCTTGATCCGCAGGCTGTCCATCTCCGTGGTAGTATGGAAGCGTCCCACGCGCTTCACCTGATAGCCGAGGTGGGAGAGCAGCTCCGGCAGGTCCGTTTCTCTGGCGATCTGCATTTCTGTGTCTGTGAAGCGATTTCTGATCTCGCTTGCCATAATGTGTGCCTCCTTTCTGATGAAACGCAAAAAGCCGCCCTGGGCATCTGATGATCTCAGATGCCCAGGGCGGCTTTCTCCATGTGTGATTTGTTTTTTTACTTCGGCGTTTGCGGACTTACACGGCGCTTTCTGCTCAGGGGGTGTCCGTATCCGCAGTGTCTGCTTTATCGGCCACACAGGGCGCGACCGGGGACTACATGGGGGTATAAAAGGAAGCAGGAAGTCTGTTTCCGAAGAAGCAGGCTTCCTGCCCTATGTGCTGCTTATGACGCGCTGTCCAACGGGTTTGGGCGGTATCCATCCATAAGTTCATCATTTTCCATGATGAAGGAACGTGTCGTATCCTGTCCCCATGCAGTATCGTATTTTTCCATCAGATAATCGCTCAGTTCGGTTCTGTTCTGAATCTTTACCAGGCGGTACGGCTCCTGAAAGGCGACCTTTTCAATGAAGTACAGACTTCCGTCCTCTGCCGGCAGTAATACGCCCACGTGCCCGATGAACAGCGTATTGTCCGTATCCGAAAATCGGTCATGGAGGACAACGGAGATCAGACGGGCAGAGCTGTCTTCAAAGGAAATCCCGCGCTCCGACCAGCCCGCCTGAAGCGCTTTGACCTGATCCGCCACCTCCGTGGTATCTGCGGCAGTTACCGGTGCAAACAATGCGCAGAACTTGGACGTGCTGTCTCCGCAGAGAACGGCGGGATCTGCGGCCAGCGTTTCAAGATCCATAAAGAGGGAGTCCTCGCCCTGCGTTTCCGGCTGATCTACTCCGGCGGTGACGAACTCACCGAACAGACTGAAGGCTGTGATCCGGCAGTTATAGCCGGGGAAGCTGCCGTTCTTCTCCGTCCACAGATCTTGCATCTCATAGGGGTCATATCTGGTCTCGGTGGGAGCGGCGCTCTCAAACCCGCCTGTCAGCCATTCGCTCTTGACGCTGGCATTGAACTGATCCACGCGGTCCAGCAGCAGCTTCGTTCGGGTCTCATCCACATTGGCATCTGCAAGCGCTTCGGTGAGCAGCTTGCGCGAGTCCGCGTCCGTCAGATTGGAGTACGTTACGGTTTCCAGCGGCGGCTGCGCTGAATCCGGCTCGGCTTGCTGCCCGCAGCCTGAGAGTGCCATGAGGAGGAAGCTGACCACCAGAAGCGTGGTCAGGGAATTTCTTTTCAGTTTCATAATTGATTTTGCCTTTCCTTTCATCGATCCTTGCGGGACAAAGCTGAACTTGCCGCACGGAACACTTAATATGGTAACCGACTCAGCAGGAAAAGTCCATATCAAGTATAACGTTTTCTTTTCAATTAGGTTATAGAGCCCACTTCAGATTATGTGTCCGACTCCCATCTGATAGGAAAAGCCGCTGCCTCACACGCCAGAAGAGGGGCGGGTGATACAGCGGCTGCTGGTTTTCTTTGTTTTTAAGCCTCGGTGTTCGACCCACACCAGACCATAAAAGAGTTTCGCTGCATCTCTGAAATGTCTTCTCTCGCGTGGAAAAACTGATTTTCCGGAAAAAGCGTTTTTTCGAACTTTTCCCTGTGTGAAACGGCGTTAAATATGCAAAAACACCGCACT
>OLRE01003777.1_pt1 | contig 10117 bp, 19 predicted proteins | sample 1672461 | NCBI WGS metagenome assembly OLRE01 (sample SAMEA3136688, study PRJEB25190) | human gut metagenome | biome: human gut; feature: human-associated habitat; material: faeces | place: Austria | collected 2013
TTATAGCCGTGACAGACACACATTTTGATGCGATGACAAAAAAACGCGACATTGGAAGCGATGCGAATAATATACATCGTTGGGAGAGATCAGAGCTTGGAAGATCAGTATTTCTAAACAAAGAAGAGGCTGCGGAAGAAGCTGATAACCGTGCGCATAATATCCAGTTAGGATATCACTGTTCAAAGTTTAGCCAGCGTCCAATGTATAAAAATTGGCTACACTGGCAAGATACAGCTAAGGCAAAGACACCTAAAAAGCAAATAGGTCATAGATCAAACTTTGTTGCGAAAAAAACTACACTTCCAGAGGAACTTTACATTGCCTGGAGGGATGGAAAGTTAACCGGACCAGAAGGTGCAAAGAAGATAGGTGTTTGCGTCACGACTTTTGAAAGATATGCAAGAGAAGAACTTGCGAAGAGAGGTGATAGACATACCGTCAAGACAGGCAATAAAGTGCCACCAAAGCCTTTGCCGCCAATGTTTGATGAATGTTTCGAGCAGTGGAAGCTCGGATTGCTCTCAGACGAAAAGGCAGCTAGACAATGTGGGATGTCGCATACAACATTCCGTAAGTATGCAAATATCCGTTTGAAAGAGATTGGGGAGCAGAGGAAGGGAATCCAGAGAGGAGTGATTCTTCCACCAAACTTTACAGACGTATATCTGGAATGGGAGCAAGGGGACATTGGATGTAGTGAAGCTGCAAAGAAATGTGGTCTTGAATACTACACATTCAGATACTATGCAGAGAAAAGATACAATGAAAGGATGGACGCAGGAGTATTCCAATATTAAAAGAAGGGCTTCAAAGTGAAGAAAAATCGGCAAGTTTTACTGAATGAAAAGTTAATTGTACCTACGCTTGCTTTTGAACTTGGCATGGCAGAAAAAGAGCGAAAAGATTTTCGCAAAGCTATGCGAGCAATGTTTAAATTGAAGATTAAGCAGGAAATAAGACCAGAGGAAGAGCTTATGTATATTCTTACAAGGCAGAGGGAACTAGGCAGAAGAAAGAAAAGGATTAAACTTTAAAGAAAGAGGTGTTCCAGTTCTGATCAATATGCTTTTAGGCATAAAAAATCAAAGAGATATAGTGAAGAAAGGAAGATATGAAAATGACACAGAAGGAGCTGAGAAAAAAGTACATGCAGATCATCAAGACCGAGGTATATCCTCACAATGCAGAAATGCAGGAGTTTTCAGAAAGAAGATGTGGCTACATTGTAGAGCTTACAGACGGTAAGATCATCAGATTATACAAGCCAAGAAAACATGTTCCGTATGATTTCACTGAGATTATGGACAGAATTGTCAGATTAACATTGTGCCTTGAAGGTTTCTGCAGGTGCAAGACATTTGTGCAGTATTTCATGCCGTCAGACGATTGTGATCTAGTGTCGGAAGTTACATATTCTGGTGTAGAGCCAGAGTGGATGAAAGAAAAGGCAGCTAGAGGGCAGGAAAGAAATAGTGAAGATATCCAGAGAATCATTGATGGCTATAAGTATCTACTGATGAAATATAAGGTTGGAGGTAAAAAGAAATGAAAGTAACTAACATTTTACACGAAATTGCAGAAACAGTGCTGATTGAAAAGGGAAAAAATAATTTCCCACCAACGATTACAGAAGCGTTGAGATTAGGCAATCTTCTTGCCTACACCAACTTAATCCACATATACACGTTGATTGATGCACGTGTTTTTTCTAGCACTAACTTTGATTGTAACGGACAACCTTATATTAGTGGCATAGAGTCTATCACTATCGGAAATTTTAAAATTTATGATAATGGAGAATTGCAAAAAGACCAATTTGAAGCAGCTCTTGAAATGTTTAATGGCTGTGAAATTTAATTAAATTATAGCTCCGCACGGATTACCCTTCGGGTAATGCAGGTTCGACTCCTGCACGGAGTGATCAGGTTTGCGCGAACCTTGTAACTATTGGAATGCACAAGAAAGGAGCACACATGTTAGAGTACACAAACGAAGAGTTTGGAAGAATCAGAGTTGAACTGATAACGTCTAAAACATATTTCTATGCCGCTGACGTTTGCAGAATCCTTGGAAAAGGCACATGGACAGGCACATATACGCAGAGATATGCAGGGAAAGAGCATATCAAGCAGATTAAGAATGGCTTGAAGAAAGCAAATCTGATTGATTTTGACGGAGTAATGAATTTGTGTGAGAAAGCACAGGCAAAGACTAGCAACTTACTTAGGGAAGTAGCAGAGAGAATTACTTTCTATGTTGAAATTTTAGAAGAATCGTTTAATGGAACGCGTTATCTACCGCTTTTTAAAGATGAACAGCAGAACTATGAAAACGCTGCAGGAGATTTTAAAGTTTTCCATCACCCGATTTTTGGGAAAATCAGAGCAACATTGATTAACGAGAATATGTATTTCTACTCAACAGATATCTGCAGGGCATTAGGCTTTAAACGATACGGAAGCGTATATACTAACCGCTATGCAGGAGAAGAAAACTTGAAACAGATTGTCAGCGAGTCAATGAGAGGTACACGCTGCATCAATGTTATAAGAATTGCAGGAGTACGCAATCTGTGCCAGCGTAGCAAGCTAGCTCCAGATACTATATCAGATTTCTCAAACTGGCTGCATAACGCTACAAAGCAGGAAAAAGAGTCAGAAATGTCGCAGGCAGAGAAAAAGCCAGTAGAAGAGAAACCACTTGAAATTGAAGGCAATGAGCATTCGGACAATGAAAGCATTCCGCTTGCAAAAGCTAATAGCTATACCACCAAAGAACCTATTTTGATGGAAGAAGTACAGCAGGAACTAGAAGAGCATGAAGAAATCAAGGAGGAAGAAACGATGGAATCAAACGCAATGAAGATTTTTCATAATTCAGAATTTGGAGATATCAGAACAGAGATTATCAACGGTGAGCCGTGGTTTTGCCTGAGTGACGTATGCAAGGCACTGTTGATCAACAATCCTAGCCAAATCAAAACCAGACTCAATGAAGCCGGTATCATTACTAATGAGGTAGGGGTACGCACAGGACTTAAATCAGATGGAACACCATCTATTCAGAAAATGTCAATGCTTTTTGTCAATGAAGCCAACCTCTACAAGACCATCTTCCAGAGCCGCAAGGAAAGCGCAGAACGTTTTACAGACTGGGTAACGTCCGAGGTACTTCCATCAATCCGTAAGACTGGAAGTTACCAGAAACCAGATCAGGCAGCAGAGCCGTTGAACACCTTTGAACAGATTAGATTGCTTGCTACTGGCACAACAGAGCTTGCACAGCAGGTTACACACCTCAGTGAAGAGGTAACAGAGCTGAAAACAGACATGCCGCTGTATGGCTGTGAGATTGATGAGGTGCAGCAGCACGTAAAGCGCAAGGGAGTGCAGTGTTTAGGCGGCAAGGACAGCGAGGCATACGCAGACGGTAGCATCAGAAGCCAAGTGTATAAGGACATTTACAGCCAGTTGAAAAGAGAGTATGGCTGTGTAAGTACCTACAAGAGTATCAAGCGTAAGTATATCGCAGATGTACATGATTTTATCGACTGCTATCAGCTCCCGACAGTACTTGAGGAGCAGATCACGGCAGCCAACGCACAGCAGAGATTATTTTAAAGGAGGACAAAATGATGTTAAACGAAATTAAAGAGTATTTCAGCGACAAGCAGCGTGAGGCACTGCCACTTATCATCACTGAGGCGGCAACCCTGCCGAGCAGCTATAGAACATTCTTGCTTGGTTATACCTCAGGCATGGCAGATGCGGCAAGACTTGAAGTAATGGCGAAGAGGGAAGCAAAATGAAGGTGATTTGGCAGCCCACATTAGAAGCAGAAAAGCTTGTAAGTAATGCAGAGAGAGCATTACAGTGCCAGATTTCAAGAGGATTCAAAGCGCGACTTGAGAAGGAAGCGAAGCGTGAAAAAATTCTTGATGCAATTGCTAAGGGCATCTCAGATCTGATTCTTGGCTGTGTTATCTTTGGCAGCTTGGCAATAGCATTATACTTTGGTTCAAAATAAGGAGGATAAAAAATGAGTAGCGTTACAGGATATGTTTTTGAAGGAATAGATGGCAAGATGCACTTTAGCCTTGATATCGCAGACCCAAAGTTAATTGCAAAGCTTCGCGTATATCTTATTGATGCTGTTAGCTTTGCGATGAAGCATTCAGATTACGAACAAGCAGAAGCGTATTTGCATGATGCAAATCACCTTCACAACTTGATATCAGAGGCAGTAAGAAAGGGTGAAGAGAAAGCAGAAGCAGAAGCGGAGGCAGAAGAGAAAGCAGAAGCAGAGGCAGAAGAGGGAAGCGAGGTAGAAGAGTAATGGCATTTTCACTGTACGAAATCAATTCACAGATTGAGCAGGCATGGGGCGCAGCAGTAGACCCTGACACAGGAGAGATCATCAACGAGGATGCATTGCAGGAGCTTGAACAGCTTGGAATGCAGCGAGAGGAGAAACTTGAGAATCTGGCATTGTTTTACAAGAATCTTTCGGCAGAGGCAGAAGCTTTGAAAGCCGAGAAGATGCGCCTTGCAGCACGTCAGGCGGCAGCAGAAAAAAAGGCAGAGGGTGTCAAAAAGTACATTGAAGCGTCTATGGATTCCGCAGGGGGCGAGAAGATCAAGACAAGCAAGGTTGCCATTGGTTGGAGAAAGTCAGAAAGCGTCCAGATCAATGCAGGGGCATTCCTGCCTGATGAGTACCTTACCTACAAAGAGCCAGAGCCTAATAAGGCAGCAATTAAAAAGGCATTAAAGGCAGGTACTTCCATTGATGGTGCAACACTCGTTACCACAAATAATATTCAGATCAAGTAAAGGGGCTAGATCACTTAAATATATCATTCTAGGAGTATAGGCAATGAATAAAAGACAGAGAAAGAAGCAGTACTTCCTTGAGAAAGCAATGCCAGAAATCATAAAAATTGTAGTAGATGTAGCTACTGCTATGGTTAGAGTATTGTGTGAGCTTAACGGTACTCTTTGGGAAATTGCCAGAGTACGGATGGCAAATGCTAACCTGCTGAAAAACCTCACAGAGCAGCGAAAGCAGGGGAAGAGAAAGAAAGGAAAATGGAGTAAATGAAATTTAGAGCATTGACAGCGGATGATGTGGAAGTTCGCATTGCAACCGTAAAGAAAAGTGGTGTATCACTCCTGCTGTATAAAGATGCAAGAGTAGATCAGAATATCTTAGATGATACCGTAGGAGCTGATAACTGGCAGAAGAAATACGAGATCATTGGCGGCAACCTCTTTTGCAGCGTTGGAATCCGCACATTACATGAAGATTCGCAGGAACGCGAATGGATTTGGAAGCAGGATGTAGGTGTAGAGAGCTACACCGAGAAGGAAAAGGGACAAGCTTCTGATGCTTTTAAAAGAGCGTGTTTCTGTTGGGGGATTGGTCGCGAGTTATATACAGCCCCGTTTATCTGGATTCCTGCCGATAAAGTGAAAATTGATGTGCAGGCTTGTACTGGGCAGATAACAGGCAAGTTGATCTGCAACGAGCGTTTCAAAGTGAAAAGAATGCAGGTCGAAAATGGCAAAATTACGGCATTAAGCATTGCAAATGGTAAGGGCATAGAAGTTTACAGGATGGGAGCTATTGCGATTCAAGATGTCGCCCAGCAAGTGACAAAAACAGGAACGAGCCGACCAACACCAATTCTTGTTGAAGAAACAGAAATCAACATTATCAAGGCAGAGCTTGCAAGAACTGGAGTTACAGAGTCACAGATTTGTGAAGAATACCATATCGCAAACCTGAAAGAAATGTCTGCGAATCAGTTTTACAATTGCAAGGCTAGATTAAAAGCTTCAAAAACGAAGGAGGAAAAATAATGGCAAAGTTGACACCATTGAAAGCAATCCGTGCTAAGTGCATGGATTGCACAGCAGGGCAGTTTATCGAGATTCGCCTTTGCACCTGCACAGAATGCCCTCTGTACGAGTACAGAATGGGAAAACGTCCTAAGGGCGAGGAAAGTATCACTGAGGAAGTTGAAACCGAGAATAGCGCAGATAGCGCGGCACTTATTGGCACAGATGAAGAATTTGAGGAGGATGAAAATGAATAAAGTTATTTTGATGGGAAGATTGACACGTGATCCAGAGGTTAGATACACCAATCAGGGTACACGACAGATGGCGGTTGCTAGATACACTCTGGCAGTAGATCGCAGAGTATCAAAGCAGACAAAGCAGGGAGATCAGACAGCAGATTTTATCAGCTGCGTAGCATTTGACAATCAGGCAGAATTTGCTGAAAAGTATATGTATCAGGGAATGAAGATGCTTGTAACAGGACGCTTGCAGACAGGCAGCTACACCAATAGAGAGGGGCAGAAGGTGTACACCACTGATGTGGTAATCGAATCGCAGGAGTTTTGCGAGAAGAGAAGTGAGGGCGAGTCCTATGTACCTCACCCTGCTATGGCAGAGGCACAGAAGAACACACCACCAAGTCAGCACAAGGACGGGTGGATGAATATTCCTGATGGCGTAGAGGATGAAGGTTTACCGTTTAATTGATAGGGGGTCAAAACAATGCTTTTAATGGATTTGAAGAGAAGTACAGCCTACAACGTAGATTCTTTTGCAGCCATCTACTACAGAGAAAAATGTATATATATTGGCAACAACTATGGAAAGCGGATTGTAGCAGAGTATGATGATGAAAAAACTTGTGCAAAAGCATTTTACAAAATCGTTACGCAGATGAGCACGAAAGGAGTAAGGTTAGTTTTTGCACCAACGCAGATTGAGGTTGAACAGTGGTAGTTTCTGGAAAGTTTGATGGCATGAGCCTATCACTAGATGGCAAGCTAAAAATCACCTTTTCCGTGTCTGAGAAAGAAAAAACTCTGCGAGAGGTGGAAGAGATCAAAGATGTAGAAAAGCTTGATATCACTGCAGAAAAGCACCGCAGCAAGCGAAGCTTGGATGCCAACGCATACTTTTGGGTGTTGTGCGATAAGATGGCGAAACGTCTAGGCTCAGATAAGTGGACAATCTACCTCTTGCAGCTCTCAAAGTATGGAGTTTTTGCAGACCTGAGAGCAACCGCCCAGGCACTGGAAGTTTTAAAGGAAAAGTTCCGATACACTGAGATTTTGAGCGCAGAGGGAGAAAGTTATATAGTGCGATGCTATTTTGGTTCATCCACCTACAACACCAAAGAAATGAGCGATTTGATACATGGCACGGTATCGGACGCAGAGTCATTGGGCATTGATACCATCACACCCGAAGAATTAGAGAGGATGCTTGCTATCTGGAAGGGTAGCAACAACATGAAAGATTATTGATAACGTTTAACCCCCTCGTAGATGCCTTTTAAAGCAATTTAAGGTTTTAGGTGATAACTTATAGCCTAAAGCACATCAAAAATCTAAAAGGCATTGCAGAGGGGCAAGAAAGGAGCAAAGAATGAAGATTATTAAGTATGGCAACCGTAAATTAAAAGTGAAGCGTTTCACATGCCAGTATTGTGAAAGTATTTTTGATGCAGAACCGAGTGAGTACAAAACGACTTTTGCGAAGAATACTAAATACAATACCGTAACCTGCCCTTGCTGTGGCTTGCAGGTGATGCAGGCAGAGGAGGAATAAGCGGATGGCAAAAAGATATTATTGGCTGAAATTGCCAGAAGATTTTTTCAGACAGAAAGCCATTAAAAAGCTGAGAAGAATTGCAGGAGGAGATACCTACACAGTAATTTACCTTAAAATGCTTTTGCTGGCACTCAAGCAGGAAGGAAAGCTTTTCTTTGAGGGAGTGGAAGATGATTTCTGCGATGAGCTTGCACTTGATTTGGACGAAGAGCCAGACAACGTAAAAATAACAATTCAGTTTCTAATTGCACAGGGATTGATGCAGGAATGTGCAGATAATGAGTATATTTTGCCAGAATGCACGAATCTGACAGGCTCAGAAGACCCCAGTGCAGCACGTGTAAGAGCTTATAGAAGCAGAAAAGCGTTACAATGTAACGCGGATGTAACGGAATGTAACGTGGCTGTAACAAGCTGTAACACAGAGAAAGAGAAGAGTATAGAGAGAAATAAAGAGAAAAATACAGAGGATAGAGGAGAAGTAGAGATAAAGGGTCAATCCGTTCCAAATGTAACGGATTCACCGACACAAGATGTCGGTACTGCTGATATAGAGGAGATTATCCAAGCATGGAATACGCTTGAAACTATGGGAATTGCAGAGGTTTACAAGATTGTTCCATCAAGTAAGCGATATGGCAACTTAAAAGCACGGCTTAAACAATATGGCAAAGAAGCGGTATTGAAAGCCATTGAAAATATCAGATCAAGCAGCTTTTTATGTGGTGATAACAAAAAGGGATGGATGATAACCTTTGACTGGTTTGTATTGCCAAACAATTTTATCAAGGTGTGGGAAGGAAATTACAATACTTGGGTGCAGAAGGACACCCCATTGAAGAAAGGAGATAAATTAGATGCTGTACAAGAATGGTTCAGAGAATCAACAGAAAGCAATGTGGGCGCAGGTGGTAGCAGCCCTTCAGACAGCCTATCCAACCAAGGGTTTTTTGGATTCTAAGGCGGCTATTTCTTTGTGGTATCAGATGTTACAGGATATCCCGATGCAGCAGGTTAATGACGCAGCACAGCGGTACATCATGGAGGAGCATTTTCCACCAACAATCGCAGATATCCGTAAGCGTTGCTTTGCACAGCAAGCCGCAGCCCTCCCCGACTGGGAGCAGGGATGGGGCGAGGTGATGAACGCAATCCATAGATACGGCTACATGAGAGAGGCTGAGGCACTGGCAAGCCTCAACCCGATTACGGCAGAAACCGTAAAAGCCCTAGGCTATCAGGCACTATGCGCCAGTGAAAACCCTGAGGGGGATAGAATATCATTCAGAGAGATCCACAGCCGTTATACGGCACTAGCACGGCAGAATTTACAGCTAGCAGACGGATTTAAGGTGCAGGGATATAGAGCACTGGAAAATTCAGAACTTCCGATGATTGAAGCAGTGCAGGAGAGCATGAGATACCGTGGCACGGATCAGCGCACAGAAGGTTATGCAGAGACGGCTGCAAGCCGGATTCGGGAAGGACTGGAGAATGGAATTTAAGCGAATTAAAAGCATGACTTACTATTATTGCCCAATTTGTAGTTTAAATTCTACAAATGAAGCAGAAATAGAAAAACATTTCCGTGAAGGACATCAAGTAAAAGTAAAAAAATACATACATTGCAATATTTGCGGAGAAGGTTGGGATGTACAGGCATTTGGAGAAGAGGGCGCCAGAAAGCGAGCAGAGCAATGCTGCCAAAGCCATATTGATAATGGGAAAGCAGATCAGGAAGCCAGCATAAGCTATTTTTATTCACATGGTCGGTTTGGCTATGTAAAAAGTGTGAAAGGAGGGCGCGAGGATGGATAAGCCACAGGAAATCAAACAAAAGATGGCAGAGGCTTTCCAACACTGGGAGAAACTTAAAACCTATGGCGGCAATGACTGGTGGTGGTCGGACGGATGGACGATGAATGAGGAACGAAAAAACATTATGGACTTGCGTTGGCGATGCGAGCATGAGTTGAAGCCCGAAGAATACCCCGAAGAATATAACCGCCCTGTTCCTGACCTTGTAGATAACAATTATATGGCACGACCTGACGAAATCAGGAGAAACGCGGCAAACACTCTGCGGATATGCCTTGAAAGCTCTGTGTATCAGTACGTGAAAGCCAATTACAAGGTACTGGGGATGGATGCAGAAATAGCAATGCTACCAGTAGAGGGGCTGCAAGATATGGCAAAACATGAAGATTTGGTATATATGCGTAGATACGAGAAACCAGATCACATTTTAGATTTGCTTCAAGAGTGTAAGGAAAAAATCATGCAGCTGTTGGGAGAAGATAAAAAGGATTTACCAGAAGGGCAGTTATCAATATTTGATTTCATGTAGGAGGATATTATGGATATAGAAATTAACTTTGGAGTTCGCCCATGCATTGTAACCACAAATGGCGAAGAAAAGAAAGCGTTATTCCATATGTGGGAAAATTTTGCAAAGCCTGTTGCAGCGGATTTGTACATTG
>OLRE01003784.1_pt1 | contig 10088 bp, 10 predicted proteins | sample 1672461 | NCBI WGS metagenome assembly OLRE01 (sample SAMEA3136688, study PRJEB25190) | human gut metagenome | biome: human gut; feature: human-associated habitat; material: faeces | place: Austria | collected 2013
GAAATGGTAATATTGTAGGTGATCCGATGCTCGGCGGAATTGATAATCAAGACAACTATGATACTTTGATGAAACAGATTCAGTCTGTAATTGATGCAGACAGCACAAACAAATAATTCCATTCAAAGACAGGATAAAACTACAGTTGTTTTATCCTGTCTTTGATTAAAAAACCCCAGAAACACAAAGTTCCTGGGGTTTAATATGCATTCTGTTGTTCCAAACAATTAACGTTTACGTAACCGAAAACAGCGGAAAAATCGAGCATATTTCAGACACAGCTGCTGTGCCTTTTCTGCAGTGAGATTATTTTCTTCCACATCCTCCGTATCAAAACTGATGAATTGCATTTCTACCAACATCAATTAGATCTACAATTTCTCTCCGTTCAGGCATAGAACAAATTGCACCTTTTTTTGTTGTAACTAGAGCCGCACCTGCATTCGCAAAGATAAGCATTTCTCTCAAATGATCCTCTGTCAAGTTGTTAATATCGTGTTCCAAAATATATGCCAAGGAACACCCGCAAAAAGTATCTCCCGCTCCTGTTGTTTCTATCGCTGATACCTGAAATCCTTTTTCTTCAATCCTAAAGTCTTTATAGTAAGCTCTACTCCCCCTTTTCCCCATAGTAAGAAGAATCAATGGTATCTCATATTTATTCTGTAAATATAAGACTCCTTGGTCATAATCCTCTATTCCTGTAATAAACTGAATCTCATTATCGGATATCTTTAGAATGTCACATTGCTCAAATCCATATTCCATCTGCTTTTTTGCCTCTTCCAAGGATTCCCAAAGAGGCTCCCTCAAGTTCGGATCAAAAGAAATCAGAGATCCATTCTTCTTTGCAGCTTTAACAGCTTTTTTTGTTGCATTCCGAACATTTTCATGTGTCATGGACAAAGTACCAAAATGGAAAATCTTTGTAGACTGAACAAACGTGTCATCTACCTCGTCTTCTGTAAGCATCATATCTGCACCTGGATTCCGATAAAAGGAAAATGCTCTGTCTCCGTCTGGAAATGTATGTACAAATGCAAGCGTTGTGTTCACATTTTTATCTACTTTTAGTTCCTTTGATGAAATTCCCACTCGTTCGATCGTTCCCTTTAGCATCGCACCAAACATATCGTTTCCAACCTTTCCTATAAAGGCTGTTTTTTTCCCCAGCTTTGCCAATATAGCAAGCACATTGCATGGCGCGCCTCCGGGATTGGCTTCAAAAAGCATATTTCCCTGATCACTTGTTCCATTATTCGTAAAATCGACCAGTAATTCTCCTAAAGCAATTACATCATACATTTTTACACCTCCGATACATCTGTTCCTTCCAACGTGTACATTTCATATGTCACATTCCCCTGTTGATGAATATCAGTGCCTAGGTTGTAAACACAATTGGATATTATATATTCTCCGTCATTTACAAAAACTTCAATTAGATTCGGATCCACATATACATCTATCTGGAATCCGTCTTTTAAATCAGGAGTGGAAAATTCTGTTTGCATTTCCCATGAAGTATCTACCAGCCTACCTCTATCCGTATGGATCTTATTTCCTTTTCTTGTAATTTGATATCCTCCAATATCAACAGTCTCCCCATCCTCTAATGAAAATGATACTCTGTATCCATTTTCATTCGCTTCATCCGGGCTGTTAATCTTTTTGGAAAAAGCATTTCTTATATTAGGATGTACACGAAAATAAATATGATCATTTTTCACCTCAATAACCCTTGGAATGCATTGCATCCCGCTCCATTGTCCGTCAACCGGCTTTGGCATACGTAACCATGCTAGCAGGACTCTTCTGCCCGCTTCATCCACAGTAGTCTGAGGCGCATAAAGATCCAGTCCATAATCCAAATATTGATATGTATCTGGCATCTCCATATGGCATGTTTCTTTCTGAAACATGACTTTCATACAGATTGACTGGTCAGAATAAGATTTCCCTCCTTTATTAAAATCCATCGGAGAAAAAATTAAAATCTGTTCTCCATCTGTTTGAAAATAATCAGGGCACTCCCACATCCAGCCGAAACCGTTATCTTTTGTGACAAAATTCATGTATGTCCAATTTTTCTTGTCCGTACTTTTAAAAAACAATAGCTTTCCCTGCTTATTATTAATCGTACTTCCAAGAACCATATACCATCCGTCATCTTCTTTCCAGACTTTGGGATCTCTTGTATGCCGTGCATCTCCGATCTCACTGTTATTAAAAACCGGAATAATAGTTTTTTTATCTTTTATGTTATCAAAATGATATCCATCTTCTGATGTAATCAGCATTTGTGCCGAAACAAACTGTTCGTCTAGAAACAAATTAATATCTTCAGGATTTTCCACTAAATACCTTACACCAGTATAATATAAATATAATTTACCCTCATCTTCAACGGCACTCCCTGAAAAGCAGCCATCTCTATCATCCGTTTTACTGGGAAATACTGCAATTCCCTGATACTCCCAGTTTACCAGATCATCACTCACCACATGAGCCCAATGCATCCTTCCCCATCTAGCTTCATATGGAAAACACTGATAAAATAAATGATATTTACCCTTATAGTAGATGAAACCATTTGGATCATTCATCCAGTGCCTGTTCGCTTTTACATGTATTTTCTGCATACTCTTTCTTCCTCCGGAAATTATATACTTTATTGTTTCAATAACAGCATTTAATAAAAAGACTGGCATCGAACTCTCTGTCAGTCTTTTTGCAATTATCTTTTACCATTGTTTAAGTATTATGTTGTCCCATATCTTAATCTCCCAAAGCAGGTGTCGGTCTGAAAACATTTACGGTTCTATCTAAAATCACTTGTTTTTCATTTCCCGAATCAAGAATCGTATTATTAGTCGCTTCTTGCTCAACCAATACATAAACTACCGACATCTCCCGGATATTATTTAATGATGTCAAAGCGTCTACCTGTGCCGAATAGCAAGAGTCAGATGCATCTTGCAACTCGTTTTCAATATCACAAGTAGCTACGATATGATTATTTGAAATATAGTTCCCTCTTCCAGAAGCAATACGTATAATCACAGGCATTGCATCTAGAGGCTTGATATATCTCCTTTGAATCATTTCTGAAATATGATTTGCAACTATAGAATTATTATTTCCATTTATATACAAAAGACCGTAACTGTCATCCAAACCATTGTCATTATCTAACATCGGTTTCCACGGCTCATTGTCTCTTAAGAAATGATTAGAGGAGATCATATTTTCAGAACAATTATCTTCTAACGAAAGCATTCCAGGGTAAAACGAATGAAACCTATTGTTTGAAATAATCGATTTTGCTACATTTTTAAAACACACACTACTTTTTCCTCTTGGGAAAACATTGTTGTTACTGATCAAAAGACCACCAAAACTTTGCGCCAAGATTGAATACCCATTATACCCTGCACCGATCAGGTTATCTGTAATTTTAGAAGCCTGTCCCCAACCACGTAGTTCAATACAGTTGCCGCATTCTGCAATAAAATTGTCATGGATTGACAATGCATCTGCATGATAAATAACAACCCCATGTTCTAAGTATACAAATCCCATTCCTGTGATACGAAATGAATCTTGAGCACTTGCTATGTAAATTCCTGTCTTCCCATTAATATATGTATTCTCCGGATCATTTTTTTGGGTGCCATCATCTTCAAAATGTAATCCATCAATACAGAAATTTTCAAATTCAACAGAGCTAATCCTAGGATTTCCATCTCTTTCCACGTAAAATGCAGCTCCGTCTTTCTCCGATGCATGATTACCAGACAGTTCCACCAGAATACGGCTTCCTCCCGGCCATACCTCATGCAGGTCTTTCCATTCATCTTGCGGCAGATTATATCGGATACTGGAAGAGACAAAACCATGTCCCGATCCCATGATTTTTAGGTAACTGATGTCAATTACCACTTGTGTATGCAGATGATAATCGCCCGGTGGAATATATATTACTGCTCCCGGCTTTCCTCCTTCTTTAACATCAGAGTCTGTTTGCCTGCTTTTGATGTCTGCGATCATGCTGTTGATCACTTCTCCAATATCTTCATACGGATTTCCCGTCTCCCATTTTGTAACATCGTAATAATTGTTACATTTCATTCATAAATCCTCCTGTCTGTTTCTATCATCCCTATCCCTTCACAGCTCCGGCTGTCATTCCCTGTACAATATATTTCTGAACAGCCAGAGAAATGATCATAACAGGAAAACTAAACAAAAATGCTCCTGCACACATCGGACCTAAATCCAGATTATACGCTGATAAAAAGCCCGCTAAGCCAACAGTAAACGTCTTTGCATTTGTGCTGGTGAGCAATAACGCAACAAGAAAATCGTTCCATGCCAAAAACAATGTGAATATAAATGCAGTCGCTAAACCTGGTTTACAGATTGGAAGGATTACTTTCCTGAATGTCTGCAGACTGCTAGCCCCATCAATATAAGCCGCTTCGTCCAGCGTTGAAGGTATTCCTTCAAAGAAACTCAACATTGTCCACATAACAAATGGCATGTTAATTGCTGCATATACCAGTATTAAAGCAATTTTTGTATCATATAATCCCAAATTGCATATCAGTTCATAAATAGGCACCACGATACTTGAAGTAGGTATCATTTTTAAACACAAGACCAGAACCACTAACAAAATTGACAATTTTGCACCTGAACGCTGAATCGCATATGCCGCAAGAGATCCTAAGATCAGTGCAATAATCGTACTGAGTAACGCAGTACTCAGACTATTGAAAAGAAATTTAAAAACATCCATTCTTTCCAGCAAACCCGAAAAATTTTCAACTGAAAAGTTTTTAGGGAAAAAACTTGGCGGAACTGCGATTACTTCTGAACCCGGTTTAAAAGAGCAACAAATCACATATATATACGGAAAAAGCCAGCCTATTGTCAGAACCACTGATAATATGATCCCTATCTTTTTTCCTATTTCACTCTTTTTCTTCACTTTTATGCCTCCTATCCCAATCAACTAACCATTCTTTTTCTTCGGATTCCACAAACTTTGCATAAATACCAGCGTGAATACTACTAAAACTACAATAAATACAACTGCCATCGCACTTGCATAACCAATGTCGTTATATCTTGTCAATGTCTTATATATAATAATACTGATCGTTTCTGAAGAACTGTTCGGTCCACCTTCTGTCATTGCCCAGATAATGTCAAATGTTCTGGCCGCATCAATGATCCTTACAGACAACGCCGTCAATAAAACTGGTTTGATGACTGGTAATTTGATCGCAAATATCTGCTGTAATTTGTTTGCACCATCTATTTTTGCTGCCTCCAGCATGCTACTGTCCAACCCCTGTAGTCCCGCTAAGATCATCAACATCATAAATGGTGTTGTCAACCAGATGTCTGCAATACAACAAGCTAATAATGACCATTTTTCATCCGCAAGCCAGAGAATATCACTGCTACTTGATAAGATTCCTACTCGTGCCAGCAGTTCATTGACAATTCCAAAGCTTGAACTCATCATCAATTTCCATGTAAGACCAGCTACCAGTGGCGCTATCATAAGAGGCGCCATAAGAAATGAGCGGATCACTTTACTACCTTTATAATCCAATTCAAAAAACAGTGCAAATAATAGTCCCATCACTGTTTCGATTCCTACGGCAACAATGATATAGATGAGAGTATTTTTTAATTGTTTCAAAAAGCCGCCGGCTGTAAATGCATGAATATAGTTTTCTAAACCGATAAATGTTTTATCTCCCGTAATGCCAATCTCAAAAAAACTGTCTATGACCATCTTGAATATAGGATATATCAGGAATGCACCCATAAATACCGCACCCGGAAGGAAGAATAATAATAAGGTTTTTTTTGAAATCAATCTCATTTTTACCACCTTTTAACTAGAAAGGTATTCTTGACAAGATTGACTCCTCAAGAATCCCTTTCTACAATTACGTAATCTATGTTTACTACTTTCCAATTGCCTCTATTTCAGCCTTTGCTGACTCCAGTGTTTCATTGATATCAGCTCCTCCCAAAGTAGATTCTACAACACCTACCAGCACTTCTTCGATCTGTGGCCATGTCTTTACCATAGGTCTTGCCTGAGACTGCTTTGAATTCAACGTTTCCAGAACCGCGGTTGTATGTTCATTTCCTGCTTCCTTTCCTTTTTCTTCGTATACAGAAGTCCTTCCCGCAATTTTTAATGTAAGATCCATGTAGTCTTCATTATGTTCATACATGAATTCTACATATTTTTGTGCCATTTCCTTATTTTTAGAATCCTTCATAACGCATTCATACCAAGGACCTGTTGTTGCACCAATTCCTGCACTTCCTGCAATCATCGGTGCACATCCAACTTTATCTGCGCCTAATGCCGCAACAGCCGCCGGATATTGATGACTCCAGTTTAACTGCATGGCGATTTTTCCATTAGTAAAAAGTTCCTGAGACTCTGTCGCTGCTGTAGATAAGGAGTCTGACGGTGTATAATCTGCATTTGCATTTTCAACCATAAAGTTTAATGCATCCACATAAGCCTGATCTGTTATATTTACATTACCTTCTTTGTCAAACACAAGCCCGTCTGCGCCTGCCTGACATGCAAAGTCAAGGAAGGAGCATACCGCATCGGTTCCGCTTCCAAAAACTGTAGTCCCGTACATCTCATCTGTTGAAAGTTCCTGGGAAAGCTTCTGATACTCTTCCCAAGTTTTTGGTACCTTGTTTTCTGGAATAAGATCTTTTCTGTAAATGAGAATTTTAGAATTTACCCACATAGGGTATCCAAGAAGATTTCCATCAATCGTACCACTCTCTTCTAGTGTCGGAAGAAAATCACTTGTGTCAGCATCTTTTAATGGTTCAATTGCGCCTGCAAAAGCTGCCAGCCACACCACATCCATACACGCCACATCATGAGTTGCTTGTTTTGCCTTTATTTCAGTTGAAAGTTTATCATACATTCCCGTATAAGCAACTGCATCTACAACCACCTCACAGCCAGTTTCCTCTTTAAATTCTGCTGCCGTTTCTTTCGCAAGTGCTTCAGCCGGAGAACCACTTTCTACAAGCACTGTGATACTGTTTTTATTGGATGCTTGTTTTTTCCCACCGTTTGCTCCACATCCAACCAACATTGATCCAACCATCGACATTACAAGAATACTTGCAATAATTTTTCTTTTCATCTTTATACCTCCATTCGTTTTGTTTATTGATATTCTATAATGTGAAAATTTATATGTCAATCGTTTTCATTATTGTTTCATCAGTTTCCATATTTTTCACAAATCAAAAGTTTTGTTTTTAGATGTTTTTCACAACATCTCTCTATATATCCTTCTATTTTTTAGTTTTATGAAATTTTTTTCATTTTATCTTTCCTTTTTCTGAAAATCATGTTATATTTATTTTCATAAGATTTCTATCTTATGCTATGCAATTTTCATACTAAGATATATATTATAATCACGAGGTGAGTATATGGATAAAGTTAAGATCACAGATATTGCAAAACAAAGCAAAGTATCTCCAACTACGGTTTCGCGATATTTTAATCATCCTGAACTTTTATCACAAGAAACACAAACTAAAATAGAAGATGCAATCCAAAAACTGAACTATAAGCAAGATCATCTTGCCAGAATTCTTGTAACTGGAGAATCGAATCTCGTAGGAGTTATCTTTCCACATTTACATTTAAGCTTTTACACAGAACTACTAAATCAGTTGATCAAATATGCAAAAGAAAAAGGATACCATTTAATCGTCTACACTTCCAACAACTCCAAATCGGAAGAATTACAACTTATCCAAAATCTTTTGTCCTATAGGGTCAAAGGGCTGATTCTATTAAGTCACCTCTTGTCTCCTCAAGAAATAGAAGAGCTTCCTGTACCTGTTATTACTATCGAACGTACAGGTGGAAATTATAAACAGATTAACAATGATAATTTTACTGGCGGAAAACTAGCCGCAGAGCTTTTAATCCAAAATGACTGCGATGTTTTTATCCATATCAATAATGACTATCAGGAAAATTGGCCTTCTTTCAAACGTATATTAGGGTTTGAATTCGGAATAAAAGATCGCTGTTATGAACGTATTGTAGAAAATAATTTTACTGATCCCTATACTTCAAAAGCAGAAAGTACAATGCAAAAAGTAGTTCAAAACTTACTAACCAAATATCCAAACAAAAAAATAGGGGTTTTTTGTTCTAATGACGATATAGCCAACCTCTTTGAACGTGAGTGTATCAAACAGGATTTTGATGTTCCAAATATGGTTAAACTAATTGGTTATGATAATTCTCCTGTATCAAACTATGCTGTTTATCCTATCACTTCAATTGATCAGAATATTTCGCTCATGGCTCAAGTAGCAATTCAGTCACTAGATAACTATATTCCCTGTGAAACCATTGTTCCAGCTATTTTAGTCAAAAAAAATACAACACTATGATACTTAACCCTGAATTACTCACTGCTGTTCCGTGAATGATTCAGGGTTAAATACTAGAAATACAAAAACAGGCAAACTATCGGTATCGGCTATACAGTATTTGATACAAAATTGGGTATTGCTATAGAGTGTTTCTTATATAAGAAAGAGTAAGCTTCTCTAACTGTTTTTCTGCTCTTCTATTAGATCTCCCTGTTTGAAAATACGGTCTGAATTATTTGCAAATTCTGTATCCTGCTGTTTTATTTTTTCTTTCTGTAACTGAATAATTTCTTCATTTGCACGCACATGGCTTGACTGTTTTGCAAGCTGCGCCTTGTTGTTCCTTTCCACATGCTCCACCTCGTTCCAGAGGGTTTCCCTGTCAGTCAGACGCTCCGGCACATACTCCGGTGTCAGGATTTCTGTAAATATCACACCCGACTTGCTTGTATAATCGTGTATCTTGTTGTAATAACTGTCAAAAATCCTCTGCCCGGAAATATAGGCTGCGGAAGCGACCACCATCTGTCCTTTCCCTCTGGATACATGTCTTACTGGAAAATGATACGGTGCCATTAGCTGTCATCTCCCTTCTGTTTTTTTAACTGCTTCGGCAATCTCTTGTCTGTCTTTTTGTGAAGCAGCTATATAATTCTGCCGCACAACACTCTTGTTGTAACTGCTGTTACGCATCTGGTTCATTACCTCCTGAAATATTTGCCTTCAATTCTTCCAGCGACATGGATTCGTATTTCGGATTTTTTGCTCTGCTCACTCTGTCGTCCTCCTTCTTTTCTGTAAATAAAAAGAACCGGTTCATTCATAAATGCCGATTCCTGGGTATAAAAAAACTGAGGTCATTGTTCCATAATTAAAAGAATCTGACCTCAGTAATTTTTGAAATATTTAGTTGTCACAACGATATAATAGCGGTAGTTTTCAACGCCATCCGGATATGCATTCATCTCAAATCTGATATCCGGATTTCTTTAACTCTTCCCTATACAATTCAGCAATATATGCTGGACCATTGCACTACAGCTTTGTGTTCCCATCATACAGTGCTTTTCCTGTCTTTGAACATAGAAAATCTGTCAATACCTCTTTTCTGTCCTTGCCCGTTTCTTCTGCAATCTCATCTGTCACCATAGTGATAAGAAGGTCGATTGTATAATTCATTTTTTCCTTTGGAATTGTTACTTCAGCCATATCTTCTCACCTTTCACAAATTTCAGACACTTAATGGCGGCTTCTGTTTTGAAGCAATATTGATCTTTTAGTTTATTGGGCAATAACTGTCTGATGCAGAAATCGTCTGCCTCCTTATCGCCTGCTGTCCCGAAAGCCCCGGCAAGGTAAGCAGTAAGGGTAGCGTTTGTTGCATCATCCGCAATCTTTCCTGCAATGATATCATACCTTGCCATTTCACGTTCAACTTCGATGAACATTTTTTTCTTTCGATGAGCGGCAATGCAATGTAACCAGTCTACATCTGCATTTTCAAAAATATGCGTTTCAAGATTTCCTGAAAGGTTGAATTCAAAAGTCGAAATATATCCGAACTTCTGTCCCTCTTCAATTGTTCCGGTTGCGATTGCTTTGGCTATTGAGGTTCT
>OLRE01003792.1_pt1 | contig 10074 bp, 8 predicted proteins | sample 1672461 | NCBI WGS metagenome assembly OLRE01 (sample SAMEA3136688, study PRJEB25190) | human gut metagenome | biome: human gut; feature: human-associated habitat; material: faeces | place: Austria | collected 2013
GTGATATGGTCATCATCGGTAACAAAGAACCCCGATATCTCTACAACGCCAACATCGGACTCAGCTGGAACGGCATAGACATCTCGGCCTTCTTTCAAGGAGTCGGTCGGCAACATCGCTATCCCGATGGAAACAACATGATGTTCTGGGGAGGTTTTGCACGACCCTATTCCTCTTTCGTGCCCGCCAATTTCTTGGACAACGTCTGGTCCGAAGAAAATCCGAATGCCTATCTCCCCAAAATCAGAGGATACGCCGCACAAGGCAACCGCTCGTTGGCTCACAAAAACGACCGATATCTCCAAAACATAGCCTATTGCCGATTAAAAAATCTGACCGTAGGCTATACCCTACCCACAGAATGGACCTCGAAAATTAAACTCGACCGGTTAAGAGTATATTTCAGTGGAGACAACCTATTCACTTGGACAAAACTGAAATCAGACTATATCGACCCCGAGCAAATCACAGTAAACAGCGACGCCCGAACTTATCCTTTTTCCAAAGTATTTTCATTCGGACTTGATATAACTTTTTAACCCCTATCATCATGAAAAAGAACATTATATTATATAGTTTCATTGCCCTTTTATCGGGCACTGCCGGTTGTTCCGATATGTTAGATGAATACCCTCTCGATGCCATATCCCCGGAAACCTACTACAACAACGCCGATGAATTACGCAGTGCGACCAACCAATTCTACGGAATGTTTCCCGGTGCGGCTTCGGGATATACCGAATCGGCCGATGTCGTTTGCATATTCAATCTACCGGCCGAAGTACAGGGCATACGCACCGTACCCACATCTGGCGGAGGCTGGAACTGGGAATACCTCAGAGCGGTCAATTTCTATCTAAGCCACTCGGTGCGCTGCGACGATGTCGATGCAAGAGAACATTTCGACGGTATAGCCCGCTTTTTCAGAGCATATTTCTATTTCGAAAAAGTGAAACGTTTCGGCGAAGTGCCCTGGTTCGACAGAGAGCTTTCTTCCACCGATCCCGAATTGTTCAGGCCACGAGACAGCCGCGACTTTATCATGGATAAAATCCTTGATGATCTCACTTATGCCATCGATAACATTTCCGATAAAAAAGACCTATACAACGTAACCCATTGGACCGCCTTAGCCCTCAAATCGAGAATATGCCTGTTCGAAGGAACATTCCGTAAATATCATGGAATTCCCGGTTATGAAAAATTCTTGAACGAATGTGCTACGGCTTCCAAACTGTTTATCGACAATGCCCCCTACGCCATCTACCAAACAGGAGCTCAACCCTATCGCGATCTTTTCTCCTCGATGAATGCCATCGAAGAAGAAGTCATATTGGCTCGTGACTACGACCGGTCTCAAAATGTTATGCACGAGGCAAACGCAAACACATTGTCCCCCACCTACGGACGTCCCGGCATGAACAAGAAAATCGTAAACAGCTACCTCATGACCAACGGTGACCGCTTCACCGACCAACCCGGCTATGAGACCATGCAATACTACGACGAAATGCAGAACCGCGACCCCCGCCTCACCCAAACCGTCGTAGGCCCGGGCTACATGCGTATCAACAGTGACGCCGTATCGTCTCCCAACTTCGGAGCTTCGACCACCGGATACCAAATCATCAAATGGGTAACCGATGCATCGGGCGACGGATACATGGGATCTTCCAACGACTACATTCTGTTCCGCGCTGCCGAAGTCTACTTGAACTATGCCGAAGCGAAAGCCGAGTTAGGGACCTTGACACAAGAAGATCTCGAAATCTCCATCAAGAAAATCCGCGACCGCGTGAGCATGCCCAACATCGACATGGACGCTGCCAACGCAAATCCCGACCCCTATTTGTGCGCTTTGGAAAGTGGATATCAAAACGTTACAGGCCCGAACAAAGGCGTGATCCTCGAAATACGTCGCGAACGCACCATCGAACTCTGCCTCGAAGGACACCGTTATTACGACATTATCCGATGGAAAGAAGGAAAAATGTTCGAGCAGCCTTTCCTCGGCATGTACTTCCCCGGTTTGACACAAGGATCGGGAGACAACCGCTACGACGTGTTCGACATGAACGATGGAACCGTCGGTGACAAAGAAAAAGTGGACATCTGCATCTACACTGGCAAAAAGCCCTCGGTGAAGAACATTCGCAAATTCTACAAACTGGGAGACGAGTTCGTCTTGACCGATGGAGACAAAGGCAACATCATCTGCCACGACATCGAAAAAGAACCTCGCCAGTGGAGAGAGGATAGGGACTATCTATATCCTATCCCCACCCAAGAACGACTACTCAGCAACGGAACACTCTCTCAAAATCCAAACTGGGACGATGGACTTGATTTCTAACAAACCGGCAATGACATTTCCGACCCTTAGTAGGAAAAAAGACCAATGACAGGCAATAACGATAGTTGGACAACATTTATGTTACATTTCCATAAATACGTCCAATTATCGTTATCTAGATTCTTAAATCCCACAAGTAAATAACATCTTTATATAATTACTTTTTATTTATAAATTATGAAAATTACAAAGAAAAGCATCACATTATTATTAGCCGGATTACTTTGTGCGTCAAACTCTTTCTCTCAAACCTATCCCAAGCAAGACGGAGTAATCCGATTACTCACCTACAACACCCACTACTGCAAAGGCGGCACAGATCCGGGAAGCCTCAATGATTTGAATACCAAACGGTTCGCAAACATACTTAAAGCGCTCGATGCCGATGTCGTCGCCCTGCAAGAATTGGACAGCGCAGCCAACGGTCGTTGGAAAAGGGTGCTCTTAGACGACATCGCCAAATGGAGCGAGCTCGACTATGTACAAGTATACGGCATAGCTGCCGATTACGATGGAGGCAGTGTAGGCAACGGAACACTGGTGAAACGCTGGTTGCCTATCAAAAAAATAAAAAAGATGAAATTGAGTAGCGATGTAGGACGTATATTGATAAGAACCGACTTCGAGGATTTCTCGTTCATGAGCACCCATTTGGACTTAGACGACAAACATCGCATGAACGAAGCAGCAGCCATCTGCACCGAATTGGACTACATACGCAAACCGGTATTCTTGGCCGGAGACATGAACGATTCCCACAGATGGAAAAACCTAGCATTCAGCGTTTTCTTGGAAGACTTCCAGATTTTCAGCGACACCGAAGGCAACACGATACCGGGACGGGAAGAAAATACAGCTTGCATAGATTACATTCTTTTCCACGATTACAAAAATTCGGGCATTCAAAATATAGAATCACACATTGTCAGAACAATCACCATCGATGGGCAAACAGTAGACCTTAAAGATATCTCGGACCACTACCCCGTATATGTCGACATCAAAATTCCCGGCATGAGTGCGATACAGCAAACAACAAAAAATAACTTGGAAATAAGACTCCAACTCAGCAGCTGCGAACTATCTGTATTCTCAGCCGAACCTATCAACGAAATAGAAATCTTCTCGTCCAATGGTTGCCTCATTCAAAGAAATCAAGGCGAGAACCTACAAACGACAAACGTACCGCAATTACCCGCCGGTATCTACTTGGTAAAAGTAAAATCAGAAGAAGGATACACGGTCACCAAAAAGATACTGAAACGATAATACGCTCACAATAAGCTCATAATGTCACACTCAATAAAAAAAACGATAGTCAACTATCATTTTTTTTATTGCCATAACCCAATGTGTAATCATTTTGGAGATTGCAAGTAGTTCTTGTGAAACTTTCATATCCAGCTTCTTTGTGAGATAATGTCTATAATCATTATCTGATGAAACTGGCACATTTCCCGATTACACTATCGTCCTCACAAAAAGATTAAAAATTACCCTCTTTTATCAAGTAGAAAACAAAGATAGGACAAAGTCTTCCACAATGACAGAGCCTTTAAACGATACAATAATACACCGGCTTTTCAAACCGATCACAAACTCGATACATTTAGATTCTATTTTTATTACTTCGGCATACTCACCTTCAATCGACAACAAGAAGAAAACGCACCGCACAAAGTCAAGATTCCGGCCAACAACATGGCATCATGAGGAGCGGAATCACCATACAAATGAAATAGCAACGCAACCAAAGCTGCTCCTACGGTTTGACCTATCAACCGAGCTGTCGCCAACATTCCGCTAGCACTACCTGTACGTTGAGGTGGAGCAGAACTAAGCAACATATGATTGTTCGGAGACTGGAACAATCCGAAACCCATTCCACACAACATCAACCGCCACACAAGCCCGAAGTGCCCTGTTTCGGTAGGAATAAATGAAAGACAAAAACAACCGACACTCATAATAGTTAACCCAACCCCACCCAAAATACCGGGGTGAACCTTCCCGATCATCAATCCCGCAAGCGGTGCGACAAACACAATTACCAACGGCCACGAGGTCATTAACAACCCCGTGCCAACAGCATCATAATGGAAAGTGGTTGCCAATAAAAAAGGCATGGCTACCAGACTCAACATTTGAGCCGTAAATGAAAGAATACTCGTCACAACCGACATCGAAAAAATAGGGATTTTAAGCAAATCGAACGGTAACATTGGATACCTCTCCCTAAGTTGCATACGCACATAAAATGTACCTATAATGACAAACCAAACAATACCTCCCAAAACCCAAGTAACAGGAACATCATGGGAATAGGCCTCTACACACCCGATGAACAACCCGAACGTCGCAGCATTCAACAAAGCCTCCTTCCAATTAAACCGATGCCCCAAAACTCGAACTGCATTATCGGGCAAATATCTACGCCCCATAAAAAAGGTAACTACACCAACAGGGACATTGATGGCGAACAACCAGGGCCAAGAAGCGACAGACAATATACCGGCGGCCAAAGTAGGTCCCGCTACCGATGCTATGGCCACTACGGTCGCATTGAGCCCAACCCCTTCACCCAACCTCCGCTTGGGATAGATCAGCTTAATTAATGAAGTGTTCACACTCATAATCATAGCCGCTCCAAAACCTTGAAATACACGAGAAATCACGAGCAATGACAAATTATGAGATAGTGCACAAAACAACGAACCGATTGTAAACACGATAACACCCCTCAGATAAACTTGCTTATACCCCCAGCGCTCACCCATCGACGCAAAAGGGAGGATAGTCATCATAATAACCAACTGGAACGCATTGACTATCCAAATAGAATCCGACGATGAAACACCAAGCTCCCGAGCAATACTGGGTAACGCCACATTACATATCGAACCGTCGAGTACCGAAAGAAACAATCCACAAAAAGTAGTGGCTACGGCATAATAAATACGAGGACGATGCAACCCGTCCCAGTCCAAATCTCCAACAATCTTTTCTTCCACCTCATTCCCTTCCATACTCAATTATCTAAAACACACAAAAGACTTCCACCCGTTATAACTTTATACAGCCATGAGCAAGAGATAAAACAGACATACCCGCCGTTCAATCAAATACATCTTTTTACATTTATGCAAATATAACAAAAGCGAATATAAAATATATCATGTATATTTGTAGATATCTAAACATGTAAACATGAAACTCATATATTTTATTGTCTGTATCTCATTACTTTTTCTAGTATCTTGCAACTCTCAAAAATGGGAAGAAAAGAAACAGCTATCGACGATTCCCGTATCGAACAATATAAATAAGGAAAAACTATGAAAAAATATTTCCTGATAATATGTATTGCATTCATACCCGTTTCTATTCAAGCCCAATGGAGTTTGGGTGGAAAAGCCGGAATCAACTGGTCGACAATCAATTATCCATGGAGTAAATTGGGAGACCACGCAGACTATTTATCCGGTTTTCAAGGTGGAATTATCGCAACTTACCAATTCAACAACTACTTCGATATGCAAGCCGAACTATTCTACTCTGCCAGAGGATATACGGACGATGAATTTTACCTTACCGATGAAAGCGGAGCTGTCATCAGCAATACCTACACATGCAGAACCCACTATCTAGATATTCCCGTATTGGTAAAGTTCTTTCCCTGTAACGGACTAAACGTGCAATTCGGCCCTCAATTAGGTATAGGACTTTCCCTCTCGGACAAATGGAAAGGAATAAATAACGACGACTACTCCATATACCGGGATTCGGCTGTCGATTTCAGCCTTGCTTTCGGATTAGGTTACGAATTTAACTTCGGAGTATTCGTAGACGCCCGTTATACACTGGGTCTTACCAAAACCATCAGAGAAGTCGTTAAAGGTTTTCAAGGGCGTAATATAAGCCTCGCTGTCGGTTATCGCGTCTACCTTTAAATAGACAAAAGGTGTCCACCACACACAGGACAAACACCCTTATCATCGATCGAATAATTTCCGGAACCTTACTTGGAAGGAGTACAGCACTCTTCCGTTTCCTCTGGGCAAGTAGTCTTTTCTGGACAAGTACTTTTTCCGCCCTCTTTTTTCTCTGTCACAGGGACTGCCGAATACTTGATTTTGGCAAACCCTTTAATAAGAGCTTCGACAGTCGTCTTATCGGCATCGTATTTCACGGTAACCGTTTTATCGCCGAGGTCGGTCACAATCTCCTTCACCCCTTTCTCAAAGCGGAGATTGTTCTTGATCTTCGTCTCGCAATTATTGCAATGCATTTCGGGAGTTGTCTTGAAAACTACTGTTTTAATATCTTTCCCGAAAGCCGTCGTCGCACAAAACAACGCGGCTACTAACCATAAAATTTTTACCTGTTTCATTTTTCACATACATTTTTATAATTCATATACTTAAATCTATAATCTCTCCCAGTTAAACCGAACCCCTACATAATAAACAGCCCCATGCATAGGTCCCCAAGTAAGGGTGGAATCAAAATTACTTCCCCACGGATTAGAAGCGTCTATAATCGGATTTTTTTGTTTGAAGCCGGTAAGATTTTCACCGCCGACATATATCGACCAATGCCTGAAATAACGAGTCACTTGAACATTCAACTGTTCATACGCCTTATACCGGTTATTCCACGCAGGAATCCCCTGTTCCAGCATGTAGGATTGCGGTAGTCTACCTCCCCCGTTCAACTGCAAAGTTACATCGAATTGCCAAATGCCCAAAGGAGTTTGATACGAAGCTGTCAGCAATCCTTTATATCGACCGACGAACGGACGTTCCCTCAACACACCTCCATAAGTAGTCTTGACATCGGTCAAACGATAAGCAGCCGTCAAAGTAAAACCTTTGAAAAACGGATAACTCGCTTCCGCCTGAAACGTATGTGAATAAGACTTCCCCTTTAATTGGGTAAAATGTACCTCATGAGGGTCACTGTCCATATCCACGACCATTTGACGAAGGAAATCGGTATAATAATACTCCAAATTCAAGTTCAGAGTCTTATGGAACAGCGGAATATAAAGAGCCGCGCTGACACCATAATTCCAAGCCTCTTCCATATCCAAATCGGGATCTATCACGACTCGTCTGCTACTGGCCAGCAAATAATTATTCTCGGCTAAGGCATGAGTGGCCCGGTATCCTTTCCCGGCAGAAGCCCTAAGATTGAAAATCTCGTTAGGAGCCCATTTGACATGGGCACGTGGTGTTACGAAAGTTCCGTATACACTGCTGTAATCTGCACGTAATCCGGCCATAATCATGAGTTTGTCATTCCAGTTATATGTATATTGCACATACGCCCCCGGTACGATCTCTTTATCCCTTGCACCCAAAGTATCACCCGTATGTGACAATTTATAACTCTGGTCATAATCGTCATAATTAAGACTTAAACCGGTTGAAAGACTATTCCGTTTATCGAACTCTGTTTCGAACATCAGCGACGCATACCCGTTCCATTGGTCCACATCATATAATTTATACCCGTAACCGGCATCTTGACGATGTAAAGAACCCGATAAAATCAAAGCGACATTGGTATTTTTCTCCTTATCGAAAATATAGGCATTTTTGGTAAAAGCCTCATATCGTTCCGTTCGAATATCTATATCATACCGAGGCATTCCGTCCGTCGCTCGATAAGAACGCATTTGTCCTCCCGTACGATCTTCCATGAGAGCCTTTATCCCGGCTTGAAACACATAACGGTCTCCCATATAAGCCCATCTGTTTTGAAAATTATATTGTTCTACCCGGGGAAAATCCATAAAACCGTCGTCGTTGGAATCGTGCGCCATGAGATTGTTTTCATAATGAGCCAATAACGCCGTGCTCACCCTCTGATTCAAATGAATATTGCCATCGAAATTAGCCTCTATCTTAGCTAACGAATTGGCAAACAAATTGGCCGAAACCGACTCGGTTGTCTGTGGCTTTTTAAATTCCACATTGATTTGGCCGGTAATCGATTCATAGCCGTTTTTAACCGACGAAGCGCCCTTCGAGACTTGAATACTCTGCATCCACGGACCGGGAACATATCCCAGACCATAAGGAGATGCCGCACCGCGATAGTTCGGGATATTCTCCGTGAGCATCTGTACATAAGTTCCGGACAATCCGAGCAGTTTGATCTGCTTGGCTCCCGTTGCCGCATCCGAATAGCTCACGTCCACCGAAGGGTTGGTCACGAAACTTTCTCCCAGATTACAGCAGGCAGCCCTGCTCAATTCGGCACTGCTTATCATCTCTTCGTTCATCACGCTGCTGCGCAACTTCATCGTTCCCATTCTGCGGCTGACTACATTCACTTCGTTCAGTTCTACACCTTCCCGAAGGGTAATGTCCAGTTCCTGATTCTTCTTGCTGACATGAATCGTGTCATTCTGAAAACCGATAAAACTGATTACCAGCATGTGACTCTTCGAAGGTTTGGAGATAGAAAAGCTGCCATCTTCCTTGGTAGTTACACCCTGACCCGTATTCACCCAGAATACATTAGCACCCGGAACAGGCTCTCCGGGCGGCGGGTGTAGCCCCGCTGCCGCAGACGGTGCCACAGCTCCACCATGCCCAGGTTGGGATTGCGGCGGCGCATATCCCGGATCAGTTTTAGTTCTGCTTCTGTATGCTGGTTTGGATGGCTGTGAGGCCGGTGAGAGCGGTCAGCAAGGGATTGTAGCGTACCGTCGTATTTCTTTCTCCAGCGGTAAATGTTTTGCCTGGAGGTCTTGTAACGGATGGCTGCCTTTGTGACGCCGTGTTTCAAAGAATACTCAATTACCGCTTGCTTAAAGCGCATGTCCTGTGTTATCTTATTCATGGCGAATAGGGTGGCACCTGCCTTTCGGTTTTGATTCGACAACTCAACCTTAACACAGGCCATCCCTATTTGCCACCTTTTTTTCTCTCAATCCGGAAAAAGCGCCGCAGGCATCGTAGTAGTGCTGTGGGAATGTGCGGAAACCGCACTGCGGTTTTCCTCATTTCCACAGCCCCTCCTCCGGTGTCACACATCATTGTAAATCCTACAATGTAGCCCTGGACGTTTTTCATTTTTGTAGGTTTGTCAATGATGAGTTACAGACTTTGGGAAAGAAAAGAGGACAGCTTTGGGGGTCTTCCAGTTGAGAGGCCGCATGGGGAAGTTGTTATACTGCCGCTGTCTGACAGCCAACTGTTTCTGAAAATCCTCAAAGGAATAGAAGGTGTGGCAGGCATAGAATTCTTCATTGTCCTTTCTATGACTGCGCTCCACTTTCCCGTTGTGCCTGGGGGTGTAGGGCTGAATGAGCTTATGCCGGATGCCGAGCTCCTCCAGGGTGGTTTCAAAGAGCGTTTTCTTTTTGGTAGCCTTCGAGTTCAGGCGGTTCGTGAATTCTGACCCGTTATCTGTTTGGATACATTCTATGGCATATGGGAACTGTTTCACCACATACTTCAGGAACTGTGTGGAGGAATATGTGCTGTGCTCTTTGTATGCCTTGAGAATTCGGAAGCGGCTGTACTCGTCTATGAAGGTGTACTGATAGTACTTCTCCTCCGCCACTTCCCCGACCAGGCAACTCTGTGGAACAAATTTCACATCTATCTGGCATTTTTGACCGGGATATGTCATCTGTTCATAGGGTTTTGGGGTATATTTCGGTGCGCAGCGTACTGGCCGCGATCGACGATTTCTCGCTGGAAAAT
>OLRE01003809.1_pt1 | contig 10008 bp, 9 predicted proteins | sample 1672461 | NCBI WGS metagenome assembly OLRE01 (sample SAMEA3136688, study PRJEB25190) | human gut metagenome | biome: human gut; feature: human-associated habitat; material: faeces | place: Austria | collected 2013
TTGACTATAAAGAAATCGTAAACAGCTATGTAAAGGTTGAGGACTGGCGTGTAAAAGAGAACTCAACAGTAACCTATTCTGTAGGAGGACTGATCTTAAGCAACTCCGGAGCTGTTACTGCCAATTACTGGCTGTCTGAGATCTATGACAATGAGATCGCGGAGGCACACAGAAATGCGGATATCCATATCCACGATCTGTCCATGCTGACCGGATACTGTGCAGGATGGTCCCTGAAACAGCTGATCCGTGAGGGCCTTGGCGGAATCGAGGGTAAGATCACTTCCGCACCGGCCAAGCATTTAAGCGTGCTCTGTAACCAGATGGTAAATTTCCTGGGTATCATGCAGAATGAGTGGGCAGGCGCACAGGCATTTTCATCCTTTGATACCTATCTGGCTCCTTTTGTAAAGGTGGACAACCTTTCTTATCCGGAAGTGAAGAAATGTATTGAATCTTTTGTATATGGGGTGAACACACCGAGCCGCTGGGGAACCCAGGCACCGTTTTCCAATATTACACTGGACTGGACTGTTCCGGATGACCTTGCAGAACTTCCTGCCATCGTAGGCGGCAAGGATATGGACTTCAAGTATAAAGACTGCAAGAAAGAGATGGATATGGTCAATAAGGCATTTATCGAGACCATGATCGAGGGAGATGCCAACGGACGTGGATTCCAGTATCCGATCCCGACTTATTCCATCACAAAGGAATTTGACTGGTCCGATACCGAGAATAACAGACTTCTCTTTGAGATGACTTCCAAGTACGGTACTCCGTATTTTTCCAACTACATCAACAGTGATATGAAACCGAGCGACATCCGCAGCATGTGCTGCCGTCTCCGCCTGGATCTCCGTGAGCTCCGCAAAAAGAGCGGCGGTTTCTTCGGTTCCGGTGAGAGTACAGGTTCTGTAGGTGTTGTAACTATCAATATGCCACGTATCGCATATCTTTCCAGAACACCGAAGGAATTTTATCAGCGCCTGGATCACATGATGGATATCTCCGCGAGATCTCTTCACATCAAGAGAGATGTGATCAGCAGACTTCTGGATGAGGGACTGTATCCGTATACCAAGAGATATCTTGGAAGTTTTGAGAATCATTTTTCCACCATCGGTCTTGTGGGAATGAACGAAGCGGGCTTAAATGCATGCTGGCTGAAAAAAGACATGACAGATCCGGAGACCCAGAAGTTTACGAAAGAGGTTCTGGAGCATATGAGAAACCGTCTTTCTGACTATCAGGAGCAGTATCCGGGAGAGCTTTTCAATCTGGAGGCAACACCGGCGGAATCCACCGCATACCGCCTTGCCAAACACGACAGAAGCCGTTATCCGGATATCAAGACAGCAGGAAAAGAGGGCGATACTCCGTATTACACAAACAGCTCCCATCTGCCGGTTGATTATACCGCTGATATTTTTGACGCACTGGATATTCAGGATGATCTGCAGACTTTGTATACATCCGGAACTGTATTCCACGCATTCCTGGGAGAGAAACTTCCGGACTGGAAGGCAGCAGCGTCTCTGGTACGTAAGATCGCAGAGAATTATCGCCTGCCGTATTACACCATTTCTCCGACCTATTCCGTATGTCAGGAGCATGGCTACATCAGCGGAGAGCATTTCACCTGTCCGAAATGTGGAAAGAAGGCTGAAGTTTACAGCCGTATCACCGGCTACTACCGTCCGGTACAGAACTGGAATGATGGTAAGACACAGGAGTACAAGAACCGTACCCTCTATGATATTACCCACTCCCAGTTGAAAAAGGTACACACCAGCATGATGACCATGAAAGGCGACGAGGTTGAGATCCAGCCGGTGGCATCGCACAAATATCTCTTCACGACCAGCACCTGTCCAAACTGCCGTATGGCAAAGAAAATGCTGGAAGGTGAGGAACTGGAGATCATCGATGCCGAGCAGAATCCCGAACTTGTTAAGCAGTACGGGATCCGTCAGGCGCCTACACTTGTGATCACTGACGGAGCGCAGGTTAAGAAGTATGTGAATGCTTCTAATATACAGAAGTATGTGGATGAAGAACTGGATTGAGCTCTTTCAAAATAACTGCAAGTAAAAAATGTATAGCTGGACGCATGTCTGTTGGATGTGTGTCCGGCTTTTTTATATATTATTTTTGTTTTTTATGTTGGGGATTTTTGTTTTGGAAAAGGTGGTTGACATTTCTTATCAGGAGGGTATACTTATATTCAAAATTTAGTGATTAAAAGCGTTACGCTTTAATGTATGAATGCAAACGTATCGCTGTGATACAGCGGGGGAAATCCGGGAATTGTTTCCCGGCGGAAATTTGCGAGGGGGAAAGCGCTCGGAGTTGCGAAGCCCGCGTATTTCCCCCTCGCGCTCCCCCTTTCTGGGCACGCTTTTTTGGAGCGTACGTTGTGGTGTGTGTGACGTTTTTGGTGGGGCGATGGATTCGACAGTATCGAGGACGCCAGGCTGAGCCGATGGATGAGGGCGGACGGGAAAGCGGCCCGCGTAGCGGGCCTGTTCCCTGTGTTTTTGGTAGAAGAGTGTTTGTGAATATGATTAAGTGTGTCATTATAATGGGGGATATGATGTAATATGGATGCTTAAATTATGGGATATTGTATTAGTATTTGTCAGTAATGAGATAACAGTAGAACATCCACTCATATCGGCACAACCTACAACAACCAACACCGTAGAATACATCACCTCACCAGCAAAGCAACACATTCCACAGCGCAGAACAGCGGCGTGGCCGGGAGGGGGGGAGCGCGAGGAGGGGGGCATGGCCTTCGCAACTATGAATGCTTCCCCTCCTCGCAACTGCCGCATGCAAAATACTCCCGCCGGAAGGAGATATACCTGCCGCATGCGAAATGCTCCCGCCGGAAGGAGATATACCTGCCGCATGCGAAATGCTCCCGCCGGAAGGCGATATATCTGCCGCATGCAAAATACTCCCGCCGGAAAGGGAATCCACCGTATGTGGAAATGCTCCATCCCGGAAGGGAATCCGCCACATGCGAAATGCTCCACCCTGGGAAGGGATTCACTTCCCGCAAATTTCATGCTAAAATAAGAAAAGAATAAAAAGAAAAGAGGAAACACATCATGGTAAAACAGAACATCGTCTTCGTAGAAAACACCCCAGGGAGTCTTCAGAAAGTTACAAAGATTCTTGCAGAGAATCAGATCGACATCTACGGCTTCGGCTGCTTCGACGCACCGGAATTCGCAAACTTCCGTATGGTATGCGATGATCCGGAAAAAGCAGATCAGATCATGGCTGAAAACGGATACATGACCCGTATCACTCAGGCCATCCTGGTGGATCTTCAGGATGAGATCGGCGGCCTGGACAAACTTTTAAGTGTCATGGGCGACAGCAACGTAAACCTTCACTACATCTACACCTTCTTCCACAGAGGCCTGAAAGTCCCGGTAGCGATCATGCACTGTGAGGATCTTCTTGTTGCAGAGAGTGTTCTCCGTAACAATGGCTTCAAGGTTCTGAACCGCCTGGTAGATCCGGATGGAGCGGAAGAAGCGTAAACATAAAAAGGACGAACAGGAATGAAGTATCGTATTTTTATTGTAGAAGATGACGAAACAATCGCGAATCTTCTGAAAAAGCATCTCAGTTCCTGGGGATATGACGTTTTTCTGGCTGAGGATTTTTCCAATATACTGCAGGAATTTGCGGGGAAAGATCCTCAGCTTGTTCTTCTGGATCTGAAACTTCCCTTTTATAACGGCTTCCACTGGTGTGAGGAAATCCGAAAAGTTTCCCAGGTGCCGGTGATCTTTATCTCCTCCGCAGCCGACAATATGAACATGGTCATGGCCATGAGCCGTGGAGCAGATGATTTTATCGCCAAGCCTTTTGACATGGATGTACTGGTAGCCAAGATTCAGGCAATCCTCCGCAGGACCTATTCCTTTGGAAATCCGGGAAATGTACTGGAACATAAAGGAGCAGTGCTCAACCTTTCCGGGGCTACGCTGACCTGGAACGGGATGGAGCTGGAACTGACCAGAAATGAACTGCGTATTCTGGAGTTGCTTTTTTCCCAGGCAGGCAGACCGGTATCCAGAGATGCCATTATGACCAAACTGTGGGAAAGTGACAGCTTTGTGGACGACAACACCCTGACTGTAAACATTACACGCCTTCGCAAAAAGCTGGAGGCAGCAGGCCTTGTGGATTTTATTATCACGCGAAAAGGTTTGGGCTACATGGTGTGAGGTTTTTATGGAATTATTACGCGTATATTTGAAACAGACAAAAATTTTTCTCATTGCCTTTGTTTTTGCGGTGGCTGCATCGGCAGCAGTGGTCTGCCTGTACCAGCTTCCCGCTGAGGCAGTGATCTATATGGCAGTTCTGTGGCTTGGAGCAGGAGCTGCCGCTTTTTTATATGGGTATGTCCGCTACCGGCAGAAGGCTCAGGCGCTCTGCCTGGTGGAAAAAGCTCCGGAGATCAATCTGGATCGTCTGGACGCGACCACCGATGAGGTGGAACTTCTTTACCGGGAGATCATCCGCAAGCTGGACGGCATGCGGATGGAGGTGGAGACAGACCGGCATCGTTCCCTGGAAGAGATGACGGATTACTATACCATGTGGGCACATCAGATTAAGACGCCGATCTTTGCCCTGCGTCTGCTGCTTCAGGAGGAACCGGAGCGGAACCGGGAATCCCTGGCACAGCTTTTTCGCATTGAACAGTATGTAGAGATGGTGCTGGGCTACCTTCGAACAGAAGACATGTCCGCAGACCTGAAGCTTGCCCGGTCTTCTCTGAATCGGATCATCCGGGAACAGATCCATAAATATGCAGGGATCTTTGTGGCAAAAAAGCTCTCATTGTCCTATGAGGGAACAGATGCGACCGTTCTCACCGATGAAAAATGGCTCGGTTTTGTTATCGGACAGATACTTTCCAATGCGCTGAAATATACAAGAACGGGCGGCATTGAAATCTGGCTGGAGGATGAGCGTGGAAACCGGACATCGAATACAGCACCGGCAATCCTTGTCATCGCAGACACCGGCATCGGAATCCAGGCAGAAGACCTTCCACGGATCTTCGAAAAAGGCTACACAGGAGTCAACGGCCGGGAGGACAACCGCGCCACCGGGATCGGACTGTATTTAAGCCGGAAGATCCTGAAAAAGCTGGGCCATGAGATCACTGTGGATTCCCAGGTGGATAAAGGTACGGAAGTCCGGCTGAGCCTGTGGAAAAAAGAGCTGGAGATGTATTGAAATTTTTTTGCAGAAGCCAACCTTACATAAATGTAAGCTTCCCCCACAAAATGTAAGCCACTTCGATGGCAGCCGCCGGAGAATTTTCTTATACTGAAAACATAATATAGCGACACAGGTAATTCCTGCATCGGATTCAGTCACTTATAGTATTTCCATAAATTCCTGCATCAAGTTCAGCACGTCATGCTCTGAACAACTTTCTTTTGATGCATTGATTCCTGGGACTGCTATAGAATGTGATGCACGAATTCCCTGGAACGCTGCAAACACAGATAAGAAAGGAATTGGCATATGGCATTACTGGAAGTAACAAATGTAAAAAAGATATACAGCACCCGCTTCGGCGGAAACAAAGTACAGGCACTTTCCAATGTGACTTTTTCAGTGGAAGAGGGAGAATATGTGGCGATCATGGGAGAGTCCGGTTCCGGAAAAACAACGCTTCTGAACATTCTGGCAGCCCTGGATCGCCCAACATCCGGTGAAGTACTTCTGGAAGGAAAAAGCATCACCCACCTGACAGAAAAAGAGATTTCCGCATTTCGTCGGAAAAACTTAGGCTTCGTATTCCAGGATTTTAACCTTCTGGACACCTTCAGTCTCCGGGATAACATCTATCTTCCCTTTGTGCTGGCAGGCGAAGATTATCAGGAGATGGAACAGAAGATCCGCCCCATTGCAAAAGCCCTTCACATTGACCAGCTTCTGGAAAAATTTCCCTACGAGGTTTCCGGCGGACAGAAACAGAGGGCGGCAGTTGCAAGAGCGCTGATCACAGATCCCAGGCTGATCCTTGCGGACGAACCAACCGGAGCGCTGGACTCCCGTGCGGCGTCCGATCTTCTTTCCATGTTCAATGAAGTGAATCAGGAAGGCCAGACCATTCTCATGGTAACCCACAGTGCACAGGCAGCCAGCCATGCATCCAGAGTTCTTTTTATCAAGGACGGACAGGTGTTCCACCAGATCTACCGTGGCACAAAAACGAGACAGGAAATGTACCAGATGATCGCAGATACCCTGACGATCCTTACGACAGGCGGTGAGAGCCATGCGTAGAGGACTGTTTGGAAAACTGGCAGTACAGAACATCCGCAACAACCGGAGCACCTATATTCCCTATATGCTTACCTGCATTTTCTGTATTGCCATGATGTATATGATGGAATTTCTGCGGGACTGTCCCACATTGGAGAAAGCAGTGCCCCAGGCATCAGAAGTGCGGCTGATCGTGGGAACCGGTGAAGTGGTTGTTGGAATTTTCTGTGTCATCTTTCTGATCTACAGCAACAGTTTTCTTATGAAACGGCGCCAGAAAGAGATTGGACTTTATAACATTCTGGGCCTGGAAAAAGGCCATATCGGAAAAGTGATGTTTCTGGAAACGATCATGACGTCTCTGCTTTCTCTGGCAGCAGGTATCGGGTTTGGAATCCTTGGAAGCAAGCTTTCGCTGCTTTTGCTTTTCCGTTTTCTTCATGTTCCGGCGGTGTTGGGATTTTATGTTTCCATTACTGGAATCCTGTTTTGTATCGCAGGATTTGGAGGGATTTTTCTTGTGATTCTGGCACTGAATCTTACCAGAGTAAGAATGAATAATCCGGTAGAACTTCTGAAAGGTGGAAACACAGGAGAGAGGGAGCCCCGGGCAAAATGGCTCATGGCATTTCTGGGTGTGATCTGTCTTGGCGTGGGATATTATCTGGCAGTAACCACGGAATCTCCGATCCAGGCGATTTTTATTTTTCTTCTGGCGGTAATCCTGGTCATGGCAGGAACGTATCTTCTTTTTACAGCAGGAAGCATTGTGATTCTGAAACTGCTTCGAAAGAACAAAAAGTTCTACTATAAAACCAGCAACTTTATCAGTGTTTCCGGCATGATCTACCGTATGAAACAGAATGCGGCAGGCCTGGCAAGTATCTGTATCTTAAGTACTGGCGTACTCTTGCTCCTTTCCATGACTGTGTCCCTGTATTTTGGAATGGGGGACATTATGGTGAACCGGTATCCTTTTGATACGGATGCCCAAATCTCCGGTATCAGCCAGGAACAGAGTGAACAGTTTCAGAAGGTTTTTGCACAGGCAATCGAAGATTATCAGGTGCCGGCAGAAAAAACAGTGACTGAAACGTATCTCGAGATCGGCTGCAAGCAGGGAAAAAACGGCATTATGATCGGACAGGCCTACAGTTACTCGGAAGATGGGAATTCCGTAGATCTGTATACGATCCGCCAGTCTGAGTATGAGAAACTTACGGGGGAAAAAACAGATCTCCACGACGGCGAGATCTTTGCCTGGTATCCATCTGAAAGGGAAACAGACACATTAAAAATTGATGACTGGGATTTTGCAGTAAAGAAATGGCTGGAAAAAGCACCTTTAAGTGCGATGACCAATCTGGTTTCCAATATGGCGGCAATTGTTGTAACGGATTCGGACTTTGAGTATATTGACGGGCTCCGGACAAAGATGTACGAAGGACTTGATGCCTACGAGGCGGGAAAAGATCTCACAGTTCATCTTGGTGTAGATATCCGTGGCAGCAGTGAGGAAAAGATCCGGTATGGCCAGGCTGTTTATCAGGCACTGAAAGATTACTGCCACAGTGATGGTTTTTCTGAGAATACCATCGTGATCGGTGGTGTCCGCCAGAGTGAGTATGAAACTTATTATGTGGATAATGGAAGTATCCTGTTTATTGGAATCTTTCTGGGAGCACTGTTCCTTATGGGAACGGCGATGATCATTTATTATAAACAGATCTCCGAAGGCTACGAAGATCAGGGAAGGTTCCAGATTATGCATAAAGTGGGCATGAGCCGCAGAGAGGTAAAAGGAGCCATCCGCAGACAGATCCTTCTGGTATTTTTTATCCCGCTTGTGATGGCGATGGTTCATATTTCCATGGCATTTCCGCTGATCCGCCGGCTTCTGCTGCTGTTTGGAATGGCCAATACAAAACTGTACGTGGGCTGTACGGCAGGAACGGTTCTGGCTTTTGCGCTGGTCTATGGACTGATCTACTCCATGACAGCCAGATCTTACTATAAAATCGTAGAAAAAGCATAAAATCAAAGAAAAAGCACAGGTGTGTTTGCTGTGAAGTATTGAAGTTTTGATATGTCAATGCTACAATGAAAGAGCGTGTCAGGAAGCGAAAAAAGTTTCCAGGCACGCTCTTATTTACGTGTGCAACCGGGTTCATGACAGGAGAGGATCTTATGTGCCTGGCTAACATACATACAATGGAGGAAATCGATGAAAAGAGAAAGTTTCAGAAAAGGTATGAAGGATGGCGTGCCCATTGGACTGGGATATTTCGCGGTGTCGTTCACCTTTGGCATGATGGCCGTTGCCGGAGGCTTAAGTATCTGGCAGGCAGTCCTGATCTCACTGACTAACCTGACATCGGCCGGTCAGTTTGCGGGACTGGACATTATTTTTGCGGGAGGTTCCATGTGGGAGATGGCAATGACTCAGCTGATCATCAACTTAAGATACTGCCTGATGTCTTTTTCCCTGTCCCAGAAATTCCGGCGTGAGGAATCCGGCATCCTGAAGTATATCGCCGCCTTTGGTATCACCGATGAGATCTTCGGGATCAGTGCGGCCCAGGAGGGAAAAGTCAGCGTATTTTACAATTATGGAGCCATGTGTGTGGCGATCCCCGGATGGACTCTGGGAACTCTGGTAGGCGGTATTTCCGGAAGCCTTCTTCCGGATTTTATGCTCAGTGCCTTAAGTGTTGCCATTTACGGAATGTTCCTGGCCATCATCATCCCGCCGTCCAAAAAGAGCAGACCGGTTCTTGGGGTGGTTGTGGCATCCATGGCAGTCAGTACTGTTTTTGCGGTGACACCGGTGTTAAAACAGGTATCATCCGGATTTATGATCATTATCACAACACTTCTGGTAGCAGGCCTGGCAGCTTATTTCTGTCCGGTGGAAGAGAAGGAGGAAGCATCTCATGAGTCATAATGTATATCTCTATATCCTGGTGATGGCAGCAGTCACCTATCTCATCCGTATGCTGCCCCTCGCTCTTGCAAAAAACGAGATCAAAAGCCCGTTTATCAAGTCCTTTCTGTACTATGTGCCATACGCCTGTCTTGCAGCCATGACCTTCCCGGCCATCCTGAAAGCCACAGACAGCATCATCTCCGGCGCCGCGGGATTCTTCGTAGCCCTTATTGCGGCATATAAAGAGAAAAGTTTAATCACAGTAGCGCTACTGGCGTGTGCGGCGGTGTTTATTGTGGAGCGGGTTCTGGTATTTATCTGAAAAATAAAATAAATAAACATTGTGTTCGGAAATAATTATGTGTATAATAAAAAATATAGATACAATATCCTGCTTCAGGAAAACAATTACACAGATATGGGATAAGTATCCGGGACACAACAATTAAGACAGATGAACTATAACCGGGAAAATCTTTTCTGAGGAAATGGCAGTATTTCTTACAGAGGGGGTTTTCCCTTTTTTATCCTCTTCTAGCAAGAAGACTCCAACATCTAAGGTGGGAGATGAATTGCGTCTGTTACCTACTTGATAGAGTATCCTAATCATAGTAGAGTATATTTAGTCAAATAATAAAAATTAAAATACAATAAATTTAAATAATAACACACATTTAGCATTCTTACTATACTATCATCTTGTGCTTGCACGACAAACGCATGAGTAAATAAATTGTGAACACACCCCTTTTCTAGTAAAATAA
>OLRE01003814.1_pt1 | contig 9992 bp, 8 predicted proteins | sample 1672461 | NCBI WGS metagenome assembly OLRE01 (sample SAMEA3136688, study PRJEB25190) | human gut metagenome | biome: human gut; feature: human-associated habitat; material: faeces | place: Austria | collected 2013
GCCATCCCCGAAAAGAGAACTCCCAAGCCAAGAGGAAAGAACAGTCTTATCGACAGTTTCTCCAGAATAAGAACCTTTTTTATCTGGTGCTACAATCAAGGCAAGACCATAAACCGTCCGTTTGACAAGTTCCCGATAGAGGAATGTCTTTACGGGACACCGATATACATAACTTTGAACGAGCGCAATCAGTTGTTCGAGGCTGATCTGTCTGCCCGTCCTCAGCTGGCAATACAGAGGGATATCTTCGTATTCCAGAGCGTCGTAGGGTGTCGCAGAGGCGACCTGTATAAACTGACAAAAAGCAACATTGTCAACGGTATATTGGAATATGTGCAGGGAAAGACCCGCAATCAGGACCCGCGTACAGTCAGAGTTCCATTGAATGATGTTGCAAAGACGATTCTTGAACGCTACAAGGATTATGACAAGGGGCCTCTGCTGCCGTTCATTTCGGAGCAGAAATACAATCAGGCGATAAAGGAGGCTTTCAGACTCGCAGGACTCGACAGGATAGTGACTGTAATCAATCTGCTTACACGTCAGCCGGAGCAGAAGTTTCTGTACGAGGTTGCGACAACGCACACCGCCAGAAAAACCTTCATCGGTAACATGTACAAGAAAGTCAAGGATCCGGATTTGGTATCATCTGTCTCCGGGCACAAGGAAGGCAGTAAGGCTTTCAGACGTTACAGGGAAATCGATGATGAAATGAAGCAGGAATTAGTACATTTGTTGGACTGATATAAATACCGCATATTATGGCCAATCAGGATTTTGAACAGTTCAAAGCGGAAATAAAGGCATGGCTTGACACCCATCCGGATGAATACGACAGATTTGTCTCTGAGGTTAATGACAAGTCTGCATCCGGTTTGTTCAAGATATTCAAACTGGGGTTGAAACTTGCTCCGCAAATGATGCACAAGTTCAACAACGAATGTCATGGAGACCTCGCCGATGAAAGACTGATTCATGACTATGCTGCGGACAATGGTACGGCTAAGCTTCTGGTAGATGAATTCAGAGACACAGACAAAAGTTCAATTGTTCCGGCTATGCTTGCATGGCTCTATTATGGCAAATGCTATGAAACGATGGTTCTGCAGCTTGAAGCTGAGGCAACCAATCCCCAAAACAACTTCATGGAGAAAAAGCTTGCAGGATTGATGGTGAGATTCGTCATCAGTAGCAGTGTGCGTAATAAGATGCGGACAAAAGAGGGTTGGGAAAGTTTTTACAATGAGAAGGAAGTCCTTGCCAGCGGAAATATCGTTACTGACGGAATAGAAAGGCTGTCTGCAAATAGTCCACAGAATGAGAATGTTCAGATTTCCGATTCTCCACGGGTACTGAAAGATTACCTTGTGGCAAATCAGGATATACTTCTTGAAAAGATAAAGAAAAGAATATCTACCCACCATTCAGGCCCGGATCTGGCCCGTCTGTATTTTGCCCTTCAGGAAGAGGGGCTTTTGAGAGGCTGTGATGTGGCGACATTCCATAGGACATTATCATCGGAAATGCCGAACTGCGATTTGAAAACCGTACGTAATCTGCAGGTCGCTGTCAAGAAACTCAATGACGATACGAGCAGAGGGAAAATAAAAGACATCAGTATTGAAAGAACGTATATAGATGATATCAGGGCCTATCTTGTGAATGAGGAATAGAATTTCGCCCCAGCTTGAGGCAAAATTTGTCTGTACTATTATAAATTTTCAAATTTTTAGGCTTCATTGTATGGGTAATTACGCATATAATTAACAGGGATTGATACCTGTTATATTTCGTTTCTTTCGTTTTCCGTTTCGTTGCAATAAACGAAATGTAAATAATTGAATTTTAATAAATTACGATTATATTTTTGCACCGTCATCCTGATTATGGGGATGGCGGTGCAATCGTTTGTAAAGCTGCCGGAACGATTGCGCCGGATAATCCGGCAGCAATGTTTCTTATTATGACAGACCTTATGCAAATTATCTCCAACGGACAGGCGAATATCAAGTTGGAAATTACCGGACAGGACTTGCGCAATTTCTCGAATGAACTTATCAATCGCGCAGTCACGGAAGTCGCGGCGGCGGTGAAAGCCGCTGAAGAGGAGAGGCTCCTGACGCGCGAGGAGGTGAAAGAGATGTGCAATGTCTGTGACACGACCCTGTGGCTTTGGAACAAGCGGAATTATCTGAAAGTCGTAAAGGTGGGTAACAAGGTGCGCTATCGGCTTACGGACGTAAAGCGGATTTTGGGTAAAACAGGAAAATGTAGCGGCGATGGAAGAGAATAACAGTCGGGAAGAGTATGTACGCATCGGTACGACACTGTTCCGCATCCTGAACCAGCCGATGATGAACGGCACGTTCCGCAAGATGCGCGTGGAATGGAAGATGAGTACATTCAGGCAGGATCACAGCAAGGACGAGGTGGCAATGATACCCAAATATGATGGCTTCTGCACTATGCCAAGCCATGTAGATTACCGTCATAACGTGAACAACTTTTATAATCTCTATGAGCCCGTTACCCATATACCTCAAGAGGGCGATTTCCAGCATGTCGCTTCACTGGTAGAGCATATCTTCGGAGAACAATATGAATTGGGACTTGATTATCTTCAGCTGCTGTATCTGAAGCCGACGCAGAAACTTCCTATACTTCTTCTTGTGTCGGAAGAGAGGAATACGGGCAAGAGTACGTTTCTGAATTTCCTGAAAGCTGTGTTCCAGGAGAATGTCACATTCAATACCAATGAGGATTTCCGCAGTCAGTTCAATGCGGACTGGGCCGGGAAGCTGATGATTGTGGTGGACGAGGTTCTGCTCAACCGCCGTGAGGACAGCGAACGGTTGAAGAACCTCAGTACGGCACATTCCTATAAGATGGAGTCCAAGGGCAAGGATCGTTATGAAGTTCAGTTCTTTGCCAAATTTGTGTTGTGCTCCAACAATGAGAATTTTCCGGTTTACATTGAGCCCGAGGAGACAAGATATTGGGTCCGGAAGGTTTGCCGATTGGAAAGAGACGACACATCGTTCCTGCAGAAACTGAAGAATGAAATACCGGCTTTCCTGTACTATCTACAACATCGGACCCTGACCACGAAAGAAGAGAGCCGAATGTGGTTTTCCCCGGCACTTATACACACAGAGGCGTTGGAAAAGATAAAACGCTGCAACCGGAGCCGTGTTGAAACCGATATGGCGGAACTGCTGCTTGACATTATGGATACGATGCGGGTAGATGTGATGGATTTCTGTATCAATGATCTGTTGATGCTGTTCAACTATTCAATGGTGAAGATGGAACGTCACCAGGTCCGCAATGTCCTGCAGCAGTGTTGGAAACTGGAGCCTGCTCCCAATGCGTTGTCGTATGTGACCTATCAGGTTTCTGTTTTGCCCGGCGAGAAATATACCTTGTCGCCCAAAAAGGTAGGACGCTTCTATACCGTCACCCGGGAAAATCTGAAAAACTACTGTTGAATTTGTTGAATATGATGAGATGGATAAATCATGTTTTCTTTTTCCCTCTTGTTTTTGTCTCAACAGATTCAACGGAATCAACCGCAATAACATTTTTATGCCGCAGTCTCTCTGACAACAGGTTTGCCGGAAGAGCGGTAAATGTGCGGAGGGGTGGCCAGCGGTACCAAGATACGTATCATACGCATCTGTGGTAGAACCCCGGATTCCACCCCTCCTGCCAAAATAGAAACTATATGATAACGAAAGTAAACTACAGCAAGAGTCCTGCGAAGACTATAAATTACATACTTAATCCCAAGAAAGGAGCGCATGTCGTTCTGGCGAAAGGAGTGAGCAGCATGTCTGATGTAGATATGCTTGTCAAAGACTTCGAAAGACAAAGTGCCTTGCGTCCCTCTCTGAGTGTAAAGGCCGTGCATATACCCATATCATTCCATGTCAATGATACGGCTATGCTCGAATCTCATGCGGATGAGATATTGAATGATTGGATCAGACACATGGAAAAGAACGGCTACCGTTTTGACCAGTATATAGTGGGCCGGCACCATGACAAGGACGACAAGAATCCGCATTTTCACCTTATGGCGAATGTTGTGCTTAATGACGGAACTCGTGCAAACCTCGCCAATATCGGGAAAGCGGCGAAAGAAGCCTCAATATCCGTGACAGAACAATGGCATTTGACTCCAGCCAATCATCGGAAGAACATGCCGGTGTCTGAAACTGACAATCGGAATCAGCAGACAAGTGCCAGTTGGAAAACATACGAGACAATGTATGAAGAACCGGATCGACCTGTGCTGGTGAACCATAACGATGCCACGGAATCAGCTCCAGCCGGAATCGGTCTCATAGAAGGATTTGCCAAACTCATCATTCAGCCGGAGGTCGCAAGAATCGGCACGGGGAGCGGCAGCAGCGACAATACACTTGACAGGGACAAAGAAAAGAACAGACAGCGGAAAGGAGGCCGCAGGAGATGAAAGCAGAGAATTGGAACAAGCGTACCAAGCGCAAGGAAATACAGTTTAGCGATGAAGAGTATATCGCAGTGGAACAGAAAACCAGTGCCGCCCGAATTTCTGTGGCGGCATATATCCGCCAGGCTGCATTGGACAAGACCTTGTCTGCGGCATTGAGTATAGAAGAACTGGAGATAATGAAGCGGATTTCGGCCATTAGCTATAAGATGCAGGTCAATCTTAATCAGCTTGCAAAGCTGGCCAACACATGCGGTCTGCCATTTGTCATTGATGCTATCCGGGAATATATCATCCGTACAAATGAATATTTCAGAACGGGTGTGTGGCGTGAAATGGATCTGAGAGCCTATGAGGCAGAGCAGAAGCAGCGGGACAATCTGGCCAATAAGGTAAGGGACTTACAGGAACGAAATGATAATCTGATAAAGGTCTCGTCTACTTATTATTTCTATACCGCCGATGGAGAACGCATGTTCTGCGAACGCTATAAATGCCGTATGTATCCTGACAAGATGGGTATGTACTGGTATTTCAAGGTCGGGGATAATCCATCATACTGTCTGCCTCAGGAGATAAGCCAGGCATATCACAGGAGAGAGATCTCGATTCAGGATGTGTATTTTCATTGGAAGGAAACGACAAAATAAGATTTTGAAAGGAAGGTAATACATATTCACTTAATTAATATACTATAAAGTTTGATTTACAACCCATAACAGATAGCATAGACAGTGGTAAGTAGTAATCCATAACCTGGACTCCTTGCTATCATCACTCCAAACTCTAATTGCATCGAGACAAACTTACTTACCTTAACAGTGGGGATATAGATTAATTATTCTGAAGATAAGCAGTTTGCTCTGAAATTAAGCAGGGAGTGATACCGTAAATCGACATCCTTTTCCAATTTCGCTTTCGATTGAAATCGTGCCGCCATGTGCCTCCACGAATTCTTTTGATATGGCTAGTCCTAATCCGCTTCCTTGAACTTTGGTGCCAGGAACCCGGAAGTAACGGTCAAAGATACTTTTATGGTAACGGGGATCTATGCCGTGTCCAAAATCCTGCACGTAAATATCCACATGCTTGTCGTGCTGTGTTGCTCCGATAATAATACGGGAGTTTTCTGGAGAGTGGTGTATTGCGTTCGATAGTAGATTGGTAATAACCCAAGCTATTTTTTCGTTGTCAACAAACAATTTAGAGATTTTTTCAGGATATTCCACCTCAACGAAACAGAGGAACCGCTCCGCGAGCACTTGTGTGGCCTTTATGGCATATTCTATCAACTCTATAGGCTTGACGATTTTGGGCTTTATTGTGAGCTTGCCCGATTCTACCTGGGTGAGATTCAGCAATTCGCCTGTGATATTCAACAGTCGGTCGCTGCTTTCACGGATACTGCCCAGTAACTGGGTTTGCTCCTCGTTGAGTGATCCGAGACGTGAGTCACCGAGCAGCTGCAGACTCATCAATATCGACGAAATGGGGGTTTTCATCTCGTGCGATACGGTGGCTATGAAATTCGTTTTGGCCGAATCAAGTTCCTTATATTTGGTAATGTTGTTCAGAATAATAAGATTGCCGACGAACTGTTGACTGCTCTCACCTACGGGATTTATGTATAGCGGAATATTGTCCATCTGGAAATAGCTCTCCTTGTTGTCCGCATAGATTTTCAGGGGTTCATGTTCATGGTTGCCGTCGTTTTCCGCGTATACCTCCCGAATGAGCCGTCTTAACAGGTCGTTGTTCAAAGCTATTTCGGCGGCATTGCGTCCAATGATATTGTCCCGTTTGAGGTTTAGGATCGAAAAGGCCTCGTCATTCATAAAAAGAATGTTTCGCTCCGAGTCCAGGCCTATGATCGGCTCGTGCAGACTGTTTACGATGGCTTCGATACGTTTCTTCTCGGTCATAAGTCGGTCGAGAGAGCTGCGGCGGTATTCCGACAGCTTGCAGGCCATATCGTTGAATGAGGCGGCAACGGCCCGGAACTCCTTGTTGTCGCCGAAATCGAGTCGTTCTTCGTAATTATGGTTGGCGATTTGGGTTATGCCCTGTTTGAGCTTGTCAATTGGCCGCAGAATAATAGCCGGGAAGCGAATCAGGAAAACCGCCGCCAGCAGGATACACAATACGGAGAGGATTGAAAGCCACTGGACCGCACCCTCGGCACGGGATTCCATATCCGAGCTTTTGGAGCGTATCGAATTCATGTTCAGCTCCATGATCCGATAGAGGTCATCGCGAATCGCCTGGATCTGGGTGATGGAAACGGAATCCGTCAGCGCATCGATTTTTTGGGTTAGTGCTGCAGTTACCTCTTTTTCGTTTACCTCGGTAATATTCTGTTGCTGAAGTTCCAAACTGCTTATTAAAATGCCTCGCGATGCGGAGTCCTGCGAGAAACGGTCCAGAGAGCGTAACATCTCCTCCACATAATGAACCGAATTGTAGTTATCCGCAAGGATGTCTTTCGATGCCACGGAAAGTTGTCGTACTGATCGGACCGACTGTAGCCCCAGCAAAAGAATCAGTATGAACAATACTCCAATACCTAATGTCAGTCTGTTACGAATATTCATTACGATAAAATAATTAAATCCACATTGAGTTTGGCCAGTCTATTTAACAGATACCGAAACCTGAGAGCTGTTACAAACAACGAATATAGTGAAAACCGTGAGACACTAATACAGACAGTACTGATTTTACGTTTTTGGCATACATTCACGATCGTTTCAATATAACGGTTGGAATGTACCCGCACAACTTCTCCACCTAGTTCCGACGCAAGATTAAAATTATTGATCAGGTAGCGTTGGTTTGCCAACGGGATACGATTCATGTCTTCTTTGTCTGACTGGACATATAATACAATGAATGCAGCATTCATGTGGGTTGCCAAGCGGGCTGTTTTCCGGATTACCCGGCGAGCCCGTTTCTCGGAGGAGTCAATCACGGCCATCAAATATTCATGATAGAGTTTACCCTCGGTAACGACCTGAGTCTCTACTTTCTTTTCGACTCGCATAGCAACCTCTTTTAGGGCCAATTCTCTTAGCTGAAGCAGGTTGTCATACGTGAAAAAATTTCCCAACGCAGATGCTATCTTGTCGGACCGATAAATCTTACCCGCTTTTAACCGCTCTATGAGGTCATCGGCCGTCAAGTCGATATTGACCACCTCGTCAGCCATGGCCAACACGCTGTCTGGAATACGTTCTTGGATTTCTACTCCAGTAATAGTCTGTACTTCCTCATTGATCCCTTCCAAATGCTGTATGTTGACGGCAGAGATTACGCTGATACCTGCATCCAGTATCTGCATGACGTCTTGCCAGCGTTTGGGATTCGGACTCCCTTCGATATTGGTATGTGCCAACTCATCTACTATGACAATTTCTGGATGTTGATTAATGATTGTCTGCGTATCCATCTCCTCAAGTTCCTTCCCTTTATAGAAAAGTTTCCTTCGAGGAATTAATGTGAGCCCCTCAACCAAAACCTCCGTCTCCACCCGCCCGTGTGTTTCAACATATCCGATCCGGATGTCAACTCCAGAATCGGATAGTTGATGGGCTTCTTGCAGCATACGATAAGTTTTGCCTACACCGGCACTCATGCCGATGTAGACCTTAAACTTACCTCGATGAGATTGTTTAATCAGATCGAGGAAATGCTGAGCACTTTGTCGCGTGTCGTTATACATCGGTTCAATTACATGTAGAAAAAAAATTCTCCAGCAAAATTAGCATCTTCAAAGTCTGATTAATCATTTTTGAGCTTCATCAAGAGCGACGTTAAGTTTCAAAACATTTATTTTATATGTTCCGAAAAGACCCAGCCAAGGTTTTTGGTGGATTTTCTCCACAATTTTCCGAACCTGGTCTTCCGACATTCCACGGGCTTCGGCTACACGCCGGATCTGTACCTCGGCTCCGCGGGGTGATATGTCGGGATCTAGACCCGAGGCGCTGGCCGTAACCATTTCGGCTGGGACATCTTTTCTTTCGAGATATGGATGTGCCTCCAGAAAGGCATTGATGCGGGCCTCTACTTCGGCCAGATATTCTGCATTGTTGGTCCCTTTGTTGCTTCCACCCGAACCACCGCCGTTATAGTCAACTGCAGAGGGGCGGCCCCAGAAGTAGATGCTGTCGGTGAATGCCTGTCCGACATTGGCTGCACCTACAACTTTCCCGTTCAGTTCCACAACCGGAGCTTCTCCATCATTTGGGGAAGCAACCGTGGCTGTCAGGCGCAGTACCAGTACATATCCGATGGTGAGTATCACACACATCACCAAGGTGAATTTAAGCGATATCCATAAATTTTTCATGACTGTTCTTCAATTAAAAAAATACACTAATTAAAATGTCTATCAGTTTTATTCCCAGGAACGGGGCGGCGATACCGCCCAATCCGTAGATGAAAAGGTTGCGGCGCAGCAGAGCAGATGCCCCGATCGGTTTATATGTCACGCCACGCAGTGCCAGCGGAATCAGCAGCGGAATGATAATCGCGTTGAATATCACCGCCGACAGAATGGCACTTTCGGGTGAATGAAGGTGCATTATATTAAGGGCCTGCAACGACGGAATCGAGGATATAAACAGTGCCGGCACAATGGCAAAATATTTGGCCACGTCATTGGCTATGGAGAACGTGGTCAGCGTTCCGCGGGTCATGAGCAGCTGTTTGCCAATCTCTACGATCTCAATCAGTTTGGTCGGGTCGTTATCAAGGTCGACCATGTTTCCGGCCTCCTTCGCAGCCTGTGTTCCGCTGTTCATGGCTACGCCCACATCGGCCTGTGCGAGAGCCGGAGCATCGTTCGTGCCGTCGCCCATCATGGCGACCAGTTTCCCGGCCTGTTGTTCCCGTTTGATGTATTCCATCTTGTCCTCGGGTTTGGCTTCGGCTATGAAGTCGTCAACGCCAGCTTTTTCTGCAATATATTTTGCGGTAAGCGGGTTGTCGCCTGTCACCATTACGGTCTTTACACCCATCTTGCGCAGACGTTCAAAACGCTCGCGGATGCCGGTCTTGATAATGTCCTGCAATTCGATTACCCCTTGTACCTGTTCATCGGTGCAGACCACCAGGGGCGTCCCTCCATTGGCCGAAATGTTTTGTACTATTCCATCAATCTCCTGCGGGAAGTCATGTCCTGAATCGGTGACAATCTTACGGATTGCCTCGGTGGCCCCTTTGCGGATTCTGGTTCCGTCCGGCATGTTCACGCCTGAACAACGGGTTTCGGCCGTAAACTGAACCATGTGTACGCCTACCATTTCGCGGGGATCGACTTTGACCCCATGCCCGGCGCCGAGCTCTACAATGGATTTACCTTCCGGGGTAGGGTCGGCTACGGACGAGAGTACGCACATGCGTACAAATGATTGGGGCTCGTTACCTTGTACGGGATAAAATCGGGTTGCTTTCCGGTTTCCAATGGTAATGGTTCCCGTCTTATCCAGCAGCAGGGTGTCGATGTCGCCAGCCGTTT
>OLRE01003816.1_pt1 | contig 9988 bp, 9 predicted proteins | sample 1672461 | NCBI WGS metagenome assembly OLRE01 (sample SAMEA3136688, study PRJEB25190) | human gut metagenome | biome: human gut; feature: human-associated habitat; material: faeces | place: Austria | collected 2013
CGGGCGGCGGCTCCCTGATTCAGACCAAGTATATAACGATGGACGGCAAACTGGGTGATTTGTATCTTTATTACATGATGGCCTGGAACTCCTATATGGAATGGGCACAGGCGTTCAAGAACTACCTTGTCCGTCTGACCGATACAGAGGTAATGGTGAAGGAATACGCCTTTGAGGACATCCTTAAAAGCCAGACAGCCGAGGGTAGTACCCAAAGCCGCCCGTCGGCTGCCGAAATCTATTCACGCGGTATGCCTTACATTGTCGAATGCCCCTATGAAGGCTCCGATATAGAAGCACTGGACGGCACCACTTCCACCAGTACGAAGATATACATCACGCTCTATTACTTTGACCCCGAACGCCCGTGGCGTAACTTCAAGGCCGTGAGTGTCCAAACCCGCAACCAGGGAACCACCTCTGCCAAACGCCCGGTAAAGAATAAACGCTACTACCTCGCCAAGAGCAAAGGCAAAAACAAGGACACTCGAATCATACTACTTAATCCGGACGATACGACGGAGGAAGGACGCCGTGCAATAGCCTTGGCTGCCATCAACAAAGTACAGGTCGGTGATAATACAATCCCGGTCGATGTCATTACCGTAAAAGTCGATTACTCCGATTCCGGTAATGCGAACGACTGCGGCGCCTGTGAAATGATGAACGTTACATACCGTGCCTTGGGTGGTAACTATATGACACCTGTCCAACGTGCATTTGACGGAACATTTGACAGCGGTGACTTGCATATCGAAGACTTGCAGATGAACCACTCTACCGCCAATCACCCGGTAGCCACCTATCGGTGTAAGGATGACAGCCTGCAAAACGTCTATTTCCATGCCAAAGGCAACTGGAAAGAAGACAAAGGGGAACAGTTCGCCCTCGGTTTCAAAGATACCCCCGGCTATAATAAAGGTTGCCTGAATTATGGTGACTTCATAGAGTTCTTCGGTACTCCTGACGAAACTTTAGACGCAATTGAGATACGCTTCAAACAGACTGACGGACTCGATACGGACAGCGTGTACCTGCTTTCCCTATATTGCGGTAGTTCGTACCGAATAATGAGGTATCAGGACGGCTCATGGAAAAAGCAGTCCGGTTCCATGAAGTATGAAAACGGCAAATGGAATGTCACCGGTGACGTCCTGAATCCGGTTGAAGGTTTCGAACTTCTTAACTACCAAGGTATGGACTGGTTTCAGGGCGTTGGTTCTGTTCAGGATATGATGGCCATGAAAACGGACAAGTCCTCATGGGTTCAAAAACTCGTGGATAACGGAACTATCTCTGCTGATACCTTCCCGGCATGGACTTACTACTTTGAATCGCTTGTCGATGATGACCAGCTCGCCATTGATTACGCTTTGGGTAAGAAAGTGCCCTATAACCTCTACCGATGGTTGCGCTTCTGTGATTCCTGCGATTACTCCAAAGGCGGAAACTGGCAGAGAACATGGAAGGAAAACCTGTATAAATACGCCTGCCCGGAAAGTGTCTTGAGTTATGACATCTTCACCGACTACCTTGCCGCCACTGACCAACGCGCCAAGAATATGCAGCCGATGTGGTTCTTGGAAGAGTATGCTTCCGTAACAGACGGTGTGTACAGCTCCGAGGATGCCATGCGCATGTACCTGAATAAAATCTATGACTGCGATACGCTCAATAGCAAGGACAACGACGGTGGTTGCACGGTTGATGCCGAGGTGGACCCCAACCGGACGAGCGATGAAACATTCACTAACCCTTATGCTGGCTACGGCTCCGTTCTGTTTAATAACATCTATCTCCAGCAAGTAGTGTGGACTGACTCATCCGGTACGGAACTCTCCCTGCGTACCGTTGCCGCCGCCATGCGTAACGTTCAGGCGACCATTGACGGCGTCACCCTGCACCCGTTCTCACCCGAAGGAGCTACGCATTTCTTCATTGACAAACGGCTCAAAAAATGGCAGAAACTGGTTAGTTCTTACGATGGTGAACGGAAATACATCTCCTATACAGCCACTTCTGACGCTATCTACTTTTATGCCCTGCAAGGTCTTGGACTTACTGCCCTTCCGTCCTTCATTGAAAGACGTTGGCGTATTCGTGACGGCTATTTCCAAACCGGTGATTTCTTCAGCGGTGTAATTTCCGGGCGCGTATCTTCCAAATCAAACGCCACCATCCGGATTGTCGCTGCTAAAAACGGTTACTTCGGTGTCGGCAATGACGCTAGCGGCAACCTTTCCGAAAGCTGCTTCCTTGAAGCGGGCGAAGAATATGTATTCACCAACTTCTCACATGAGGAAGGCGCCTTGCTGTATATCTATCAGGCTGACCGCATGAAGCTACTCGACCTGTCTGAAATCTCCCTGTCAAGTACGGTGAGCTTCTCCGCCATGCAACTTGTGGAAACCCTTATCTTGGGCTCTGACACCCATACAGAACAATCCATCGGTTCTTACGCACCGCTTACCTCGCTGAACTGCGGCGAAATGCCCTTCCTCGTATCACTCGATATCCGGAACACACAAATCGCTACGCTCGTCACCGACAAATGCCCACGTATCGCCCATATCAATGCGTCCGGTAGCAAACTGGAGAACATCACTCTTGCAGAGACTTCTCCGATTAATGACATCTCTCTTCCACCAACAATGACAAGCCTCCGTTTTGTCGGTCTTCCTGAACTGACCTATACAGGTCTTTCCGCCCCGTCCGGCCTGCAAATAGAATCCATGCCGAACGTCCAACGCCTGCGTCTTGAAACGTCGCCTCAACTTGACGCCATTCAGATGCTCCGTGACGTCCTCGCTTCACAAACGGCATCCCGTAAACTTTCCATGCTCCGTATCTCGAACATGACACTGAAGGCTGACGGCTCCGAGCTTCTTGCCATTCTCGAATATGGAGTTGCCGGAATGGATGAGGACGGCAACAGACAGGATAAACCGGTAGTCAACGGCACGTATGAACTGACAGTTATCCGTGAAACGGATGAAATCGAATCCCTTGAATCCGGTATCGACGACCTTGTCATCCTTACCGTCATAGATGCCTACATCGACCTGATCAACTGGTTCAATAATGAGTCTTATGGCGGAGAACCGTACTACGATAACGTAACGCTGGACAACATCAATGAAGTCCTTGAATATTATAACGGCGAAACCTACGAAGAATATCTCGAACGCTTCGCTGAAGACAATATGGATATTAATGATTTAATCAACAAGTAACTATGACGAATGAACAAAGCGCAACGCTGCTTCGCTTGAATAAACAGGCACAAGTGGCAGCACTGAACGCCGTGGGCTTCTCGGATGTCACCGAGAATTCCCGCGCATCTGAATTTGGACAACGTATCAAGTGGGCCGCCGGTCTGCTTGATCTGCATCTTGCCTGTAATCGTATTTCGGATAACTCCAAGGCATACTTTACTGCTGCCGAATGGAACTCCCTTACGCTCGCTAATAAGCAACTGTATATCAAACGCGGGCTTCGTATCCGTGCCCATGGACACTCCTTCGTAATCGCCGCCCAGGAGTGCTATAATGCCGATATGACTACTACCTTCTATTGGGGCGGTCAGGGTAAAGCCATAGACGGCCTGAACCAAAAAGGACTGGGTGCCATGTACGGCTGCTTCACGGGTGAGGAAGATACCGACCTGATTATCACCGGCCTGAAAGACCAAAACAATAGCGGTGTAATCGGTGCGCCGGCTGCCGAAGCCGCCCGTGCATACCGTGCCTACACTTTGGAAAGTGACGGTATCGAGGATGAATCCAACTGGTTCCTTCCTTCATCTGGCCAAATGCTTCTGATGTACCGCTACCGCGATAAAATCAATGAGATGATGCGTACCTTTTGGAGTAGTGACAGTATGCTGATGACTGATAAATACTACTGGTCATCAACAATTTGGGATACTAACTCCGCCTGGGCGTTCGAACTGAATACCGGGCGTATTACGAATCAAAACAAAAATTCAGCCCTTCTTCATGTGAGAGCTGTTGCTTCCGAATAGTATTAACTTAATATTATACAATAAAATGGATAAAAATATCGCCAACGCCATGCTTCTGCGCTTGAATAAACAAGACCAGATAGAAGCCTTAAAATCAATAGGTTTTACAACCGTGAATGAAAACACCCCCGCAAGCGACATCGCCAAATATATGCAATGGTCAGGTACGCTTCTTGACCTTTCTTTGGCTACGCTCCGGATTGAAGACGGTGAACAAGTCTTTTTCACGGCTTCCGAATGGAACTCCATGAGCGCGAATAATCGCTCCAAGTATATCCGTATCGGCATCCGACTTCGCGCCGAATGCCACCAGTTCATTATCGCCAAAAGCGACTGCGTTGACGCAGGCGGCAATAAAACGTTCAAATGGGGTGGCTACGGTACCGACCTACGCGGCCTGAAAAACTACGGCAGTGGTAACCAAGGACTCTATGATACCTTTGACGGCAAGGAAAATACCGATGTTATAATAGAAACCCTTGCAGGCGTCAAGGACACCCAGGGAACTGTCGGCGCCCCTGCCGCCGAAGTTGCCAGAGCCTATAAAGCCTGTACGCTTGAATCTGACGGAATTGAAGATACAACCGTGTGGAACCTGCCCGCATTGGGTGAACTTATGCTTATGGCCAAGTATAAAACCGAAATCAATGAGCTCATAACTTCTATGTTTGGCAATCAAAATATATTTACAAATGACTGGTATTGGTCTAGTACCGAATATGACGCTTCCAGCAGTTGGTACGTGACCTTCAGCGGCGGCATCGTCAGCACGGGCATCCGCCAGATTCGCGTACCGGGTTCGTCCCCTCGCCGCAATAAACGCTTTATCCCTTTAATTCTTTATCCCTTAGAGAGTTAGCTAAATAAAAGCCCCGGTAGGGGCTTTTCAGATTCACTTTTTTGTGCTAAAATTGTGTTAATTGCTTTACAGTTATTAACTTTGCGCCCTCTAATATATACATTAAAATATCAAAAAATTAACATGGCACTTACACAAGACCTTCCTATATCAAATTCGATGTATAAGCTTCTGAACCTTATCATTGATGCCCGGCAACAATTCCCCAAGGCGTTCCGGTATGAATTTGGTACGGAGTTGATGATGCTTGCCGTCCATTGTTGCGAATATATCCGTTATGCAAATACAGATATGAACCTTGAGCACCGTGCAGATTATCTGATGAAGTTTTTGTGTGAGTTTGATGCATTGAAATTACTGCTAAGAGTGTGTGAAGAACGACATTTGACCAGCCTGACTCAAACTGCCGAAATCTGTCTGCTTGCAGAGAGCATCGGTAAGCAAAGTACCGGCTGGTACAAAAAAACGGTTGCAGATCTCCAACGGCAAAAAGCTAACGGATCGCAACAAGTCGCAAAGCCGGAGCTGTAATCTTTACGGAGATTATGGGTGAGCAATTAGAATTATTTATTGGGCATCCCCCCGGTGATGAGCCGGGAAAGACTAAGATAGCGGATGCAACGGCTTCCAGCAGTTGGAACGTGAACTTCAACAACGGCAACGTCAACACGAACAACCGCCAGAACGCGAACCGGGTTCGTCCCCTCGCCGCAACAGGTAATATAATCTATGACATACTTCTTAGCAGTATTTTCGAAGCATCCGAAGATTGTGCCAGGCAGAAAAGAACGAGTACGGATTGTGTTGAGTTCTATAATGATTATCAGTCCGCATTGGTGCGGCTATGGTATTCTATTATTTACGGTGAATATGTACCGGACTTTTCAAAAGTATTCATACGGACTTACCCTGTATATCGGGAAGTCTTTGCCGCCGCTTTTATTGATCGCGTTGTCCATCACTGGATCGCTCTTCGTATCGAGCCGATCTTAGAGGAACGCTTCCGGGAACAAGGAAACGTCTCCAAGAACTGCCGGAAAGGTGAGGGATGCTTGTCTGCCGTGCACTATCTGAATAACATGATAGTCGAGGTCAGTGAGAATTATACTGCCGATGCGTACATTTTCAAAGATGACCTGTTCAGTTTCTTCATGTCTATCTCGAAATCGTTGGTATGGGAGATGCTGAACATATTCGTAAGGGACAATTATAAAGGCGATGATATTGAATGTTTGCTTTACCTTCTAGCCGTTACTATCTTTCATTGTCCACAAAATAAGTGTATCAGACGCTCTCCCGTCTCCATGTGGGACAAACTTCCCAGTAATAAAAGTCTGTTTCATAATGACCCTGACAGGGGAGTGGCTATCGGGAACCTGCCGTCGCAACTCATAGCCAACTTTCTGGCGTCTGTATATGATTATTTCGTGATGGAAATACTGGGATTCAGACATTATGTACGCTTTGTTGATGACTTTTGTATCGTGGTGAAATCTCCGGAAGAAATATTGTCCAAAGTCCATCTTCTTGCTGGTTTCCTGAAAGAACAACTCCTTTTACGGTTGCATCCACGCAAGCTGTATCTTCAGCATTATAAGAAAGGAGTCTTGTTTGTTGGGGCGTTCATTTTGCCGGGTAGAATTTATGTATCTAACAGGGTGGTTGGTAACACATATAATGCTGTCAGGAAATTTAATAGAATAGCTGAAAATGGATTTGCAGAAGCGTATGTTGAGAAGTTTGTGAGTACGATGAACTCTTATTATGGCCTGATGAAACACTTTGCAACGTACAATATCCGTCGTAAAATTGCAGCGATGTTACTTCCTGAATGGTGGGAATATGTTTATATCGAAGGACATTTTGAAAAGTTTGTATTGAAGAATAAATATAACCATAGAAAACAACTAATTAAACATATCAAAAAACATGGATCAAAAAAATATCTTACCGCGTGGGATTGCTAAGCCTATCGAGCAACAGCCGGACGGAACCTGGATTGTACGTCATCACTTCCGGGTGGTTGGTACCAGTGAGAATGGTGAGGAACTGGTAACTTTTGCCAGTTCGGAATATCCCGAGAAACCTACCTTGCAACAGATTCAAAGAAGTATTGACCGTTATCGGGTGTGTCTAACAATGTATGGAGATACAATTTCAGACGAAATAGAAAAGGTTGATCTTTCCGTGTATATGTTTACGGATTAATAGTTCAATCTGTTGGTCGTTTTAGGGGTGCTTTTCAAGCATCCCTTTTTTATTTATGGAAAAAGTGAAAATTATAATGTCTTGTTTTATAGATATTTATCATAGAATTGATTTCCAAGATTTTCCATTTTTGTAAAACTCGTTATTATACTCAATACATTTGTTCCATACAGAATATTTTATTAATAATTAAACGCTATGAGTATGGGTATAAAAGTATTGTATGATTGGCTTTTGCAATCTAACCGACCGGCACACGTCAAAGCCGGGATGTTCGTCTTTGTTGTAATGCTTGTTTTCTGTTTCCTTCTATTAGGCATTGATTTCTGTAAATCTGCTATTGTTTCTTTAACGACAACCGCCATTGCCGCAATAGTGGTTGAGTACATTCAGAAAAAGTGCGGGTTCATCTTTGATTGGCTTGACGCATTAGCTACTGTTTTGCTTCCTGGGCTGATTACTGTGTTTTCAATATTGGTAGTAACTTTATGATTAATATTATGAGATGGTTATATGAGTTATTTAATGTAGACCAGATACGAATTATTTTCGTTTCGATGTTCAGTTCTCTTCTTGCTTATTTAACGCCGACTAAAGGTTTTCTTATAGCATTAGTTATAATGTTTGGATTTAATATTTGGTGCGGAATGAGGGCTGATGGTGTTTCAATTATACGTTGTAAAAACTTTAAGTGGGATAAGTTTAAAAATGCCTTGGTCGAACTTCTCCTCTATCTTATAATCATTGAAGTAGTCTTCTCCTTTATGAGCTTGATAGGAGATGGTGAGAACTCATTGTTAGTTATTAAGACTATTACGTATGTATTTTCTTATGTATATCTTCAGAACGCATTTAAGAATCTGATTATTGCTTATCCAAGAAACAAAGGGTTTCGTATAATTTACCATGTAATACGTTTTGAATTTAAGCGGGCTACGCCTACACATGTACAAGGAATTATTGATAGAATCGAAAACGAACTAGATAAAGAGGAAAGATATGAAAATATTGATTGATAACGGTCACGGTAGTAATACTCCGGGTAAGTGTTCTCCAGATGGCAGGTTAAGGGAATACTCCTATACCCGTGAAATTGCTGGGCGTGTAGTATTTGAATTGCGTAAATTAGGTATTGATGCGGAACTGGTCGTGAAAGAGGAAATAGATGTTCCTTTGTCAGAACGTTGTAGGCGAGTGAATGAATATAAAACTTCTGAAGCAATTCTTATTTCTATCCATTGCAATGCAGCAGCTCTTGGTATCGATTGGTTATCTGCGCATGGATGGAGTGTATTTGTTTCGAATAATGCTTCTGCCAATAGTAAATGTTTGGCTACAAGTTTAGCTGAATCTGCTATTATGCAATCTGTTTTTGTCCGTCAGCCAATGCCAGGGCAACTGTTTTGGACACAAAATCTCGCCATATGCCGGGATACAATTTGTCCGTCAGTATTAACCGAGAATTTTTTTCAGGATAATAAGGAAGATGTAGAATTCCTTTTATCTCCTGAGGGAAAGCGGCAAGTTATACAAATACATATTGATGGGATTCTTAATTATTTGAAAACTATCGAATTATGAGGCATTTAGTATGTATATTGATGCTATCTTTTGTATTGGGAGGATGTTTCTGTTCATGTCGGACTCAATATATCCCGATTGAATCTGTAAAGACAGAATATAATGTTCGTGATAGTATAAGGTATGATAGTATATATCAGCATGATAGTGTATATCTGACGGTAAAAGGAGATACGGTATATCAGTATAAATATAAATATCTGTATAAGTACCAATATGTAAATAAGACAGATACTTTGATAAAGACTGATTCGATACAAGTTCCTTATCCAATAGAGAAACAACTTTCTAAATGGCAGCAGTTTAAACTGGACTTAGGGGGAATTGCTATGCTGATTATTATAGTAATCGTTTTTATTTTACTAGGAAGGACTGTGCATAGATTGAAAATATGAAAGGCTAGTGTCGAATATGTAGTACTGAAGTTGATATACGTGGACTCGGCTATTTCTCTTAATGTGAAGGTAGCTGAGTATGCGCCGATTATCTGTATTGGCTATATATCCTATAAATAAATGAGAACTTTATTCGTTGTTCTTTTTATGCACTTGTTTCCCGTTATCTGAGTAGCAGTTATACGTTTACTATCGAACAGAATAACTCTGCCGGGCGTTCGGATTTTGAGATAACGGGAATTTCCGGTATGGATTACTATACGGATGATTTTAGATACCGCCAACAGAGATGTGAAAGATTTAGTGGCGAAAGGCATCCTTGCTCCTGTGCAAGGATGTGTCAGGGTATCATACACATTGAATTATGTGAAGTCTGATTTCCAAATGCGCGATTTTAGCGATTCTACGCTTATTAGTCGTGATGGAAAAGATTATATTTTGACAGTTTATAAAGGGCGGAAAAATTTAGAAGAAAGAATTACTCCATTAGATAAAATAAGATTCAAGCAAAATGAAATATCTATTGATGATTTGGTATATAAATATTTTGCATATCTTTCAGAGTGACGGAAATTCTATAGCTAAATATTAAAGCGTACTTCGTTCGTTCGAGATGCACTATTTTTTTGTGAAATTAAACAGAGCTTGGCCAAATCTCAGTTGGGTAGTCGTCTTGCTATTGCTTTTTGATCTCAGTTATATCAATAAATCCGGTAAGTTTACTCCTTATTTAAGCCGTTTTAGGTCCGGTTGTGTAAAGAGATTCAAATATACTGAAAGTGTTAAATCTCAGTTTTTGGGAGTAATATTGGGTTTGTATGAGAACATTCCTGTTTTTTATATGTTTGTGAGGTAAACCCTGCAAACAAAACATATTTAGTCAGGATAAAATATTATATATAATATACTTATTATAAAAAT
>OLRE01003820.1_pt1 | contig 9974 bp, 11 predicted proteins | sample 1672461 | NCBI WGS metagenome assembly OLRE01 (sample SAMEA3136688, study PRJEB25190) | human gut metagenome | biome: human gut; feature: human-associated habitat; material: faeces | place: Austria | collected 2013
TTTCCATGGAGAAATTCAAAGATATGGAAGAGCCTACTCTGGTTTCCGGAACAGACGGATGTGGAACCAAGGTTAAGGTAGCCATGGTTATGGACAAGCATGATACCATCGGAATCGATGCTGTAGCCATGTGTGTAAATGATATTGCATGTGCAGGCGGCGAGCCATTGTTTTTCCTGGACTACATTGCCTGCGGCAAAAATTATCCGGAAAAGATCGCAGAGATCGTAAAAGGTGTTGCAGAGGGCTGTGTACAGTCTGAGGCAGCTCTGATCGGTGGTGAGACAGCAGAGCATCCTGGACTTATGCCGGAAGATGAGTACGACCTTGCCGGATTTGCAGTAGGAGTCGTTGACAAAAAAGATCTTCTTACAGGAGAGGCCCTGAAACCAGGAGATGTCCTGATCGGTATGGCTTCCACAGGAGTTCACAGTAATGGATTTTCTCTTGTACGTAAAGTATTTGACATGACAAAAGAGTCTCTGGATACTTATTATGAAGAGCTTGGAACAACTCTGGGAGAGGCACTGATCGCACCGACCAGAATCTATGTAAAAGCACTGAAGAGCATCCGTGAGGCCGGAGTGAAGATCCATGCATGCAGCCATATCACAGGCGGTGGATTTTATGAGAATATTCCGCGTATGCTGAAAGAGGGAACCAGAGCTGTTGTCAAGAAAGACAGCTATCCGGTACTTCCGATCTTTAAGCTCCTTGCAGAAAAAGGAAATATTGATGAGCATATGATGTACAATACATATAATATGGGCCTTGGAATGATCCTGGCAGTAGATCCGGCAGATGTTGACAAAACAATGGAAGCTATCCGCAAGACCGGTGACAAACCATATGTGGTTGGAAGCATCGAAGCAGGAGAAAAGGGAGTGACCTTATGTTAAAGATCGGTGTTCTTGTTTCCGGCGGAGGAACGAACCTTCAGGCGATCATGGATGCCATTGATGCGGGAGAGATCACAAATGCAAAAGTGGATATTGTGATCAGCAACAATGCTTCCGCTTATGCGCTGGAAAGAGCCAGAAAACATGATGTAGAAGCGATGTGCATTGCACCGAAAGACTATCCGGACCGGGAGGCTTTTCATAAAGCACTGCTTTCCAAACTTCAGGAGAGGGGAGTAGACCTGATCGTTCTTGCAGGTTATCTGGTTGCGATCCCGCCGATGATGGTGGAAGCATATCCGAACAAGATCATCAATATCCATCCATCCCTGATCCCGTCTTTCTGTGGAAAAAGTTTTTATGGACTGAAAGTTCATGACGCAGTTCTTGCAAGAGGAGTAAAAGTGACGGGTGCTACCGTTCATTTCGTAGATGCGGGTACAGATACAGGCCCGATCATTCTTCAGAAAGCAGTGAAGGTAAAAGACGGAGACACATCCAAGGAGCTTCAGAGACGTGTAATGGAAAAAGCAGAATGGAAGATCCTTCCGGAGGCCATCAATCTTATCGCCAATGACAAGATTACAGTAACAGATGGAATTGTTTCTTTAAAGTAATCACAAAACAGATGAAACAAAGGAGTAGACAGATGAAAGTATTGATCGTAGGAAGCGGCGGAAGAGAACATGCAATCGCATGGAAAGTAGCACAGAGTCCGAAAGTTGACAAAATCTACTGTGCACCGGGCAATGCGGGAATTGAAGAATATGCAGAATGTGTCAACATCGGTGCGATGGAATTTGACAAACTGGTGGCTTTTGCAAAAGAAAAAGCGATCGATCTGACCGTCATCGGTATGGACGATCCGCTGGTTGGCGGCGTGGTAGATGCCTTTGAGGCAGAGGGACTGCGTGTATTCGGACCGAGAAAAAATGCAGCGATCCTGGAAGGCTCCAAAGCATTTTCCAAAGATCTGATGAAAAAATATGGTATTCCGACTGCTGCTTATGAGAATTTCACGGATCCGCAGGCAGCCCTTGATTATCTTGAAACGGCCAAGATGCCAATCGTATTAAAGGCTGATGGTCTGGCCCTGGGCAAAGGTGTTCTCATCTGCCAGAATCTTGAAGAAGCCCGCGCCGGTGTTAAAGAGATCATGGAAGACAAGAAATTCGGTTCAGCCGGTAATCAGATGGTTGTGGAAGAGTTTATGACAGGCCGTGAGGTGTCGGCCCTTTGCTTCTGTGACGGAACCAATATTGTACCGATGACATCTGCTCAGGATCATAAACGTGCAAAAGATGGCGATCAGGGCTTAAATACAGGCGGTATGGGTACATTTTCCCCAAGTCCTTTCTATACAGAAGAAGTGAATGCTTTCTGTATGGAGCATATTTTCAAGCCTACGATGGCAGCGATGAAGGCAGAAGGAAGAGAATTTAAAGGAATCATTTTCTTTGGACTGATGCTGACAGAAGACGGTCCGAAAGTTCTGGAATATAATGCCAGATTCGGTGATCCTGAAACACAGGTTGTGCTTCCGAGAATGAAGACAGATCTGGTGGAAATGTTTGAGGCATGCATCGACGGCAAACTGGCTGAAAAACATCTGGAATTTGAAGACAATGCGGCAGTTTGTGTTGTCCTGGCTTCTGATGGTTATCCGGTTTCCTACGAAAAAGGTTATCCGATCACAGGTTTTGAGAAATTCCATGCGGATGAAGGGTACTATTGCTTCCATGCAGGCACAAAACGCAATGAAAAAGGCATTGTGACAAATGGTGGACGTGTACTTGGTGTCACAGCCAAAGGTGCAACGCTGAAAGAAGCAAGAGCTAATGCCTATAAAGCAACTGAATGGATTGAATTCGACAATAAATATATGCGTCATGATATCGGCAAAGCTATTGATGAAGCATAAAAAATGAATCTTTTATCAGGACTCGCAAAAGCGGGTCCTGTTTTTGGAAAGAAAAATTCAGATGATGATTGTGAATGCTGCAGTTCGTATGAAAACTGCGCAGGATAACCAATAAAATAAATGAAATTACAGGTTTCTTTAGTTGTAAATTTATGGTACAATGTAATAACTTAAAGCGTTAAACTACAGAAACAAGGAGAGCGGAACATGAAGGAACTGGATTTATTGCGGCAGGAACTTTTATCCTGTGATACTCAGCTGGCAGATATATTGATGAAGCGATTCGATGTGGTTGAGAAGATTATGGCATTGAAGGAGAAGAATCAGATGCAGATTCTTCAGCCGGAGCAGGAGAGCAGACAGAAAGAGGCACTGGATGCAGAATTGAAGGACAATGTGCATCAGGAGGAGATTGCTGATATTTATGCGCGAGTTCTCTACAACAGCAAGAAGATTCAGGGAAAGAAGCTCTTCGATTACAATATTGTCCTGATTGGTTTCATGGGAGCAGGAAAGAGTACGATCTCTGCGTTTTTGAGAGATGCGCTGGCCATGGATGTGGTTGAGATGGATCAGGTGATCGCCGAACAGCAGGGCATGAGCATTTCGGAAATTTTTGAGACCTATGGAGAGGAATACTTCCGCAACCTTGAGACACAGTTGTTGATTGACATGCAGTCCAAGCAGAATGTTATTATTTCCTGTGGAGGCGGTGTGGCTATGCGTGAACGCAATGTGGCTGAAATGAAGAAGAACGGCAAGGTTGTTCTTCTGAAAGCAGACCCGCAGACAATTCTTGACCGTGTGAAGGATAGTGACGAGCGCCCACTCTTAAATGGTCACAAGAATGTGGAATATATTGCTGATCTGATGGAAGCCAGAAGAGCAAAGTATGAAGCAGCAGCGGATATCGTTGTTCAGACTGACGGTAAGAGTGCCCTTGAGATCTGCGAGGAAATGATTCATAAGCTGAGAAGTGCAGATGAATAGAACGTATTTTTGATGACAGCATAAATGATTTTTATAGTGTTTTGCAGAAGCAAATAGTTGCCTTTGGAACTAAAAAGAACAACTGTTTGCTTTTTGCTTGTAAAAGGAAATATTTCATGGTATGATAGGAGTAGTTAGAACTGCAAAGCGTGTAATGCAGGGCCATGGATGAAAGGAGTAATCTGGATGAAGGAATTGAAGAGAGCCTGCGCAGAATGTGTGGATGGGAGATAAAGGATGTATTTTGAATATGGTGAAAATGAGATAACTTATCTTCGAAATAAAGACAAAAAGTTGTCAGAAGTCATGGATCAGATAGGGATGATAGAAAGAGAAGTGGATACAGATTTATTTTCATCTGTCGTTCATCATATTATCGGTCAGCAGATTTCTACGAAAGCACAGGCAACCATCTGGCAGCGGATGAAGGAGAATTTGGGAGAAGTGAATGCTGAAACCATTCTTTCAGCGGATATTTCCAAGCTGCAGTCTTTGGGGATGACCTTTCGTAAGGCAGAATATATTACGGACTTTGCCAGGAAGGTTCATGAGGGCGTCTTTGATCTGGAAACAGTTGCTCAGATGTCGGACGAGGCGGCCATCAAAGAACTGGCCTCTCTGAAAGGAATTGGTGTATGGACGGCGGAGATGATCTTGCTTTTCTGCCTGCAGCGGCCGGATATATTCAGCTATGATGATCTTGCTATCCAGCGAGGACTTCGTATGGTTTATCATCACCGCAAGATTGAACGGAAGTTGTTTGAAAAGTATCGCAGGCGGTTCAGTCCTTACTGCAGTGTGGCCAGTCTGTATTTGTGGGCAGTGGCAGGCGGAGCTATTCCGGGAATGAGAGATTATAAACCGAAGACACAGAAGAAGTAAGATGGAGGAATAGGATGGTATATACATGTCAATATCAGTCACCAATGGGGGATATCCTGTTGGCTGCTGATGAAATCGGTCTGACAGGATTGTGGTTTGTCGGGCAGAAATACTTTGCCAACATACTTCCGGATGAACATATTGTGCGGGAAACATCGATTCTTGCAGAGGCCAAAAGGTGGCTGGATGTGTATTTTTCCGGCGAAGAACCGAATTTTACACCGCCTCTGCATCCGATTGGTTCTGCATTCAGACAGGATGTGTGGCAGATCCTGCTGCAGATTCCGTATGGTCAGACAACGACATACGGAGAGATTGCAAGACAACTGTCCAAAAAGCATGGCATAGCGCATATGTCTGCACAGGCGGTCGGCGGTGCCGTTGGGCATAACGAAGTCTCTATTATCATTCCGTGTCATCGTGTGGTCGGTACTAATGGCAGCCTGACGGGATATGCGGGCGGTATTGATAAAAAGATCCGACTGTTGGAATTAGAGAAAACAGATATGACAAAATTTTTTATTCCGAAAAGAATTCAAGATTCCTGATGAAATAAGGGATTTTATTGAGGAGTGGAAGCTCTTACATGAATGAGATAGAAAAAGGAAAATACTTTTTTAGCAGGCAGTTATAAATTTAGCTGTCTTTTTTTTGTCCACGGTGAACTTTTTCCGGTTTACAATGGTTATATCATATGTACAGATATTGAATTAGGAGAAAACACGATGCAAGAAAGCGAATTGATACGAAAACTGCATAATGGAGATAAAGAAGCAGTTGGCCTGATTATTGAGCGATATTATGCAGATATTTATCGTTTTTGTCTTTATATGGTTCAATATGAGGAGGATGCTTATGATATTACGCAGGAAAGTTTTTTGAAATTTATCAAGTATGGAACTTCTTATCATCACCAGAATCTCAGGGGCTATCTTCTGACGATTGCAAGAAACCTATGTTTCAATTATTTTCGGGATAAGAAAGATATAGAATCATCAGTTGAATGGGAAGTGTTTGATAAGCTGCCGAAACCGGGAAATCAGATAACGGAAACAGAAGATATCATTTATTTGCAGAATCTTTTAAAGGCGCTTTCGCCGGATATCAGGGAAGTAGTTGTTCTGCGGATGTATGAAGAAATGAAGTTTAAAGATATTGCCGATATGATGGGATGCAATGTGTCCACGGCAAAGTCACGGTTTCGATTAGGTATCAGTCAGTTGAAAAGGATGATGGAGGGGGAGCATGACGATGGGAGATAGTGAAATAAAAAATCTTTTTGTAAGAGCGAATGCGCAGGTACATATTGATGAAGCGAGAAAGCAAAAAACTCATCAGGCAATGATGATGGAGATGGATAAACAGGAAATCAACAAGCAGAGAATGGAGATGATGATGTCCATCAAAAATATTCTGCTTCAGCAATTTCAGTATATGGATAAACTGTTTTTCTATATTTATGGCGGCCTTATCTGTCTGGGCATTATTTTTATTGCGGTGCTGCAATATACCGGAGTGAGTCAGAATGAAATTATCACCGTGTGTATGGCGGGAGCAGGAATTTTAAGCATCACATCCATTGGTGTGATTGATAAGATGTTTTTTGGAAAAATGGCAGAGTTGGGAGCAAGCTGTTATTTTAATACAAAGCAATGTGTGGCTGCATGGATGGTAATATCCGGGATGGTCAATGTTGTGGTGCTGTTTTTGCTGGCAGGTTATTTGAATGGCTTCTGGCGTGTTGGATTATTGCAGGTGGGGCTTTATATTCTGACACCTTATCTGTTGTCGGGGATGATTGCCCTGGATATTTTGTCAATGGAGACAGGAAAAAAGCATTCATTTCTATTTGTCATCAGTGGCTTTTTGATGTCCATTGGCTATGGTGTCATCGGGGCTATTCCGGGCATTATGTTTACGGCAGCTAACCGGATATGGACAGCAGTCTTTATACTGTCACTACTTTTATTTGTCATTCAGATAAAAAGGCTATTTAATAGAATGGAAAAAGGTGATGTGTTATGCATGAATTAAAATTGATGGATGTTTGGAAAAGATACAAAGATAAAGATGCCGTCCGTGAAGTGGATTATACATTTACAAATGGGGTATATGGTCTGCTGGGAGAAAATGGGGCAGGAAAGACAACATTGATGCGGTTGATTTGTGGTGTTATGCAGCCAACGGAGGATTTGCTGTGATAATCTTGAGATTTCTGGTATGGGAGCAGAATATCGAAAACTCCTGGGCTATTTGCCGCAGGAGTTTGGATTTTATCCTGATTTTACTGCAGAGCGTTTTCTCAGGTATATGGCGGCTTTAAAAGCATTGCCGAAAGATGATGCAGAAAAGCGGATTGAAGAACTTCTGACTATGGTAGAATTGAAAAATGTGCGCAGGAAAAAGCTGAAAACTTTTTCCGGAGGGATGCTTCGAAGAATCGGCATTGCCCAGACACTTTTAAACAATCCGGAAATTCTGGTTTTGGATGAGCCTACAGCAGGGCTTGACCCGAAGGAGAGAGTGCGTTTTCGCAATATCATCAGTTCCTTAGGCAAAGACAGAATTGTTTTGCTGTCTACTCATATTGTGTCGGATATAGAGTATATTGCAGACCGCATTTTAATCATGAAAAACGGAGAACTCATTCAGGAAGGAACAGAGGCGGAGCTAACAGAGAAAGTGAAAGGCCACGTTTGGAAATGCATTGTTTCGGAAAAAGAAGCCGAGTGCCTTGGGCAGCGTTTTGTTGTAAGCAATATGAGAAGCAATGGTGAAAATATCGAATTAAGAGTGATTTCAGAAAAACAGCCCATGCGGGAGGCAGAACTTCTGGAGGGGACTCTTGAAGATGCCTATCTTTATGAAACACAGTCAGCGGAGGAAACGTAAAATGCGGCTTTATAGAATGGAATTGTACAAACTCTATCACAACAAAATATTTAGAATCGGACTATTTGCCGCTACCGCATTGTTGTTGGCTTATTTTTGGTTTGCAGAAGTAGGCGGGGAAATAGCTGCAGTGGATGGAAGCGTTTATTCCGGTTATGAGGCTGTGAAGATGAACAAGAAAATCACGAAAGAATTTGAAGGCGAGCTGACAGATGAAAAGGTTCATCAAATTGTTGAAAAATATGGTCTGCCATCCAAGTTGGAAGAAAATATGCCGGGATGGAGAGACGGGAACTTTTTAAATGATTTTGTGACACGATATTTTACCAATGGGGCATGGGAAAACGGCATTACTCCAACAGAAAGATATATGATTGCGGAAACAGAACTGGGGGAAAACTGTGAAAAACTGGGGATAACACCTTATCTGACTTACACAACAGGCTGGAAAATATTTGTTGAAATGCTGCAGTTTGGCCTGATATTGGGAAGTATACTGGTTATTTGCAGTGTGTCAACTATTTTTGCAGAGGAGAGCCAGACGAAAATGCTGCCGCTGATTTTCAGCACAGAAGAGGGAAGAAGAAAGGATGTCATGGCAAAAATAGCCGCTGCTTTGACGTTTACAATTTCTATCTTTCTGTGGTTTGCGGTGATAAACCTGGCCTTATGTCAGGTTGTGTATGGGTTAAATGGATTCAATAACATCGCAGGACTTGTACTGTCTGAAAGCATCAGGCATCAGTCGGTGATGTTTTCAAAATATCTGGCAGTCTTACTCATGCTTGCATTGGAAGCCTTATTATCATTGTGTGCTATTACCCTGTGTGTATCTGCCCATCAGAACAGTTCATTTGGAGCCGTCATCATCTCTGCAGCATGCTGGGGCCTGCCGGTGATAATAAGAATATTTTTCGGCGGCTTTATGGCCCTTATCGTCGATGCCATGCCAGTATTCCTGATTATGACAAACATGGTCAAAGACATCTATAACATCTGGCAACCTGTATTTGCCATCAACATCATCCTCGCCGCTGCATTCCTGGCAGAAGGAACCATTGCTTATAAAAACAGGCAAATAGCTTAAAGCAATTAGTTTAAAGCCAAAATTGAATCATGAAGACAGTTGATCTAATAATAGATGACAAAATAAAATACCCCCCTGATAAGGAAACCTCCGCTAAAACGTTTCGTGCGGGTGCGCGTTGTTTTAGCGGAGGTTTCTTTCTTAGGGGGGATATCAAATAGGGGATTTTTATGAGTTTTTACAAATAATCGTGTTTGGCCAGCACATTCAGAATATTGCGTTCTTCTTCGGTACCTTCGATGTTTCCCTTCCTTTTGCAAGGCCTTTGTCTGATAAGCTGGGAAGAAGAATTTCAGTGTTGATTGGTGCAGCATCCTATGTTATCTTTTTTATAGGCATCGCATTTTCACCGAATAGTCAGGTAGCCTATGTGGCAGCAGGTACTTCCTTATCCTATGCAGCACTGCCGGTAGCTGGCGGTATTGCTATCGGTATTCTGGGCGTACTGGCCATCTTTGCACCGATGCCTGCAGGTAATGCGGCAGCCAAATCTGAGTCTTTTATCAGCAGTCTGAAAAATGCCAATTTCTCGGTGGAAAGTATTGCACTGATCCTGATCGGTTTTACAAGTACAGCGACTTTCCAGCTGTGGCTCAATTGTGCACAGACATTTGGTAAAGAAATCGCCGGTATTCCATCAGAGTCGGTTTCCATGATGCAGACATATTATTCAGCGGGAACCATGGTGGCGCTGGTGGCAACAAGCTTACTCATCACAAAGTTCAAACAGGTCCGTTTCCTGGTGATCTATCCGGTAATTTCCGTTGCCATGTTGGTTCTGGTTTACCTGGTGAAAACACCGATGATCTGCTTCGTGGGAGCATTTGTGATCGGTTATGCAGCTGCAGGCGGTGCCCTTCAGATGGCAACAGCAACAGTGAATGATCTGTTCCCGAATATCAAGGGGACCATTACCAGTCTGGTCATGATCGCATCCAGTCTGTGCAACTATACAATTTTAAGTGCGGCAGCGAAAATGTCATCCATGCAGGTGATCATGATGAACATTGTTATTACCGTTATCGGCGTGCTGCTGGCAGTTTTTGTTAATGTGAGATACGGAAGTCTTTTAGCGAAGACAGAACAATAAAAAAGAGGAGTCTGAGAGTATGAAAGCAGTAGAAGTTAGAAATATTAAAATCGGCGAAGGTATTCCGAAAATCTGTGTGCCAATCGTTGGTGTGACAAAAGAAGACATTATCAATGAAGCTAAAACATTTGAAAATATTCCGGTAGATGTTGTTGAGTGGCGTGTAGACTGGTTTGAAAATATTTTTGATATTGAAAAAGTGAAGGATGTTCT
>OLRE01003828.1_pt1 | contig 9949 bp, 10 predicted proteins | sample 1672461 | NCBI WGS metagenome assembly OLRE01 (sample SAMEA3136688, study PRJEB25190) | human gut metagenome | biome: human gut; feature: human-associated habitat; material: faeces | place: Austria | collected 2013
TGCAGCAACTTTGATATCTTATCACATCCAACCGGCTGTTGTCAAGAACTTTTTTCATTTCTTTTTGACAGCTTTGTGATCTCTGTGAGATCTCTCAGACGCAACTCTGATAGGATACCACCGCTGCCTGGATTTGTCAATACTTTTTTTAATTTTTCTTATAATTTATTTATTCATGTTTTTTACTATATTTCTGACACTTGATTGACTCACCAGTACATCGTTTCGTAAATAACTGTATCATTCACGCAGGATACAAATTCGAGTGTGCAGTTCACAAAACAGACCGCCTGGATGTTTCCCACACTTCCTGACGGTCTGTTTGTCTGTTTCTGTTATGATTTATATGTCATCTCCGAAGGTGATCGTGAAGATACTGATCCATCGCGTAATTTGTTAATTGCCACATTCGATACTGATTTCATTAAATTTCTCCAAAATCGTATCAACGTTCATATTTTTCTTTTCGTCTCCTTCCAGATCCATCACTGCATGTCCCTGATGCATCATCAGCAGGCGGTCACCGTATTCCACTGCATAACGAAGATTATGGGTAACCATAATAGTGGTCAATTGTTTCTCCCGTACAACTTTATCGGTAAGCTCCATAATCAGTTCTGCGGTCTTCGGATCCAGCGCAGCTGTATGTTCATCCAGAATCAGAAAGTCAATCGGTGTCATCGTAGACATCAGAAGCGACATTGCCTGTCTTTGCCCGCCGGATAAAGAACCGACTTTTACATGGAGCTTATCTTCCAGCCCCAGATTCAGCTGACGCAATTGTTCCTGATAGAACGGGATTCTGCTCTTATTTGTTCCCATGCTCAGACCAAAGAATTTTCCTTTGTGATCTGCCATGGACATATTTTCCAGAATGGTCATATTCGGACAAGTGCCCATTGCCGGGTTCTGGTATACCCGTCCGATTCTGCGCAGACGACGGTATTCTTTTTCTTTGGTAATATCCTGCCCTTCAATGAGTATCTTCCCGCTGTCCGGGTTGATACTCCCGCATACGATGTTCAACATAGAAGTTTTTCCGGAACCATTGCTCCCCACTACGGATACAAACTGCCCTTTTTTAATAGAAAGATTAAAATCCTCGAACAGGCACATTTCATTTACCGTACCCGGATTATAATATTTATGAATATGTTGAAGTTCAAGCATTTTTTCCTCCTTTCTGACCTGCTGCCATGCCTTTGGCTTTCTGTTTTCTTTCCATACTGATGACAAGGATCACCAGGAACAGTACGGCAGTGATCAGTTTCATGGACTGTGGATCAAAGAAGCGGATGGCTATCGCCACACATCCTTTATAGAGAATCGAGCCGATGATAACCGCTGTTGTCGTTTTTACAAATGTCAGTTTCTTAAACAGGCTGGTTCCGATGATGACGCTGGCAAGACCGATGACCATAGAGCCGGTACCTGTTGAAATATCGAATACTTTCTGTTCCTGTGCAAATACACAACCGGATAAAGCCACCAGTCCGTTGGAGATGGCAAGACCGAGAATCTTAACATTTCCTTTGTCTTTTGCCAGAGCAGTTACCAGATTATCGTTATCTCCTACTGCACGCAGCAGATACCCGGATTTGGTCTGCAAATAAAAATCCAGCAGGAATTTTGCGATCAGAACAACAAGTAAGATCAGAACGATCTTCATGTATCCCGGAATCGTTTCTCCGAAGAGGGATTCCAGCATACCGTTTTTAAACATAGTTTCCTGAGAAAACAGAGGAACGTTATTGGTTCCCGCTATTTTCAGATTTACAGTGTACAGTGCGGTCATCATGATAATTCCGGATAACAGGTCACGGACTTTGCATTTCACATGGATCAGACCGGTGCAGATACCTGCCAGAACACCGACCAGAAATGCTATCGGTATAGTCAGATACGGATTGACCCCACGTGTAATCAGTGCCGCTGTCACAGCTGCTCCCAGAGGGAAACTTCCGTCTACAGTCAGATCCGGAAAATCCAGAATCTTATATGTTATATAAATACCCAGAGTCAGGATGCCGTAGATCAGACCCTGCTCCACAATCGTCATGATAAAATCCATCACATTTTTCCTCCGCTTTTATTTAGCCCTCGGAAATCTCGGAAAATGTTTCCACTGCACGGTCGTTCATGCTGTCCGGAACTGTGATTCCAAGATTTTCTGCTACTTTTTCGTTTACATACAGGTTACTTTCTGTCAGCAGCTGGTATTCCATATCTTCTGCTTTTACTTCTCCCTTCAGGATTTTCGCTGCCATCTTACCAGTGTCTTTTCCAAGGCTGGCATAGTCGATTCCTTCTGCCGCCAGACATCCGATCTTCACCTGTTCGATTTCACTTCCGAATACCGGAATCCCTTTTTCGTTTGCCTGATCCAGAATCGCCGGGAGAGAGCTGACTACCGTGTTATCTGTCAGGTTAGTCAGGCAGTCTACTTTCGTCAGCAGATCTGCGGTTGCAAGAGAAATCTCGGAGCTGCTGGTGATTCCTGCGGTCTCCAGGGTAAATCCATACTGATCTGCCAGCTCTTCGTACTGACTGATGCTGTATACAGAGTTTGCTTCGCTGGTGGTGTAAAGGATTCCGATGGTTTTTGCATCCGGAAGGATCTCACGGATCATCTTTAACTGTGCTTCTACCGGAAGCTGATCGCTGGTTCCTGTAACTGCACCTACCGGCATTTTGTCATCCGTTGCAAGTTCTGCTTCTACCGGATTGGTAACTGCGGTGTATACAACCGGTATCCCTTTTTCCATTGCTGCGTTGTAGGCAGCCTGGGCACTTGGTGTTGCAATTGCACAGATCAGATCCATGTTATCTGTCACAAAGCTCTGTGCAATCTGGGATGCGGTTCCCATATCTGCATCTGCATTATTTACTTTTACGGTCAGGTTCTTGCCCTCTTCGATACCCTCTTCTTTCAGCCCTTCCAGAAATCCCTCACGACAGTTATCCAGAGAACCGTGCTCTGCGAACTGGGAAATACCGATAGTATAGCTTTCTCCATCTGTAGCTTCTGCTGTTTCTGTGTTTTCTGCATCATCGGTGCTGTCTGTCGTTTCTGTTGCTGCTGTATCTGTAGTCTTGGTATCGTTTCCTCCGCAACCTGCCATAGATGCTACCATTACTGCTCCTAAGATTACTGCCAGTACTTTCTTCTTCATAATTTCTTTCTCCTTTTCTTTTCCTTTTTTAGTGTTTCAAAAGCAAAAGAGATGGAATTTTTGTTTTTTATAAAACAAAAACCGCCTCAAGCTAATTATGCTTGAGACGGTAATAAAATTCTTTATTATCGCGGTACCACTCAAATTGACGAATCGTCCACTTTACACGTACTAACATACGTTCCTCATTGATAACGGGTTTGGTTCCCGGCAGTGCCTACTCTTTTTTGTAAAATCTTTATTTCGGGCTGCCCTCGAAAGTCCATTCAGCTATAAAATCCATGCGGCAATCACACCACCTGCCGCTCTCTGAAATTTCTTTTAAAGCTTACTCCTCTTTCTCATCGGTTTTGCTTTTGATAGTTCTATTCTATGCTCTATTCTTTCATTTGTCAACACTTTAATGTAAAAAAGTTGTAACTATTCAGTAGCCACTGTCCCGCGAGGTGTTTTGACATGAATATGTCAAAATCCCGAGACATACAAGCCAAAATGCCATCACCGAAGGTGATTTTTTATGCATTTTGGCTCGTAACTGTGAAGGTACTGAACAGTTACAAAAAGTTTTATTTTAGTTGTTGGGCACGGAGTGAACAGTAACTTATTTTTTCACTCGACAGCCACCGGACGCATCATGGAAGACAGTTCCTGCCGGTACTGATCGGCTTTTTCCTGATTGCCCTGTTCTTTCCGTACCATCTTTGTAATTCCCGGATACTGTCCCGGGAAGCTTTCCAGCATGATACTATCTCCATAAATCAGGTAAACATCTCCGTCCGTCATATCTTCTTCTGTCAGCTTCTTTCCGTTCTCATCCGTAAGCTTATCCGGTATCGTTCCGGAGAAAATCGTGCCCGTGTCCAGATCCGCAAAATACCAGCTGTTATCATCTGCCTGAAAATACACCGCTGTCATCGGCTTTTCCCCGCATCCCACCAGACAGAACGTAACAAGTACCGCCAGCATCATGAGCCATTTTTTCATTGTCCCACCTCCTGTTTTCTGATCTTCATTGTTTCTCTTTGCTGAAATATCTATGCACCGGATTTTCTTTCAGGCTTCTGTCACTCATATCTGTCACAACAAAAAAGGTAACTGTTTGATTTTCCAGTTACCCACATTCTACCATAATTCTTTCTTCTTTTGTCTCATAATCTGTGACTTTTGTCTTTCGATTTTCTTTCTTCCAGCTTTCTTTTTACAACAGCCAATATCCAGCTCTGCCTCTCTTCTTCACTCTTTAGCTTCCGAAGTTCCCTTTTTCTGCGCATCGCCTCTTTCCAGATCTCATCCCATATTTCCCGACATTCTTCACCTGTCAGATCATAAGACGGACTGCGTAAGATTTTCAGCACCTGTCTGCAATATCTTTGATAAAGCTCATTTACTTTTCGACTGCTGAAAATCATTCTTTTTTCCCACTCATTTATTTTTATTCCCTTTCGGAACTGTTATCTTCATCATCTGTAAATTCTACTACTTCTTCAGGATTACAATCTAAAGCTTTACAGATTTTCTCCAACGTATATAATGTCATATTTCCATTCTTACGCAGAGTATCTAATGTTCTGTTATCGATTCCCCGATGAAGCAGTTCGTACTGCGTAATGCACTTTTCCCTCATTGTCTTCCACACGGGCGCGTAGCTTATAATTGTAATCACCACCTTTACCGCACAGCGTTATTCGCCATTTTTTCGGTTCTCACTGTCTGTGTTCTTACAATTATATTTCTCCTGTCCGACAATTCATATTGTGCATATTTTCACAATTGCAAAAGCAAATTATGTATTTGCTTTTTGAGGGTTTTTTATTATTTTTTGACTATTCGTGTTGGTTGTCTTATTATGCGTAATGTTTTATTTTATAAAAAGGGTCTGCAAATTCGAATTTTCTTCTTTGCAGACCCTTTTTCAGATACTTAGAATTCTACTTTTACAGCTCCCTGCGGACGGATATGCATAACATATGCAGAACCCTCTCCCAGTGCCTTGTCGATATATTTTGTAAATCCTTCTGTTTCTTCTTTTGGAAGAAATGCAGCAATAACGCCGGCAAATCCTCCTCCGTGAACACGGCACACGCCACGACCGATCTTATCCAGATACAGTTTGGTCAAAGCCAGAGCAACCGTGATGGACTGCTCATCCGGAGTCTCGTTGCAGTAGCAGTTCTGCAGCCATTTCCAGGAAGAATCACCGGACTCTGTGATTTTGTTAAAGAAGGTGGCGAAATCTTTCTTTTCCAGTGCTTCTACTTCTGCATCCACACGTTTGTTTTCTTCAAAGAAGTGGAATGCACGCAGAACCGCACGGTCACCGGCGAATTCACGAATAGCTTTTACATTCTCAATCACATCATCTTCCTTGCACTGTTCCAGAACTTCTTTTCCGAAGTATTCTGCTACTTTTTTCATTTCATTCGGAACTGCAGAATACTCTGCACTCAGATCTGCATGACCTTTTCCGGTGTTGATGATAACCAGATCATGGCCCATCTCATCAAAATCACATTTGATCTCACGGATGGCCGGATTTTCGATATCTGCAAAATCGATGGTAATCATACCGCCAACAGCGCATGCCAGCTGATCCAGAAGACCTGAGCCTTTCAGCCAGTATTTATTTTCTGCATACTGTCCTGCTTTTGCATAAGTAACAACACCAATCTTTCCTTCGTTAAACAGGTGATCCACAATGACACATACCAGCATCTCAAAAGATGCAGAAGAGCTTACACCGGCAGCTGCAATAACCTTTGTGGAAACATAAGCATCAAAACCACCTGTCGCATAGCCTTTCTTCTTCATATATTCCATGATACCTGCGACAAGAGCATCGGTACCTTTTGTATAAGTTTCTGTGCTGAGTTTGTCAAGGTCTACAACTACTTCCTGTCTGTAACCTTCACTGATCATATGGATCACATTAGTTCCGTTTGGATAAGCTGCACCGATAGTATCCAGATCAATACTTGCGGCAATGATCTGTCCGCCGTTATGGTCAACATGGTTGCCAATGATCTCTGTACGTCCCGGAGCAGTAAAAAACTCAGCCTTGTCGTGATGATATTTCTTCTCGAAATTCACTGCAAGGTTTGTATAACGAGCACTGCTCTCCTCTGTCTCACCATAGATTTTTTTCAGCACTTCTGCTGCTGGAATTTTGATTGTTCCCATTTTCGTATCCTCCTGTTTTTCATGTTGATCCGGGCTTTTTCTGGTATTGTTCTTCCTGCTGCACGGTTTTCGTATATCCGGCCGCCGCCAGAGCCTTCGCCCCTGATTTCCGGTGATCTGTCCCGTCACGTTTTCTGTACCTTTATTATAACAGCCCTGTCACTTCTGTCCATAAAGATTTTGTGTAAAAACCGTATTATTTTGTGGTCTGCAAGATACTGGCTTTCTTTTTCCCTTTCTGTTAAAATATACCCCGACAGATCTCGTTATCCCAACGGGGGACTGACCGGATCCCGGCATTTTTATGAAAGGAGGCCACATCTATGCAGATCATCACAAATAACGCGGGAAAAGAACTGAAGAAGCACGGTGACAGCGCTTTTCCGTTTCTGGTAAGCTACGAACGGCTTTCCGGTTACGAAACCGGCTCCTTTCTCTGGCACTGGCATCCGGAGATCGAACTTACTTATATCCATAAAGGCGAAATGCTTTATAAAGTCAATCAGAACACCTTTCACCTGAAAGAGGGGCAGGTGCTTTTCGGCAATGCCAACGCCCTTCACGCCGGTTACATGTACCATAATCAGGACTGTCAGTATATCCCTGTCACCTTTGATCCCAAACTGATCTATGGTTTCCCCGGAAGTATCCTCTTCCAGAAATACACAGAACCGATCCTGCGGAGTTTTTCTCTCTCTGCAGTTCCTCTGGATCTTTCCATGAAATGGCATCAGGATGCCGTGGAAGATATCCGGCAGATCATTGCCCTTGACAGCCAGCGAAAACCGATGTATGAATTTGAGATCATTGCCCGACTGCAACACTTCTGGAAGCTTCTATGCGCCAACACACTGTCCCAGGCTTCCGCCCCTTCCGGACAGGATGAAGAAAATTACCGCCGCATCCGCCGCATCATGTCCTATATTGCAGAACACTATTCCGAAAAGATCCAGCTGGAGGATATTGCGGAACTCATCCACCTGAGCCCCAGCGAGTGCAGCCGGCTTTTCAAAAAGTGTATGAATATTACTCTTTTCGGATACATTCAGGAATATCGCATTGAACGCAGCCTGGAATACCTGGAAGATTCTTCCTGTTCCATAACGGAAGCCGGATTACTGTCCGGTTTTTCGGACTCTAATTATTACACCAAAGTATTTACAAAGATCAAAGGATGTACTCCAAGACAATACAGAAAAAAACAGCTGCGCTGATCCCCGCTCGCCTTCACAAAGCACAAAAAAGATGCTGCTTTTATACCATATCCGTCAAAGCAGCATCTTTTTCCAGTTCTTATATCATTCTGTATATCTCTTTGGCAACGCCATCCTCTTCATTACTGTCCGTTATATGGTACGCAGCCTCTTTCAGATGTTCCGTTGCATTCTTCATTGCGATCCCATACTTTACAGACCGGATCATATCCAGGTCATTGTCCGCATCTCCAAACGCCATCGCTTCTTCCGGGGAAATCTCCAGAAGTTTCAGAAGCTTCAGCAGTGTTTTTCCTTTACCGGCCTCCGCATTTCCGATCTCAAGAAGATGGGAAACGGATGAAGTCACATAAACTCCCGGAATCTTTTCCCGGACTTCCTTTTTCACGGTGTCTAAAGCCTGTGGATCTCCACATACAAAATCAAAACTGTCCACATGTTCTCTGTTTTCTTTCACAAATTTCCGGATGTTTTCCACAGGATGGCGCGTTTTTTTCACATAACCGATGCCAAACGCGGTGGCTCCGTATCTGGCGGGATCTTTCACATGATCGGATGCTGTATACGGAATTCCCTTCACGAACACTTCAATTGTCATATTCTCAGGCATGGAAATCTCAAGAAGCGCATCTACTGCTTCTGCCGGAACCAGACTTTCATAGATCCTGGTCCCTCCGGAAACCGAATACACGGCAGCGCCATTGGAAGTGATCACATATTCCACTCCCGGAAGTGCCATCACTTCCACGGGAACAGCCTCCAGGGCACGCCCGGTGGACGGAACAAAATATATCCCTGCTTCTCTGGCCTTCTCCAGTGCCTTACCTGTTTCCTCTGATATCGACTTGTCATTTCGTAGAAGAGTTCCATCCAGATCGCTTGCGATCAGTTTCACAGCCATAAATCAAAACAGCTCTTTCATAGTTGGATAAAGTTTACGGAATTTCTGATATTTCTCTTCATATTTCGCAACCAGTTCCGGATCCGGTTCTACAGTATCTACAACTTTTACCATTTTTTTGCAGATGGTTTCCACATCCGGATATGCCCCGCATCCTACGGCCGCCAGCATTGCACCACCCATGGACGGGCCTTCCTCGTTCTCAGGTACATCCACTTTCAGATCCATTACATTGGCAATGATCTTTTTCCAGAGAGGACTCTTGGCTCCGCCGCCACAGATCTTGGTCCGTTCAATGTTGATACCAAGGCTTCTCGCTACCTCAAGGGAATCACGAAGGCCAAATGCAACACCTTCCAGAACCGCCTGTGTCATATCTGCTCTTGTGGTATCCATGGACATTCCGAAGAATACGCCTCTTGCATCCGGGTTGTTATGCGGAGATCTTTCTCCCATGAGGTATGGAAGGAAGAATACCTGATTCTCGCCAAGCTTCTGGATCGGTGCCTGTTCTGCCACGAAATCCTTCGTCTTGAGGATCTCCTCAGACCACCATTTGTTACAGGAAGCAGCGCTTAACATGCATCCCATAAGATGATAACTTCCATCTGCATGATCAAAAGAATGAAGGGCATTATTCTCATCCACACCGAACTCTTTGCTGGAAATAAAGATCGTGCCGGATGTTCCAAGGGAAATATTACACTGTCCGTCACCAACAGTTCCTGTTCCGACAGCAGCTGCTGCATTGTCGCCCGCACCAGCTACGACTTTCACATCTTCAGAGAAACCAAGCTCTTTTGCCACTTCCGGTTTCAGAGTGCCAACTACCTGCCAACTTTCATACAGCTTCGGAAGCTGTTCCTCTGTGATATGGCAGATCTCAAGCATTTCTTTTGACCAGCAGCGGTTTTTCACATCCAGAAGAAGCATACCGGAAGCATCCGATACATCTGTGCAGAAAGATCCGCTTAAACGATATGCAAGATAATCTTTTGGAAGCATGATCTTTACAACTTTTTTGAAATTCTCAGGCTCATTTTTCTGCATCCAGAGGATCTTCGGTGCAGTAAATCCTGCAAAAGCGATGTTTGCAGTGTACTGGGAAAGTTTATCTTTTCCGATCACAGTATTCAGATATTCTGTTTCCTCACCGGTACGGCCGTCGTTCCAGAGTATCGCCGGGCGGATCACGTTGTCGTCTTTGTCCAGAGTTACCAGACCATGCATCTGACCGCCAAAACCGATTCCAGCTACTTCCCTGCGGTCAATTCCCTCTGTAAGCTCTTTGATTCCTTCCATACTCTCCGTGAACCAGTCTTCCGGATTCTGCTCAGACCAGCCCGGATGTGGAAAAAACAGTGGATATTCTTTGGATACGATGTTGCAGATCTTTCCGGATTCTTCCATAAGAAGAAGTTTTACAGCTGAAGTTCCAAGATCAACGCCAATATAATACATAGTAATTTTTCCTCCTGTAAATA
>OLRE01003829.1_pt1 | contig 9943 bp, 8 predicted proteins | sample 1672461 | NCBI WGS metagenome assembly OLRE01 (sample SAMEA3136688, study PRJEB25190) | human gut metagenome | biome: human gut; feature: human-associated habitat; material: faeces | place: Austria | collected 2013
CAGTTCAGATAATTCTAAAATCTTTATGAAATTTATCTCGCTTTTCTTGAAAAAGAGATGAATAAGTGATATGGTACATCATAACAAAACGAAATGGAGGAAAAGCCAATGAACCTTGATAATAAAAAGCCTGGCAGAAAACCGCTTTATGTATATTATATCATTGCGGCAGTTATTATCATTCTTCTGAATGTGCTGTTACTTCCTGCAATTGAGGGACGAAAGGTACAGACGACTGATTACAGTACTTTCCTGACAGGAGTAGAGAAGGATTACGTTAAGACAGTAGAAATTCAGGATGATTATATTTATTATGTAGCAGAGAGTGACGGACAGGAGGGTTATTTCAGAACTGTCAAGATGAATGATCCTGACCTTGTAGACCGTTTGCATGATGCAAATGTCAAGTTCGGTGCAGCAGCACCACAGCAGACATCTATCTGGATCAGTCTGATCGCAGGATATGTACTGCCGATTGCCATCTTTATCCTTCTTGGAAGGTGGCTCAGCAAGAAGATGATGAGTTCCATGGGCGGAGGTCCCGGTGGGGCAATGTCATTTGGAAAGAGTAATGCGAAAGTATATGTGAAATCATCTACGGGAATCAAATTCTCAGATGTAGCGGGAGAGGACGAAGCCAAGGATCTTCTGACAGAAATCGTAGATTATCTTCATAACCCGCAGAAATACAGAGAAATCGGTGCATCTATGCCGAAAGGAGCCCTTCTTGTAGGCCCTCCAGGTACAGGTAAAACACTTCTTGCAAAAGCGGTAGCCGGTGAAGCGGAAGTTCCGTTCTTCTCCATTTCCGGTTCTGAATTCGTGGAAATGTTTGTTGGTATGGGCGCTGCCAAGGTGCGTGATCTTTTCAAACAAGCGAATGAGAAAGCTCCATGTATTGTATTTATCGATGAGATCGACACAATTGGCAAGAAACGTGATGGTGCCGGATTTACAGGTGGCAATGATGAGCGCGAGCAGACTCTGAACCAGCTGCTTACAGAGATGGATGGTTTTGACGGCTCCAAAGGTGTTGTGATCCTTGCGGCAACCAACAGACCGGATTCCCTTGATCCCGCACTTCTTCGTCCCGGACGTTTTGACAGACGTATTCCTGTTGAACTTCCGGATTTAAAAGGACGTGAGGAAATCCTTAAAGTCCATGCAAAGAAGATTAAGATCGCAGATTCCGTACGTTTTGATGAGATTGCGAAAGCTGCAGCCGGAGCTTCCGGTGCAGAACTTGCAAATATTGTCAATGAAGCAGCACTTCGTGCAGTACGTGACGGCAGAAAATTTGCCACCCAGGCAGATTTTGAGGAGAGTATTGAGGTAGTTATCGCAGGATATCAGAAGAAGAACAGAGTTCTTTCCAATAAAGAAAAACTGATAGTTGCTTATCATGAAATCGGACATGCGCTGGTTGCAGCAAAGCAGACCGAATCTGCACCGGTCCACAAGATCACTATTATTCCGCGTACATCAGGAGCACTCGGATATACCATGCAGGTAGATGACGGAGATCATTATCTGATGACAAAGGAAGAACTTGCAAATAAGATAGCGACCTTTACAGGCGGTCGTGCCGCTGAGGAACTGATCTTCCACTCTATTACAACCGGAGCATCCAATGATATCGAACAGGCGACTAAGCTTGCAAGAGCAATGATCTCCAGATATGGTATGAGTGAAGACTTCGATATGGTTGCCATGGAGAATGTGACAAATCAGTATCTGGGTGGAGATTCCAGTTTAAGCTGTTCTTTTGAGACACAGACTCTTCTGGATAAGAAGGTTGTGGAGCTTGTCAGGATGGAACATCAGAAAGCACTGAAAATCCTTCAGGACAATATCGGAAAGCTCCATGAACTTGCAAAATATCTGTATGAGCATGAGACAATTACAGGTGAGGAATTTATGAAGATCCTGAATGCACCTGTACAGGTTCCCACTGCAGTGGCAGAATCTGAAAGTAATACAAAGTCTGAGAACAATGCAGAATCCGAAAACAGTACAGAAGCTGATGCAGATACATCTTCCGGGAAAGTGAATTTGCAGAAGTGATATTTTCTCAAGATATACAAGCCAAAAGTCCATTGCCACAGGCAATCCGGAAATTTGGTTATGTCACTGAAAACTGAGTGAACAGCAATGAAAGCAGCAGAGGCGATTTGAGCTTCTGCTGCTTTTCCTTGCCAATTAACTCCGGTTCGGTTATAATTCGTAATAGTGAACGCAGCATCCGGGATGTTTTTTGGAAGAAAGAAGGGAATGAAGATGGATTGCCGAACTGCAGAAGGAATGGTGAGTAGTTATATTAAACATGATCTTCCACTAAATGAACTGGAAGAGTTTCTCGATCATGTACAGAATTGTTCTTCCTGTTATGATGAACTGGAAACATATTTTATTGTACATGAGGTAACACAGCAGCTTGATGATGACAGCAGCGATTCGGTTCTGGATTTCAAAAAACTGCTGGAACAGGATATCCGGAAATCCAGAAGATATATCCGCAAGAAGAAAGCCAGTTGGCTGATGTTTGGAGTAAGTATATGCCTTCTGATCGCTACGATTGCGGCAATATTGATTTTTGTAATGATGGAGACAAATTACATTCTATAAAGACACTGGAGGATTTTATGAGCGAAAAAATATTACTGATTGACGGACACAGTATTCTGAACAGAGCTTTTTATGGTCTGCCGGATCTTACAAATTCAGAAGGAAAACACACAGGGGCAGTATATGGTTTTCTGAATATCCTTCTTCGGACAATCGAGGAAGAGAAGCCTCAGTATCTGACAGTGGCATTTGACCTGAAGGCACCGACTTTCCGCCATAAGATGTTTGAAGCATACAAGGGAACACGTAAACCCATGCCTGAAGAACTGAGAGAGCAGGTACCGCTGATTAAAGAAATGCTTACTGCAATGGGTGTGAATGTTGTGACAAAAGAAGGCTACGAAGCGGATGATATTCTGGGAACTCTGGCCAGGAAAAGCGAAGCGGCAGGAATGGATGCGACAATCCTTTCCGGTGACAGAGATCTGCTTCAGCTTGCGACAGATAAGGTTATGATCCGTTTGCCAAAGACTGTAAGGGGCAAGACCACCATAGAGGATTATCATGCACAGCAGGTGATCGAGAAATATCAGGTGACACCTCCCCAGATCATTGAGTTAAAGGCGCTGATGGGTGACAGTGCTGACAATATTCCGGGAATCCCGGGAGTAGGTGAGAAGACTGCCACAAAGATTATTGTGGAGTATGGAAGTATTGAGAATGCTCATGAACATTTGGAAGAGCTGAAGCCAAACAGAGCCAGGGAATCAATGAGAGAACATTATGATATGGCGCAGATGAGCAAGGCTCTGGCTACGATCTGTACGGACAGTCCCATAGAGTTTTCGTATGAAAAGGCAAAACTGGGAAATCTTTATACAAAAGAAGCTTTCCTTCTCTGCAGACAGCTGGAATTTAAGAATCTGCTTAACCGTTTTGACTCTGCGGCAGTACAGGAAGATACGCTGGAACAGGAGTTTTTCACATGTGCAGACCTGGCAGGCTGTGAAGCGCTGTTTGCGAAAGCGGAAGCAGGAAAGACAGCGGGTGTTTCTCTGGTTACAGAGAATGGCAGGGTATTTGGTGCAGGACTTGCGCTGAATGAAGAGGAAATTTATTATATTCCTGTAGAAGGGATGATCACAGAAGGTTATCTCTGCGGAAAATTGGAAGGGCTCCTTCATAAAGTATCTGAATCCAATACAGAGAATATTATGAAATCTAATACAGATGATGTGAAGAAGGATCCGGAAAATGAGATATCTGATGTCAATACAGACGGTACTCTGAAATATGATAAAAAATGTGTATGTGCATTGGATGTAAAGGCATTACTCAAGCATATAAAATCTGATGATCCGATGGCTGTATTTGATGCAGGTGTGGCTGCATATCTGCTGAATCCTCTGAAATCCTCCTATACTTACGATGATATGGCAAAGGAATATCTGAATGGTCGTATCCTGCCTGCAAGAGAGGAACTTCTTGGAAAGAAAACAGTGGAAAAAGCATGGGAGGAGAGTGCAGAGGGGCTTACAGCATGGGCCTGTTACATGGCCTATACAGCACTTGCCTGCCGGAAACCCATGTGTGAAGCACTGCGTGATACAGGTATGTGGAATGTATATACACAGATTGAGCTTCCGCTGATCTTTACTCTTGATTCCATGGAAAAATGGGGAATCAGCGTGAAGAGTGAAGAACTGAAAAGCTACGGTGAGAAACTAAGTGTACGTATTGGAGAACTGGAGAAGCAGATCTGGCAGCAGGCAGGGGAAGAGTTTAATATCAATTCTCCGAAACAGATGGGAGTGATCCTGTTTGAAAAGCTTGGCCTTAAGGGTGGAAAGAAAACAAAGACAGGTTATTCCACAGCGGCAGATATTCTGGAAAAGCTTGCACCGGAGTATCCCATTGTAAAGGATATTCTGGAGTATCGTCAGCTTGCGAAACTGAAATCTACTTATGCAGACGGGCTTGTTGGTGAGATCGCAGAGGACGGCAGGATTCATTCTACTTTTAACCAGACAATTACAGCAACAGGAAGGATCAGCAGCACAGAGCCGAATCTTCAGAATATCCCTGTAAGAATGGAGCTTGGAAGACTGATCCGTAAGGTATTTGTTCCGGAAGAGGGATATGTATTTCTGGATGCGGACTATTCCCAGATCGAGCTTCGCGTTCTGGCGCATATGTCAGGGGATGAGAAACTGATCCAGGCATATAAAGAAGCCCAGGATATCCACAGACATACAGCATCAGAGGTATTCCATGTGCCCTTTGATGAGGTGACAGATCTGCAGAGGAGAAATGCCAAGGCAGTAAATTTTGGAATCGTTTATGGGATCAGTTCCTTTGGACTCAGCCAGGATTTAAGTATCACACGAAAAGAAGCAGCAGAATATATTGAAAGATATTTTGAAACGTATCCAAAGATCAAAGGATTTCTTGACGGACTGGTGGAAGAGGGAAAAGAAAAAGGATATGTGACTACCATGTTTGGCAGACGCAGGCCGATCCCGGAACTGAAATCCGGTAATTTTATGCAGAGGTCTTTTGGGGAGCGAGTAGCCATGAACTCTCCAATACAGGGAACTGCGGCGGATATCATTAAAATTGCAATGAACCGTGTGTACAGACGATTAAAGGATGAGAATCTTAAATCCCGTCTTGTACTTCAGGTACACGATGAACTTCTGATAGAGACCTGTAAAGAGGAAATCCCGCAGGTTTCTGCTATTCTTGAAGAAGAGATGAAAGGTGCCGCAAAGCTTTCCGTAGAACTGGAAGTCGATATGCATCAGGGTAATAACTGGTATGAGGCGAAGTGATGATGATAACAATAGGAATTACCGGCGGAGTGGGTGCCGGAAAAAGTACAGTGCTTGATTTTCTTGAAGAAAAGTATCAGGCATATGTGATGAAAGCAGATGAGATCGGGCATCTGGTGATGGAGCCGGGGCAGTCCTGTTATGAACCGGTGATTGCACTATTTGGAAGACAAATCATAAAAAATGATAAAACTATTGACCGCAGACAGGTTTCGGATGTAGTATTTTCACATCCAGAGCTTCTGGAGAAATTAAACCAGATCATCCATCCGGCTGTGAAACAGTACATCAGAGAGCAGTTAGCTGTAAAGAGACAGCAGGGACAGAAGATATGTGTGGTGGAAGCTGCACTCCTTCTGGAAGATCATTATCAGGAGTTTTGCGATACGATATGGTATATTCATACGGATGAAGAGATCCGTATCAGGAGACTGATGGAGAACCGCGGTTATACAAGAGAGAAATCAGTCAGTATCATTGCCAGTCAGGCACCGGAGACTTTTTTTCGGGAAAATGCAGACTATGTTGTGGTAAATAACGGAGATTTTGCACAGACCAGACGGCAGATTGAGGAAGGAATCAGAAAATATGAGACTTTGTAGCATTGCCAGCGGAAGCAGCGGAAACTGTATTTATGTGGGCTCAGATAATACCCATCTTCTGGTGGATGTAGGCATCAGCGGAAAAAGAGTAGAACAGGGATTGAATTCTCTGGAATTGACAGGAAAAGATATTGATGGTATCTTGATTACACATGAACATTCGGATCATATCAAAGGTCTGGGCGTGATCGCAAGGAAACATCAGATACCGGTTTATGCGACAGAAGGAACTGTGGAAGCTTTATCTCACATGAATCTTGGAAAAATGCCGGAAGGGATTTTTCGTGAGATACACGAAGATGAGCCTTTTGAGATTAATGATCTGACAGTGAATCCTTTTACAATCCCTCATGATGCTGCACAGCCCGTAGGATACCGGGTAGAGTGTGGAGAGCATTCTGTGGGGATTGCTACAGACCTTGGAAAATATAATGAGTACATAGTCGGTAATCTGCAGAATCTGGATGCGCTTCTTCTGGAAGCAAATCATGACATCCGTATGCTGCAGGTTGGAAAATATCCCTATTATCTGAAACAGAGAATCCTTGGAGACAGGGGACATCTTTCCAATGAGAATGCAGGCAGGCTTTTATGCAGGCTGCTGCATGACAATATGAAAGGGATTTTCCTTGGACATCTGAGCAGGGAAAATAACTATGAGGAACTGGCATATGAAACCGTCTGTTCAGAAGTAACCTTAGGTGACAACCCTTATAAGTCGCGTGATTTCAGAATTCAGGTGGCACAGAGGGATTGCATATCAGAAGTAATTACAGTGTAGAAAGGACAAAGAACTTATGAAAAAGACAATCATCACAGTAGTAGGAAACGATACCGTAGGAATTATTGCAAAGGTTTGTACTTATCTTGCAGACAATAATGTAAACATTCTTGATATCTCCCAGACCATCGTACAGGGATATTTCAACATGATGATGGTAACAGATGCCAGCAAATGTGAGAAAGACAACGGAGTTCTTGCCAAAGAACTGGAAGCCCTTGGAGATAAGATCGGTGTAGTGATCCGCTGCCAGCATGAAGATATCTTCAATGTAATGCACAGAATCTGAGAAAATCTAAGCAGGTAAGCCACTGAGGGACTTTCCTGTATCAGATTGCCTGAAAAATGCTGAGAGAACATACAAGGGAGAAAAACAAAATGATCAATATTTTTGAAGTAAATGAAACGAATAAAATGATCGAGCAGGAGAATCTGGATGTGCGTACCATTACTATGGGTATCAGCCTTCTGGACTGTATTGACAGTGATCTTGCTGTTTTAAATGAGAAAATCTATAAAAAGATCACAACCTGTGCAAAGGATCTGGTATCTACAGGTGAGGCTATTTCCGGTGAATATGGAATTCCGATCGTAAATAAAAGAATTTCCGTAACTCCGATCGCATTGATTGGCGGAGCTGCATGTAAGACAAAGGAAGATTTTGTAACTATTGCAGAAACTCTGGATAAGGCTGCCAAGGTGGTAGGCGTAAACTTTATCGGCGGTTATTCTGCACTGGTAAGCAAGGGAATGACTCCTGCTGAGAGACTTCTGATCGAATCTATCCCACAGGCTATGGCGAAGACAGAGCGTGTCTGCAGTTCTGTAAATGTTGGATCTACACGTACAGGTATCAATATGGATGCTGTTAAGCTGATGGGTGAGATCGTTCTGGAAACAGCGAAAGCTACCAAAGATCAGGATTCCCTGGGATGTGCGAAGCTGGTTGTATTCTGTAATGCACCGGATGATAACCCGTTTATGGCAGGCGCTTTCCATGGTGTGACAGAAGCAGACACTATCATTAACGTTGGTGTCAGCGGACCTGGCGTTGTTAAGACTGCGCTGGAACAGGTAAGAGGTAAGGATTTTGAAACGCTTTGTGAGATGATCAAGCGTACTGCCTTCAAGGTAACACGTGTTGGTCAGCTGGTAGCACAGGAGGCTTCCAGACGCCTTGGTGTTAAGTTTGGTATCGTGGATCTGTCTCTGGCTCCTACTCCTGCAATTGGTGACAGTGTTGCTGAGATCCTTGAGGAGATTGGTCTGGAGCATGCAGGTGCACCGGGCACAACAGCAGCGCTTGCTCTGTTAAATGACCAGGTTAAGAAGGGTGGAGTTATGGCTTCTACAGCAGTTGGTGGTTTGAGTGGTGCATTTATTCCGGTCAGCGAGGATCAGGGTATGATCGATGCGGTGAATGCAGGGGCACTGACTCTTGAGAAGCTGGAAGCTATGACTTGTGTATGTTCTGTAGGTCTTGATATGATTGCAATTCCTGGGGATACGAAGGCTTCTACGATTGCGGGTATTATTGCGGATGAGTCTGCAATTGGTATGGTGAACCAGAAGACTACGGCGGTTCGTCTGATCCCGGTAATTGGTAAGGGGGTTGGCGAAGTGGTTGAGTTCGGTGGACTGCTTGGTTATGCACCGATCATGCCGGTGAACCAGTTCTCCTGTGATGCGTTTGTGCAGCGTGGCGGAAGGATTCCGGCACCGATCCATAGCTTTAAAAACTGATAAAAAAGGCCAGAAACTTCGGAAAAGGGGAGTTTCTGGCTCTTTTTATGTTCAAGAGGGACGCGGAGCGGAAAATATTTTGTCTGGGGTGCGGTTTCGGAGCCTAAGATATTCTAAGTTTCCATAAATCTGCTAAAAGCATGAGCCGTCTTGTCAAACTCGCTCCGTTGCAAACTTCGCTCAGACAGTGATGCAGCCAGCTCATAACGCAGATTTCTGAAAACTAAGAATATCTAAGACTCCTGCAAATGCACCCCAGACAAAATATTTTCCGCTCCGCTGGTATCTGGTTTTAACTATAGCAATTAAAGAGATTCCAGAATATTGAGGAGTCGGGTGTTGTCTTCGGGGTGCATGATGCAGAAGCGGATGTATTCGCCGTCCAGGCATTCGAAGGAGGAGCAGTCACGGATCATGAGACCCTGACGGATGCAGGCGTCGAAGACGTCCCGGGAGGTCAGGCCGGGCTTCTGGATTTTCAGGAGGAGAAAGTTGGCGTAGGCCGGGTAGGTTTTGTAAGTGGGGATATTCTCTAGTGCTTTGAGCAGGCGGGTGCGTTCTGAGAGAATGAGGTCCCGGGTCTGGCGGATGTAGGTTTTGTCCTGGAGCATCAGTTCGCCGGCCAGGGCTCCCAGACTGTTAAGGGACCATGGTACCTGTTTTTCTTTCATTTTTTTGAGAAATTCCAGGTTCCCGGTGATTCCGTAGCCAAGACGCATACCTGGGGCTGCGTAGAATTTTGATACGCCGCGCAGAATCATAAGGTTCGTGAATTCTCTGGTAAGGCTGACAGCAGTGATCTCATTGATATCCGGGGCAAATTCTACATAAGTTTCGTCGATCATCACGAAAATGTTCCGCTCATTGCAGAAGGAAACGATTCTGCGTAGGTCATTTATGCTAATTGCAGATGAGGTAGGATTATTTGGGTTGCAGAGGATGAGAAAATCGTATTTTCCATCCAGAGTCCGGCAAAAGTCATCTACATCGAGAACAAAGTTATCCTCTTCGCGCAGGTGGTAGTATTCCTGAGTGCTTCCGGAGAAGGAGAGTTCCCTGGAGTATTCTGAATAGGTCGGACCCAGAATAAGGGTATGCTGTGGATTTCGTTCCTGTATCAGCAGTGCGATCAGTTCGCTGGAACCATTTCCGGGCAGGATGAATTCAGCAGGAATATTACAATATTCTGAAATTGTGCTGCGAAGTGAAGTATAATCTCTGTCTGGATAAGAAGACAGGATATCCAGCCGTCCTGCAAGCTGTTCCTTTACATGCTCGGAAAGCCCCAGCGGATTTACATTGGCCCCAAACTTCACAATTTCCTCCGGCTTAAGCTGATAGACCTCACATATTTTCTCAATATCACTCCCATGAAAAACCATTTTTGCTGTTGACATATAATATCCCTCATTTCTATATAA
>OLRE01003851.1_pt1 | contig 9899 bp, 7 predicted proteins | sample 1672461 | NCBI WGS metagenome assembly OLRE01 (sample SAMEA3136688, study PRJEB25190) | human gut metagenome | biome: human gut; feature: human-associated habitat; material: faeces | place: Austria | collected 2013
TCTCTGCGGTGGATTCTGATGGAGCCGCCGCCCAGCTCATAGCCGTTCAGAACGATATCGTATGCCTTTGCACGCACAGCGCCGGGATTGGTGTCAATCAGCTCCAAGTCCTCATCCATGGGTGCAGTAAACGGATGATGCACCGCTACATATCTGTTTTCCTCTTCATCCCATTCCAGCATAGGGAATTCTGTAATCCACAGGAATGCGAAATCATCGGGCTTTGTCAGCTCCAGCATTTTGCTCAACTCTACACGCAGTGCGCCAAGGGAGTCGAATACGACCTTATCCTTATCCGCACAAATCAGAATCAGGTCACCGGGCTGCCCATCCATCGCATCTACGATTTCCTGCATTTTTTCGGGTGTGAAGAATTTTGCAATCTGGGATTTGATTGTGCCGTCTGCGTTTACCACAATCCAAGCCAGACCCTTTGCCTTATATGTTTTTACAAACTCAACCAGAGAGTCGATTTTCTTTCTGGGGAAGGAACCACAGCCCTTCGCATTGATGGCACGCACGCTGCCGCCGTTTTCCAAAGCAGATTTGAATACCACAACATCGGAAATATTTTTCAGCTCCATGCCGAAGCGTACATCGGGCTTATCGGAACCAAAGCGCTCCATTGCCTCTGCATAGGTCATTCTGGGCAGGGGCAGCTTGATATCTACGTTCATCAAATCCTTGAATACCTTCTGCATCATTCTTTCGTTGATATCCATGATATCTTCGATTTCCACGAAGGACAGCTCCATGTCCACCTGTGTAAATTCGGGCTGTCTGTCAGATCCTCGTCACGGAAGCATTTCGCAACCTGATAGTATCTGTCCATACCGGAAACCATCAGAAGCTGCTTATACAGCTGCGGGGACTGAGGCAGACCATAGAAATTGCCGGGGTGTACGCGGGAAGGTACGAGATAGTCTCTTGCGCCTTCGGGTGTGGATTTGCCCAGAACAGGAGTTTCAATCTCCAGAAAGCCCTCTTTATCCAGGAAGTTTCTCATCACCTGTACAACCTTATGACGCAGCACCAGATTTTTCAGCTGAGAAGGTCTTCTCAGATCCAGATAACGGTACTTCAGACGGACATCTTCACGGATTTCCTTGGAAGTCATAATCTCAAAAGGCAGCTGGTGATAAACCTTGCCCAGCATATCGATGCTGTGAGCTTCAAGTTCGATAGTGCCTGTAGGAATCTTCGGATTGTAAGTCTCCTCATCGCGGTGGTCAATGACACCTTCGATGGAGATGCAGTTTTCTTTGGTAATACCGTCCAGGAGAGAAGTGTCTCTTAAAACAACCTGGAGGACACCGTACATATCTCTCAAATCAATAAAAGATACACCGCCGTGGTCACGGATATTTTCAACCCAGCCTGCGACACGGATGGTCTTGCCAACGTCGCTTTCGCTGATCTCGTTTAAAATTCTGCTGCGGTAAATGTTTGGTGTTGTCATAATTGGTCCCCTTTCATTTTGTGATATTCAATCATATCTGCTGAGATGTCCAGGACGAAACGTATAACAAGTGCCTTGGCACATTCCTGCGCCTGCAGCCTATTCCCTGCAAATAAAAAAATCGCCCTGAACGATGATCGTTCAGGACGAATATAAAATCCGCGGTACCACCTGAATTACTGCAATGCAGTCTCTCAACAGAGGCAAAAACCTCCTGCTGTCTGACGTCCAGCTGACGGCGCACCTACTGGGCAAAATGCTGTTCAGATTGCGGCTGTTAAAGTGTTATTCACGCTGATTCATTCTGTGGGTTCTCACTCTCTCCACTCACTGGAAGCGATAAACAGCGCTACTTCTCTTCGTCATCGCCTTTAACTTTTCGTTAGCAGTATTATAGCCCTTGATAATTTATTTTGTCAACGTAAAAAAGTATAAAAATTTTAGGAAATTAAAGTGGTGATATAGTGAAAAATCACCTATACAACTGGAATGATTTACATATATTTCCAGAAAATAAGAAAGGCCATTCGCAATTGTGCGAACAGCCTTTAGAAAATGTTCAGTGCAAACTATCAATCAAATCAATGATAGCATATATATTTAGTCCAGATGATGCTGCCAGTCGGCTTTGAACAGGAAGATCAGAAACAGGATGGTACTGCATCCCCATGTCAGTGGATAGGCCCAGGAAATCATCTGAAAGACCGGGAAGAACCGGAGTGCTGTGGTGACGTAGACGATACGCAGGCCGCACCAGAAAAGCAGCATTCCCGCCATTGGCACAACAGCATAGCCGCAGCCTCTCATCACACCGGCGGAGCAATGGGAAAAGGCCAGCAGGAAGAAAAACAGGCTGACAACGTGGGCGTGAATGGTGCCGTAGGCAACGGCTTCCTGTGTACTGCCGAAAATCTTCAGTGCATATGGAATAAAAAAGTAGATCAGAAGTCCGGTAACCTCAGCGGTGATCATGCCAAATAAGATGCCGAAAACGGCGCCCTTTTTGGCACGATGGTATTGCCTGGCTCCCAGGTTCTGACTGACAAAGGTTGGAAGTGCCATGGCCATACTCATAATCGGAAGGAAAACGAATCCCTCAATCTTGGAGTAGGCCCCCATTCCGGACATAGCGTAAGCGCCGAAGGAATTGATATTCTTCTGAATCACCAGGTTGCCGATGGTGATCACGGCATTCTGAATGCCGGCGGGCAGACCCTGATACAGCACCTTCTCCATCATGCGGGAATGGTAATGCAGCTTTTTGAAATCAAGCCGGGTATAATCTTTAATCCGACACATACGAAACAGACAGAGAATGACGCTGAGACCCTGAGAGATCACAGTGGCGGCTGCAGCACCTGTAACACCCCAGTGAAAGGCGGGATGGGCCACAAAAAGCAGATCCAGACCGATATTCACAATGGAAGAGAATAACAGATAGTAAAGGGGATGAATACTGTCACCCAGGGCACGCATGATGGACATGCAGATGTTGTAGAGGATAACAGTGGATACACCGCCGAAATAAATCTGCAGATACCTTAAGGCATGGGGCATAACAGAGTCCGGGGTGCCAAGCCATACCAGAAGATGGGGAGCCAGGATAAGACCGGCAACAGTGCCGACTGCGGAAGCAATCAGCCCCATCAGGAAATTTGTGTGGACAGCCTTTGAAACATTGTCTTCATCCCGGGCGCCAAAATAGCGTGAAATAATGACACCGCCGCCGGTGGCAATGCCGGAGAAAAAACCGATGATCAGAAAGACGATAGTGCCGGTGGAACTGACGGCGGCAAAAGCATCGTTATCCGCAAAGTTGCCGATGACCCATGCATCAACCATGTTATACAACTGCTGAAGCAGCTGACCGAGAAACAGCGGAATGGCAAAGGCCAGAATACCGCCGGGAATCGATCCTCTTGTCAGGTCGATGCTGCCTTTATTTTCTTTTTGCATAAAAAAACCTCTTTAATTCAATGGATTTGAAATAATTAACATTAATAAAAGTGTATCATGTTTGAAAATAAACAGCAATAAGCCCTTTTGTTTTTTAGAAAAAAATAAAAAATTGAATAAAAACAGACAAAATAATATGTTTTTCGTCTTCATAAGTAAAAATAATAAAAAAATTAGAAAATATTGTCCTATTTTGGTGGTTATTGCGAGTTTTATTAATTGAGACAATCTTTTTTTGATAATATAATACATTTGACGCTTGTTGGAAAAAGATGAAGAATGGGAGGCTGCGTTATGACAAAAATCAATGTTGCGATTGTTGATGACAATGAGAAGATGGTCAGTTTGTTGGATGCCATATTACAGACGGATAAGGATATTGAAGTCATCGGAAGAGGGGACGATGGCGTTCAGGCATTGGACATTATTAAGAATCAGGAGCCGGATGTTGTCCTTTTGGATTTGATTATGCCGAAGCTTGACGGTCTGGAGGTCATGCAGCAGGTCAATAAGGATATGTCGCTGAAGAAACGACCCGCATTTATTGTGATTTCTGCCATTGGAAAGGAAAACATCACGGAGAATGCTTTTAATCTCGGCGCCATGTATTACATTATGAAGCCATTTGAAAATGACATGATCCTGCGTCGTATTCATCAGGTGACTGAACGACAGATTTTACAGCCGGTCCATACACAGAAGAGCAGACAAACAGATTATACGACAGAATACCGGGAAAAGAATCTGGAAACAGATGTGACCAACATTATTCATGAGATTGGTGTGCCGGCGCATATCAAAGGTTATCAGTATTTGCGGGATGCCATCATTATGTCAGTGGATAACCGGGAGGTCATTAATTCGATTACGAAGGTCCTATATCCGACCATTGCCAAGATGAATAAGACGACGCCGAGCCGTGTGGAACGTGCGATCCGCCATGCCATAGAAGTGGCCTGGAGCAGAGGCAAGATGGATACCATTGATGAGCTTTTTGGTTACACCATACATACCGGAAAGGGCAAACCAACCAACAGTGAATTTATTGCGTTGATCGCGGATAAAATCCGACTGGAATATAAGAACAGGAGTTGATAATTGACTGAAAATTCACAAAATTTCTGCTTTTATTGCAACGAATTATGTTGTATAATAATAGAAGATATAATATAATGCAATAGCAGGAGGAACAAAGCCTTATGAAGAAAGTTCTATTTGCGGCATCTGAAGCGGTACCATTTATTAAGACAGGCGGATTGGCAGACGTTGTCGGATCTTTGCCGAAGGCATACAATAGAGATGAATTTGATGTCAGAGTTGTATTGCCGAAATACAGAGTGATTCCGGAACATTTTCAACAGCAGATGGAATATATGACGAATTTTTATATCAATATGTCAGGACGGATGATTTATGTCGGTGTATTTCAGATGATGCTGGATGGCGTGACATTTTATTTTATCGACAATGAATACTATTTTTCCGGAGACAGGATTTATGAAGACGGATTGTGGGATCTTGAGAAGTTTGCTTACTTCAGTAAGGCCGCACTGACGATGCTTTGTGTCATTGATTTCAGACCGGACATCATCCATTGCCATGACTGGCAGACGGGTCTTATGCCGGTTTATCTGAAGAATGAATTCTGGGATAGTTCTTCTTACAGCGATTTTTACCAGAACATGAAAGCTGTGATGACAATCCACAATCTGAAGTTCCAGGGAACATGGAACATTGATGATATGATGCGTGTAACAGGACTTCCGGGCTATCTGTTTACATCAGACAAACTGGAAGCATACGACGCCGGCAATTATCTGAAGGGCGGCCTTGTTTACGCAGACTGGATCACCACTGTCAGCGGTGTTTATGCGAATGAGATCAAGTATCCGTTCTATGGAGAGGGACTGGATGGATTGATGCGTGCGAGATCCAATAATCTTTCGGGTATTGTCAATGGTATTGATTATGATGAGTATAACCCGGAGACGGATCCGATGCTCGTACACAATTATTCTCTGTATAATTTCAGAACAGAGAAGGTGCATAATAAGACGGCGCTGCAGCAGGAACTTGGCATGCAGGTAGACGGCGGCAAGTTTATGATCGGTCTTGTTTCAAGATTGACAGATCAGAAGGGAATGGATCTGATCGATTGTGTGATGGAACAGATTTGTGCGGAAGATGTACAGTTTGTTATTCTCGGTACAGGTGATCCGCGCTATGAGAATATGTTCAGATACTATGAATGGAAGTATAAAGACAGAGTTTCGGCAAGTATCTGTTATGACAATACCCGTTCCCACAGAATCTATGGTGCATGCGATGCATTTCTGATGCCGTCACTGTTTGAACCATGCGGACTTAGCCAGCTGATGAGTCTTCGTTATGGTACATTGCCGATTGTAAGGGAGACAGGCGGTCTGAAGGAAACTGTAGAACCGTATAATGAATATACAGGAAGCGGTACAGGATTCAGTTTTGCCAATTATAATGCACATGAGATGCTGCATGTGATTGAGTATGCCAAGTCGGTTTATTATGGTGACAGAGAAGCATGGAACCGTATTGTAGACAGGGCAATGGCAGCAGATTTCTCCTGGGGCAATTCAGCGAGAAAGTACGAAGATCTGTATCGTTCTTTATAGGAATACAGAAGTTCAACTAAGAATTAAAAAGTGATTGGAAAAAAGGAAAAACGTAACCTTTCTTTGGGGGGTGTGCCAATAACGCATTCATTTGGCACTCAGAACAGAGAGGTTGCGTTTTTCTTTTGTTTACAGATGCGGTTATTCGATTCTAGTACATCGAAAACGATGTACTAGTGACGGATCATGAGGGTATGGATAAGATAGTCATAGACATCGCCATGTCGATTGCGCCAGTTATCGCAGATGGCGGTTGCCTGAGCTTCATCTGTGACGTTTAATGTGATGCCGACGAGAAGTTCTTTCTTATCATGGATCTCGCAGCGAACAATATAGCAGTCCTTCTTATCTTCATAGTAATCAGCGGTGACTTCATTCTCACTTCTCAGGTGATACTTGTGCTCATTAAAAAACTGGTCGATCTCAGCCTTAATCTCAGTTGGAATCTTGTGACCGAAAAATTCCAGCGTTTCTTCACCGGACTGGTTCATGGAATAGTAGGAATTGTTGTGGATATGTTCTGTTCGGATCAGTTCTGTATCGGAAAGGTCGTGGAGCGCCTGCTGAAGGGTAAAATAATTCGTATAGCCCTTGTCCAGAATAAATTCTGAAATCTGAGAATTCGTCAATGGAAAATCGACCTTATTCAGCATATAGAGAACCATTAATTTATAAAGCATCAGTGTATCCTGACTCATAAAACAAAAACTCCTTTCTATTGCAATCATCAATTCCTGTCATAATAAGCGTTCGTCAACGGAACATAACAGCGCCCCTGCCATGCATTGCGAAGCTTCATGCAATGGTGAATATGATTAAGTACCTGTTTCTTGTTGCGGCTCCAGTCCGGGGCAGCCAGCAGATGTTTGGGACCGTCACCGGTAATCCGGTGGATAATCACATCCGGCGGCATATGCTCAATACAGCGGATGAGGATATCCGTGTATTCTTCCAGTGTCAGAACATGGAACGGCTGCTGCAGATAATCCGTATAAAGATCGGTTCCTTTGAGAACATGGAGCAGCTGGAACTTGACACCCTGTATGGGCTGATGAGCGATATAATCGGCGGTAGCCAGCATGTCATCAGCAGTTTCACCGGGAAGCCCGAGAATCACATGGGTGATAACTTCGATGCCTCTTTCGTGAAGATTCAAAACAGCTGCATCATAGACAGACAGTGGATAGCCTCGCCGGATGTAAGCAGCTGTCTGAGGATGGATTGACTGAAGGCCGAGCTCAACCCACACCGGTTTGATCCGATTCAATTCTGATAAAAGATCGAGAACCTCCGGTTGAAGACAGTCCGGGCGGGTGGCAATGGAAAGAATGGCTACTTCCGGGTGGCGGATGGCTTCTGTGTAAAGTGCCCGCAGACGATCTATGGGGGCATAAGTTCCCGTAAATGCCTGAAAATAGGCGATATAACAAGGCATCGGGGATTCCTTTCTGCCAATCTCAGGCTGACCGGAAAGCCGCTTCCCTGCAAGCAGCTGTTTGCCTTCCTCAATCTGTTCCGTGATGGATTGGTTCCTGGATGCGGCAAAATCACCGGAACCGCCCGCACTGCAGAAGATACAGCCTCTTGCATCGATCAGTCCGTCCCTGTTGGGGCAGGTAAAGCCACCGTCAAGGGCAATCTTATAAATCTTGTGCCCGTACCGGGCCTTCATCTCGTAATCGAGAGAGTGGTAACGCTTATCTGCCCACAAAACTGCATTCCTCCTAACTACATATATGATAGCATAGCCGGCGAATTTATGCAAACAGATGTGTGGCTTGTTTTGTACTCGATTTTTAAAGCGTTTTCTGGTATAGTATAACATAGAGTATTTTTTGTGTGTAATTTGTAAGACTACTATTGCGTTAAAATAGGCATTGAATCAACCCGGGGTAGATTTTATATTACAGGGATCAGGCAGGCGCCTATTGAGGATCCGAAGGCTTTATAATGGCGGATTGTGTTTAATGTGTATAAAATAAAGTAAAATTCGGTCAAAAAAACGACAAAAACAGGATGCTCAATAAGTTTATTCTGAATAACTTATTGAGCATCCTGTTTATTGATTTCTAAGACCGAATTTTACTTTACTTTATTATACAATACCATGAGCAAGCATAGCATCAGCGACTTTCTTGAAGCCTGCGATGTTAGCACCTGCAACGTAGTTGTTCTCTACACCGTATTCTTTAGCAGCGTTGTCGATGTTGTGGAAGATGTTGACCATGATGTCCTTGAGTTTAGCGTCAACTTCCTCGAATGTCCAGCTGTAACGCATGCTGTTCTGGCACATTTCAAGAGCGGATGTTGCAACTCCGCCGGCATTGGAAGCCTTGCCAGGTACGAAGTAGATACCGCTTTCCTGCAGGTATTCTGTTGCATCAAGTGTCGTAGGCATATTAGCACCTTCAGCAACAACCTTACAGCCGTTTGCCACAAGCTGTTTAGCATCTTCAAGGAAGAGCTCGTTCTGAGTTGCACAAGGAAGAGCGATATCAACAGGAATCTGCCATACGCCGCGGCCTTCGTGGTATTCAGACTGTGGTCTGTATTTCTTGTATTCTGTCAGACGTGCGCGCTGCACTTCTTTGATCTCTTTCAGCGCAGCAACATCGATGCCTTCCGGATCATATACCCAGCCTGTGGAGTCAGAGCATGTAACAACCTTAGCGCCCAGCTGCTGAGCCTTCTGGATAGCGTAAATAGCAACATTACCGGCACCTGATACAGCAACGGTCTTACCTTCGATTGTGTCGCCTTTGCACTTTAATAATTCTTCTACAAGGTATACAAGACCGTAACCTGTAGCTTCTGTACGAGCTAAGGAACCGCCGTATGTGAGGCCTTTACCTGTTAAGACACCTTCAGATACGTTGCGGATTCTCTTGTACTGGCCATACATATAACCGATTTCACGGCCGCCTACACCGATATCACCTGCAGGAACATCAGTATCAGCTCCGATATGTTTGCAAAGCTCTGTCATAAAGCTCTGGCAGAAAGCCATAACTTCACGGTCAGATTTGCCTTTAGGATCGAAATCAGAACCGCCTTTGCCGCCGCCGATAGGAAGGCCTGTCAGGGAGTTCTTGAAAATCTGTTCAAAACCAAGGAATTTGATAATGCTTAAGTTAACGGATGGATGGAAACGGAGACCGCCCTTGTAAGGTCCGATCGCACTGTTGAACTGTACACGGAAACCTCTGTTGACCTGAACTTTGCCTTCATCGTCAACCCATGGTACACGGAACATAATAATACGTTCTGGTTCAACGATTCTCTCAAGTAATGCTTCGTTCTGATACTTTGGATCGTTATCTACAACGAGTCGAAGAGAATTCATAACTTCTGTCACTGCCTGGATAAACTCAGGTTCGTTAGGATTTTTTGCTTTAACTTTTTCGATAATTTCGTCACTGTAAGACATTCTGTTTCATCCTCCTTATATTGACCTGCCGACGGACAAAATCCGCAGCAAAGTATGTTCAGTGGAATTCATTCTTTCCATTGATGATTATAATATAGATTAAGCAATAATTCAATCTTTTTTCACTTTAATCTGTAAAAAAATAGGAATTTTGTTAAAAGTTTCCTTCATAAAAGCTGCTGTCAACTATTAAAGCGGATATAAAGCTGAAAAATATGCAGGAAATGATTGAGAAACTTTCAAATTGTAAAAAATTGTAAATAAATTGACGGTTGGTTTTAGTATAAAATTATAAAAAGAAAATAAAATAACAAAAGTTATGCTTTTTATTTTCGTTTATTTCATATATAATGGTAAAGAAGAATTATTCAAATTTTCTAAAATATAAGACACCGACAGGTGTTTTGTT
>OLRE01003859.1_pt1 | contig 9873 bp, 6 predicted proteins | sample 1672461 | NCBI WGS metagenome assembly OLRE01 (sample SAMEA3136688, study PRJEB25190) | human gut metagenome | biome: human gut; feature: human-associated habitat; material: faeces | place: Austria | collected 2013
AACCAGTGACACGAGGATTTTCAGTCCTCTGCTCTACCGACTGAGCTATCTGGGCTTACCGTCGCTCGTTTGCACCAGCGACGTTATTAATCTTACCTCATAGTGAAAGATTTGTCAACAGTTTTTTTTGATTTTTTGATTTTTTTTAAATTTTTTGATTTTTTCACTCTTACTTAATCTTTTTCACCAGAATTTCCATCATCCTGCAATTTTCTAATGCTGTTTCAATACATAGCTGCTTAATCTGCCGTTTCCTTGAACTTGCAGTTGACCAGACTCACATAATTCGCGTAATAGTCTGAATGACTTTGTAGAACCTGCGTCAATCACTCTTTCTGCCTCTCTTCGAGTAATTCTTCCATTAGCCACAACATAATCCAGAAGTTTTTGTTTCTGTATGTCCAAGGGTTCTTTTTCATATCCATACATCGCCCTCTCTTCGGCAACATAATCTACGCCGTTTTCATTTCTATTCGGCAGTGTCACACGGAAAACGCCCTTAGCTGTCTCAAATTCAGGATGAACCACTTCATTTCTATATACCCGCTGAATCTTCCCTATACCAGTTCCATAGCTTTCTATCAATCTCATCCGATAAAAAAGTGCCGCCAGATTCGGATTCCTGGATTGTGAAATACCTAGAAAAATAGATTTAAGTTCCAACCCCGGCACCAAACCGCCAAGTGAAACAAATTCTATCCTATCCTCATAAATATTAATCAAATTACTTCCGCTGAAAGAATAATCACGATGCACAATGCTATTCAAAAGTGCTTCTCTTATCGCTTCTTCCGGATAATCTTTTTTATCCATCCTATTCAGGCCTGAAAATGTCGCTTTTGTTTTGTTCATTAATTCAATAAACTGGTATACATCCTCCAACTGCTTTAGAATGGAACCCGAAAAGTCTTTTCTGTCTCTGAAAACTTCTTTGTCCGTCCCTTGAAACAAAGCCACTTTTATTGTTGACTCACACTGATCCGATAATAAAAGCGCCAGATTCGTATATAAACCATCTTCTCCTATCAATTTCAGGGTCTTCATCTGTGCTTCGCCAAATGCAATGGATTTCTCCTTCATTTCAGATGATAGTGCTTCAAAAGTCAGTTCCTGATTCATACTCCGACACCCTTCAAAAGTTCTTCCGCTATTCTGTATGATCATTTCCCGAATACCATCTTCTGTCATCGGCTGAGTTGAACTCCCTTTCCGAACATATACACCGTTCGGTCTTAAGCCCTTTTCTCTTAAATAGTATGGACGGTTCGTTCCCGTTGTCACCTGAATTTCTACAACTGTTTTTCCTTCCATTTTCACAGCCTGCACCTTTACAAAAGGCATAACGTCCGGCATCAATGAATCTTTTAATGAACTCACAATCTGCAGCATCACCGAATCCGGATCTTCAATTCCAAGAACAATACCATCCCTGCGAATACCAACATATATGGTTCCTCCATCTGCATTCGCAAAACCAATAACCTCCTTACGAATGTCCGAAACATACTCCTGCTTAAATTCAATGTTCTGGTTCTCAAATGAAAGCATTTTCTCTCCGTCCTTTCTCTTTCTTTCTCACTTCTATTATAAGTGAGAAAGAAAGAGAAAGCAAGTATTCTTTTAATAATCCTTAAATTTTCAGCAGTGCCATCAATTCATCCTTTGTCAATGCAGACAGACCGCCCATCTCACCGCTGAGGATCTCATCCACCAGATGCTTCTTCGCTTCCTGCATTTCAAGGATCTTCTCCTCAATAGAATTTTTGGCAATTAATTTATACACAGTAACAATATTCTTCTGCCCGATTCGGTGTGCCCTGTCTGTTGCCTGATTCTGCACCGCCAGATTCCACCATGGATCATAATGAATGACCACATCCGCCCCGGTCAGATTCAGTCCGGTTCCGCCTGCCTTCAGTGAAATCAGAAATACAGGCACGGTTCCCTCATTAAAATCACGTACCAGCTCAATTCGTTTCTCCTTGGCTGTCTCCCCGGTAATCTTATACCATTCAATATGGGCCGCTTTCAAATCCTGTTCCAGCAATTCCAGCATCGATGTAAACTGTGAAAAAATCAGCATACGATGGCCGCCTTCAATAGCCTGGCTAATCAGTTCCATACAAGCTTCACGTTTAGCTGAACCGCCGTCATACGCCTCATAAAGCAGTGACGGGTCACAACACACCTGTCTGAGCCTTGTCAGCTCAGCCAGAATCTTCAGTTTATTCTGACCAAATTCCGCATCCGCCTGTTCCTCCAGCATAGCCTACATATGAACAACCTGTCCGTCATATAACTTCTGCTGTTTAGTATCAAAAGCCGCATAACATACTTTTTCCAGTTTATCCGGCAGATCTTTCAGTACATCTTTCTTCAGACGACGCATAATAAAGGGCGCTGTCATCCTTCTGAGATTGTCCGAAACCTGCTTGTCCTGATTTTTGACGATCGGCATTTCAACATTCTTTTTGAAATCTTCATATGTATACAGGAATCCCGGCATCAGATAATCAAAAATACTCCACAGTTCACTTAAACGGTTCTCAATCGGTGTTCCGGTCAGCGCATACCGAACCTGACTATGAATCAACTTCACCGCTTTCGCCGCAGCTGTTGTATGATTTTTAATGTACTGTGCCTCATCCAGTACCTGTCCCCGGAACTGACACCCTTCGTATTCATGGATATCCCGTTTCATCAGATCATAAGAAGTGATCAGGACATCCCACTCCTGATAACGGCCGATTTTCTCTTTTCGCTCTTTCTGTGTTCCAGTCAGCGTCTCGGCATTTAACGCAGGTGCAAAACGTGCCAGTTCTTCTTTCCAGTTATAGACAAGAGAAGCCGGACATACAACCAGAGAGGTGCCTTTTTGTCCCTCCTGTTTCCATGCCAGAAATACCGCAATCATCTGAAGCGTCTTGCCAAGGCCCATATCATCAGCCAGAATGCCGCCGAAGCCGCCGCTTTCAATCGTACGCAGCCACTTATAGCCCTCTGTCTGATATTGGCGCATCGTATCCTGAAGTGTTTCCGGCACTTCATAATCTGAATCCGTCACCGTCTTAAAATCTTTGACCAGCTTTCTGAAATGACTATCTCTTTTCAGATAAATACCGCTGCTCTGCTCCAGCATTTTGTCCAGATACAGCGCCCGATAGACAGGCAGCTGCATCTTTCCCTGCACAAATTCCTTTGGTGACAGATGCAATGCATCCATCATCTGTCCGAGGATTTCCACACTATCCTCTTCAATATTAACAAAATCCCCGTTTTTCAGACGAAAATATTTTTTCTTTCTGCGATAGCTCTTCAAAACCTCCAAAAGCTCTTCACGGGTCATGTCATCCAGTGTAATGGACAAATCCATCAATCCGCTTTCCATGGAAACGCCCACAGATATCTTCGGCATCCGTCGGATACTGAGTCGTTTAAACCGATCTGTACTGTTGACTTCCCCCAAAGCCATCAATGCTTCAATCCCCTGATCCAGAACATGATAAATCCAATCTTCTTCTCTGCCGCAGTGGAAGGTTTGGCCGCTCTCATCCACCTCCGGGAAATACTGCATCACCTGATCCATAATCTCATGTTCCTTAAAAAGATCACGAAAATCTTCTGCCGAACCCTCACGACATGTCACATCTACAGTGTTCTCACCATAAACGGCCTTAATCTCGCAGGTCAGATTCTCTTCATCCGCATCCAGATAAAAGGCAAACTTTGCTTCCGGCGGCAGATACTGCAGGATATCCCTGCTTTCAGCACCTTTTACGCTGCCATACTTTTTAAATTCAGGCAGAAACCGATAGTAAAAATCCGCAAGATGCTTTCTACCGATATTAAATTGAATTTGCCCGCTGTCCTCCGCCATATTATATAGAGGCAGTAGACCTTCTATATCTTCCCACTCTGTTCTGCGCAGTACTATTTTTTCACGATGATCTTCAAGGAAATAAACAGACTCTGAGCCCTCCATGGCTTCGTTTATTTTGCATGAAACATGAATACCGTCAAATTGATTTCCTGCATCCGCCAGTCGGCTCACTGTCATTGTCATTTTCGGCACGCCATCTGCACATTCAAGATAAACTTTCTTTCTGCCTTGTGACGTCCACTTGGAACATTCTGGCTTTCTGTCCCTGATCAAACTATAAATCCGATCCAGTCCGCTTCCTGACAAATCGATATTTCCTTTAATTTCTTCTTCCATCGAATAGTAACTGCGTGCCCGATCGCGGCGCATTCTCTGCTGCTGATCCTTAATCTGTCTTTTAATAAAAGCATAATACTTCTCAGAAGTCTCTTCCAACCGGCAGCCGGCAAAATTGATCTTTGTTGTTTTACCGAAAGCTGCTGTATCTCCGCGTTCCATCTGCCCGACAAACTCCGTCAGATCTTTGATCACATACATTTTCCCTGTGCCAACCTTGAAAGATACCGCCAGGCCACCTGACAGACACTCAAACCTCGGTTCCAGATAAAGCGTTTGCTTGTCAGAAACGGACGTATTTGAACTGTTTTTGACATATCTTTGCTGATAAACCCCCAGAATCTGCTTTCCTCGCAAATCTGTCGCATCCCCCGGTCTATGTGCGATCAGATAATCTTCCAGAAGATACATAAGCGCTGCCTCATGGACACAAACACTGCCATAACTATACGCTCTATATCCCTCTCCGGGAGCCGTATAAGATCCTCTGCATCCCCTGACATAACACAGCGCCTGTTCAACACGATCCTTAGAGCAAAGGACCTGAACCGCATAGCCATCATTTCCTTTTGTAAGATATCTGCCCTCTGCATGCAGAATAAGCTTCGAATCACCGTACCAACTGGAATACCCCATCTCAACATTCCCGAGGACAACCTGCTTCTGATCTGCCAGTTTTTTGGCCTTCTCCCATATACTCCTTGGCAATTCCAGTTTATTTGCAGCTTCATTCAGATCAAAGTAGTTATATTCCGTCTGGGCTTCCAGCTTTTTGAAAATGACTTTATCTTCCTTATCCATTCTCTGCTGTGCCAGCTCTAATTCTGTCTGAACACCATTTTCCTTTTGATCTTCTTCCACCGCATACAAAAGCGCCGCCATATGTTTGCAATTCTGTCCGTTATATGCATAAAGGCAGGAACACTCCATGTCTTCAATATCTCCGTCTTCTCCCATCCGGGCGATGACATTGTAGCTCCTGCTGCCTTTGACAGCCGCAAACCATTCGTGATCACGATGTGTCAGCCGCTTGACTCTTCCCTCATGGTAATACTGTCTTCCCCTTGAAAGAATGGTGCTGTTAAAATACTTTTTCCAGTCCGCCATTTATATACTCTCTTCCAACTCTTATTATCTCTTACCTTAACCAACTGTCAGCTTTTACCAGGCTGCTACAGCACCGCCGGCTCTTGGTTCTGTTGCCCCGGTCAGTATGCCATTCTCATCTCTGAAGATCAACTGTCCCCGGCCAAAATCCATGCTGTCTGTGGCCACTGTCACATGATGTCCTCTGGCTTTTAATCGTCCTGCCATATCCATCGGAAAGCCCTGTTCAATCTCAATATTCATATCACCTGTCCACTGCCATCTCGGGGCATCCAGCGCCTCCTGGGGATTCATATGAAAATCTATGAGATTCATCATCACCTGTACATGCCCCTGAGGCTGCATAAAGCCGCCCATGACACCAAAAGGGCCGATGGCTTTGCCATTTCTGGTCAGAAATCCCGGGATAATGGTATGATAGGTTTTCTTATGCGGACCGACACAATTGGCACTTTCCGGGTCCATATAAAAATTGAATCCTCTATTCTGAAGTGCAATGCCTGTTTTCGGCACTACAATCCCTGAACCGAAATTACGGTAATTAGACTGAATAAAACTGACCATATTGCCTGCGCCGTCCGCTGTACACAGATAAATCGTACCACCACTGGCAGGATTTCCGTACTGCGGTTTGGCTGCACGCTGACCAATATTGGCCGCACGGTAAGCAGCATAGACTTTCGACAGCATTTGCTCCGTCGTTACTTTCATACTTCGGGGATCTGCAATATACTGCTGCCCATCCGAATAGGCCAGTTTCATACCCTCCAACTGCCTGTGAACCACTTCTTCACTGTCATGGCCGGCCGCAAACTGCATACATTCCATGATATTCAAAGCCATCAGTGCAACAATGCCGTGACCGTTCGGCGGTATTTCCCACACATCATAACCTCTGTAGGAAGTGCTCACTGGCTGTACCCATTCGGCCTCATAGGCTGCCAGATCCCCTTTTCTCAGATAACCGCCGGTTGTCCTTGAATAGCTGTCTATTTCATCCGCCAGGCGGCCTCTGTACAGACTCTCGCAATCTGTTGCCGCCAATTCTCTGAAGGTCTCCGCATGGGCTTTGGATGACCAGATCTCTCCGGCCCGGGGTGTATGACCATCCGGTGCAAAGACTTTCCTCCATTCCTCAAACAATTCAGGCGAAAGGCTTTCTTCATAATCATCCCATGCCTGACGCCACATTTTGGAGATCACCGGCGTCACCACATAGCCCTCCTCCGCATAGCGAATCGCCGGTTCAAAGATCTTCTCCCAGGATAATGTTCCGAACCGGTCATGCAATTTCTTCCATCCGGAAACAGCGCCTGGGACTGTCACAGGTTCCCAGCCGAACTTCGGCATCTGTTCATAGCCTTTATCCATCAACGCCTCTCTCGTCAGCAAAGCCGGCGAAAAACCGCTGGCATTAAGTCCATAAAGCTTACCGTCCATCCAGACCTGTGCAAAAGCATCACTGCCGAAGCCATTGGATGTAGGCTCCAGCACGATCATGCAGGCTGCCGTGGCCAATGCCGCATCCACCGCATTGCCTCCGGCCTTGATAATATCCAGTCCGGCCTGAGCCGCCAGGGACTGAGATGTACAGACCATGCCCTTTCGCCCGTAGACTACCTCCCGCCTGGATGGGTACTTATAATCCAAAACATCATAACAGAAATTCACGAAAATCCATCCTTTCGTTTCACGGTAATGGCACCTTCTCAGTCTTTTAAAGCCATCAAAAATGCTTTATATTCTGCAATTACCTGTGAATCAAACTAACACAATTATCAAACTATGCCCAAAATTTCTCTGCATATAGTCCCATTATACCGTCCATATACTGTTCTGACAACAAATGAATTCGTGAAAAAAGAACACCGTACATGCAATCAATACACTATCATGTACCGATATCAATGTAAGCGATGTTCTTAAGGTTTTTGTAACTGTTCAGAGCCAACCTCCAAAATGCTACGCATTTTATACCTGTTTTTTTAAATTTTGCTTGGCTCTGAACAGTTACAAATTTTCTATATAATATCCAGCACTGACTTCATCAGTAATCTTGTATATGGATGTTCTGCTTTCTCATACATTTCCCTGCCTCCCGGCAATTCTTCCACTAACTGTCCATCATGCAGGACACAGACCCGATCACAGATACCGCCTACCAGTGCAAGATCATGGGAAATAAAAAGCATTGCCATCCCCATCTCTTTTTTCAGTGAAAATAAAAGCTGCATAATTTGTGCCTGAATCGACACATCCAATGCACTTGTCACTTCATCGCAAATAAGTAGCCTCGGTGATCGAATAATCGCACGCCCAATAGCTGCCCTCTGGCACTCTCCACCACTCAGCTCTCTGCATTTCTTTTGATAGTAAGATGCGGATAGTCCCACAAGATGCATGGTCTCCAACACCTTCTCTTTTAACTTTTTCTGATCTGAAGCTAATCCTCGACTGTAATATCGAATACCTTCTGCAATACCTTCTCCTACACACATATTAGGCGGAAAAGACTGCCAGGGATTCTGAAATACCACCTGTATATCCCTATACAAATCATGCCGTTCCTTTTTTGACATGTCTGCCAATTCTTTTTCATTAGACATCAAATGGATACTTCCTTCATACCCTGTCAGAAAATTTCCTATCAATGAGCCAATTGTACTTTTACCACTGCCGCTCTCTCCAATCAGGCCAAGGCACTCCCCTTCATCAATATCAAAAGAAACATTCGATACAGCCTTTTTCTGTCCACAATTTTCTCTATAACTATAACTGAGATTTCTAATTTCTGCTATTTTCATATCTCCTATGCCCTTTACGCCATCAATGCCCAATGTGTCTCAGAATACCATACTTTGTTCTTCCAACCTTTCATCTGCGGTGTTTCCTGATATTGCGGAAGAATGCCATTCATGATCGGAATCGCACGAATCAATTCTCTGGTATATGGATGCTGTGGATTTTTCAACAATTCTGTCTTTTTGCCCCATTCTACCAGGTGGCCATGATGCATCACGCCGACTTTATCCGCCATATATGCGACAACTCCCATATTATGCGTCACCATCAGCATTGTCATATGCAATTTTTGACGCATATCCAATATCACATCCAATGTTTGCTTCTGTACAACCACATCTAAGGCACTCGTAGGCTCATCAGCCAGCAAAAACGCCGGTTCATTAACAACAGCCAACGCAATAGCCACCCGCTGCGCCATGCCGCCGCTTAATTCAAAAGGATATTTTGAAAGAATGGTTTCCGGCTCCCTGAATCCAAGCATTCCAAGTAGGCTTTTTGCTGTCTGCTCTGCCTCCCGCACATTGACTTTCCTATGTACATTCATAGCCTCGTAAAACTGACGATGAATGGTCTGAGTGGGATCAAAAGAACTCTCCGGCTGCTGAAAAACCATAGCAATACGGGAGCCTCTCAGCTCCCGGTATTGTTTTTTGTTCAGTTGACACAAATTAACCCCCTGAAAAACAATATTTCCTTTAGTAATATGTCCTTCTTCACCCAAAAGGCCCATGATACTGCGCACCAGAGTACTTTTCCCACTGCCGCTCTCTCCCACAATCATCACAATTTCTTCCTGAGCAACCTGAAGATCGACATCATGCAGTATTTCTTTTTCTCCGTAATTCACATAAAGCTGTTCAACTGAAAGCATATGTTTTACTCCGCAATATCCAATGTATTCGTAATCAGATAATACTCAGATGGATTCACATCCACACCCGTTACTTTATTGTTATAAACAATAAGCAGCTGCTGGCTGGCAATAAAAGCATCCGGGCAATCATCTACAACCTTCTGAGTCAGATCTTTGACGATTGCATCTCTTTCAGATGTATCAAAGGTAGTTTCCAGTTTCTGTGCATCCGCATCTACATCTGAATTACTGTAATGGCCATAATTATCAGTGCCATCTGATACAAACAACATATTGATCAGATACTGAGCATTACCTGTTGGTGCAAGGGCATAACTCAAAGCTGCAATATCAAAGTTTCCAGCCTGAAGTACATCATCCAGTACATCATAAGTCTATCTATACCATCGCAGCCTGAAGTCTCAGCCGCTCTGTCTGCTGTACCGGTGCTTTAGTACACGCAACCATAAACATCGGTGTAGAACCATTATTCACTTTTTCAGCCTCACACCAGACACGCTGCCACACCTTTTCATCCAGCTGTATCTGTATACCATTTAATTGATTAAGAATCTGACGATCCCATTCCGGACGCTGAATGTGACTAAGCGGCACCTGACGTGCAATTGCCTCCATTGCTTCAATGTCCGTACACGTATAGTCATCATGCATTCCAAGACTGCTGACCTTATTGCGATCCGCCTCATATGCAGCTCTTTTCTCTTCATCAAATAAATGATGATACCAATTGGCATCAAAATTCAAAAGAACGCCGCCAGGCTTCAAAACACGCATCCATTCATAGTATGCCCTATCCGGATGTTCCAGATTCCATGTTACATTTCGACTGACAATCATATCAAATGTATTATCAGCGAACCGAAGCGCCTGT
>OLRE01003860.1_pt1 | contig 9870 bp, 11 predicted proteins | sample 1672461 | NCBI WGS metagenome assembly OLRE01 (sample SAMEA3136688, study PRJEB25190) | human gut metagenome | biome: human gut; feature: human-associated habitat; material: faeces | place: Austria | collected 2013
CGCAGATAGTAGAGATATTGTCTGCGTTATTTTTAGAAAAAGGATTGGAGATACATTATGATACAAAGTAAAAGAATTGCAGAGTTAATGGACATTTATAAACAGGCAGAGAAATGCTATAAATATAATCAGAGTAGTTCGTTTTATAGATGTTTGGAAAATAAACTTGTTTTAGCGGCAAGGAAATATAATGACGAAAAAGAGATTTTGGAAGAGTACAAAATAGCTTGTCAATCCTATTTAGATAGTAATATATTGAAGACTAATATTAGTATTGCAACGTTGGTGCTTTCAATAGCAGGATTATTAAAGTTAATAGATGTAAAGGTTACAGTTGAAGCGGAAAATTCGGTTATAATTGCTATTATAATTTCAGTTGTGCTTATTGTACGTTTCGGAATACATATACACATGAAAAGAAGAAAATTATTAGAAATATCACATGTGCTTGAAAAGATAGCAATAAAAAATGTCCCGAGTAATGAGGAAAATTCTTGCAATAGAGAAAAATAGTTGGAAGAATTTATGGAAAGTACGGAATAGTTTTAGTATAGGCACCATTAAATCTTGATACCCAAATTCCTGTATTAATTGATTTGAATGAACAATTAATGTGCTCTAAATTGATTTCGAATAATATGTTAGTAAAATATGAGGATACGGAAGAATATGAAGAATTAGAAGTTACCATTATTGTGAGAATTATTTCTAGCGGAATGGTAAAATTACAAAAAGCTTTTTGTGATCCGTTGAAGAATTTTATGACATTAAATCGTGTTATGAGAAGAAGTATTGAAGGACGAACAGATGGATAAATGAGAGATATGCAGATAAAGATTATGGAACAATAGAGATTTTGGCTATATATCAATAAAAATAGGAGAACAGTATGGACATTAGAGAAACATTGTTAGAATTGACTAATTCAGAAACAATTAGATATTCTTATATGGCAGTAGAAAAATTGATTATTGTTATGATGAAAGATTACTTGAAATCACAGAATAAACGGCTTTTTGCAGAAAATGAGTCTGTTCGTGGAATTTCAGATATGATATTGCCCGATGGAATAGATAGTGATGAAAGTTGTATTGCAGCAGAAATTAAGATGTATAGACATAAGCAAATGAGCCTGCGAGTCATATATGATACAATTGGACGTTTTTCGATTAACAGAGGGGATATTAATAAGCTTTTATTAATAGTTGTAAATGAACTACCAGATGGAATAAGAAATCGTATTAAAGAAAAGAAGAAACAACTAAATTTTGAACTGATAATTTGGGATATAGATGATTTGGTTCGGATATTTAGTTATAATGAAAGCTTATTTGTTGACACATATAACAATTTGAATACAGTGTTATTGAGAGACACTATTAATAATGGTATTTCTAGAAATAATAGCACATATTTAGAAAAAAGAAAGAAATATGTTGAACAATTACATGCACAATATGAAAATGATAATATTGTTCTTTTTCTTGGCGCGGGAGCATCAAATGAAGCTAAAATAGCAACCTGGGATACCTTGATATCAGAATTATTTGTTGCATTAATAGATAAACAATTAAGTGCTAATCACATTCAAATAGAGAAGAAAGATAAGAAAAAAATAGTAAAAGAAGTCATAAATCAAAATGGAAATTCACCATTGCTTCAAACTAGATTTTTGAGAAATGGATTTGAGAACGATTTTGAAGAATTGGTTAGAGATATATTATATAAAAGTGCTGTTGATACGTCAGATTTATTAGAGGAAATAGGACAATTATGTATACCAAATAGGGGAAAACTAGGTGTACGTGCAATTATAAATTACAATTTTGATGATTTGGTTGAGAAAAATTTAAAAAGATTAAGAGTAAAATATCATTCGATATATGGTGAGGGGATGATTCCGGACACAGATGAGATAGGCATATACCATGTTCATGGATTTTTACCGCAAGAAAAAGAAAATTATGAAAATTTGACGAAGTCATTACTGGTTTTTTCGGAAGAAGGATATCACAAACTTATGATTGAGCCATACAATTGGGCAAATATTAGCCAGTTGAATTATATGATAAATAACACCTGCTTATTTATTGGATTGTCTATGACGGATCCTAATATGAGGCGATTGTTAGAAATAGCAGCACAAAAGAGAACTGAGAATGATGGAGAATGCCAACACTACGCTATTATGCGAAGATTTAAGATAAAAGATTCGGAAGAAGTTGAGTCAATAAAGAGTTTTGAAAGAGTAAACGAATCATTACAAGAGTCGTTTTTTAAGGAATTGGGAGTAAATGTTTTATGGATTGATGAGTTTAGTGAAATTCCAATTCTTTTAAAGCAGATTAAAGGAAATTATGATAGCTATTGATATTTGGCTCCATTTTGGCTCTAGAAAGCGACTTCTTTTATATGGTCAACAGTATGAATGTCCGGCACAATAATTGCGGCGCTGCTGATAAGAAAAAATATAATGCAAAATTTGCGACACTGACAAGTCAAGAGCAGGAAGATTGGTATGATGAGATTTACCAGGGGTTGATGGCGTTTTTAATGTTAGAACAGGCAAATCGGGAAAAAAGAATTGCTGCGTTCAAAAGTGCCACTATACCATAGATATATGGATAATATTATACATCTAGGTAAGTTGGAATTAAATTTGAGATAGAGAAATGAAAAGTGTTGATATTAAAAGTTTACTTGGAACATTAAATACGTTTGAATAATAGAATTCAAAAAACATTAGATGAAAGAAAAATTGGGGATACTAAGGTGGAATTGTTAACTTTTCCTATAGGGCAATTGTTTGAAGAAAAAGAAAAGATTAATAGGAAGATTTTGAACGTAATATATATTTTATGTATGAAAGAGAGACCAATTCCACGAATCCCTTTTAAAGATTTGCAAAAATGTACAGATAAGATTGTTCTATTGTTTAGTGATGAAGTTGCAGAATGGGCTTTGGATATTAATGAAAAGAAGATTGAAATAAAAAGAGTAGCACAAACCAGGTTTTACAAGGAGTATAAAAAGAAGAATTATAATTCATTTGTAAAATGGAGACCAGATTTTGACATTCCAATTAAAAGAAGTTATGCACTTTATGATGCAAGAAAGAAAAATGCAGAATATATATGGCTGTTGGATGATGATATAATTATTTCGCAAGATAATTATTTCCGAGCTATAAGAGCAATGGTCGGCGGAAAAGGGATAGTGGGTTTTCATGTTACAGAATATCCGGATATGTCGATAATGGATCATGCGAAGAGAATTGTTGATCACCATAATGCAAGGATTTCTATGACTGGAAGCTGTATGTTTATCAATGTGAAAAAGGTACGAGGATATTTTCCGTATGTATATAATGAAGACTTGTTCTTTTTTATGCAACAACCTTTTCAAAATGTAGTCTCAGGAGGAACAATAAGACAAGTTGAAAGAACATCATGGACTGACTTTGAAAGAATCCGACATGAGCAGCTTGGAGATTTTATTTATAATGTTTATAAAAGCAGATTTCTAAAGTTAAATACAGGGATGATTGACTGGAAAAATGAGAAAAAAGAACAGCTAGAACAATTGAATAGATTATATGAAACTGTATCAGATGAAATGGTAAAAGAAGCAGTAAGAGTGGCATACGAAGCAACAAAATATATTGACATATATGAAGTTGAAGAGTTTGTTAACAACTGCCAGTTTGCAGATTGGGTTTATAGATTATAAGGGGACATGTAAAGTGAAAGAAAATGTAATTTATATTACTGGGAGAAAAGGAGTGCAGATACCGGCAGCATTTGAAGAGGGAATAGATACGAATCCGGTTGTAATTATGGCACATGGATTGCAAGGATCGAAAGATGAGTATTTAAATACTCAACTAAGAATTGCAGATGAATTAAAAAAATTAGGAATAGGTTCATTGAGAATTGATTTTCGAGGCCATGGAGAATCCGAACAATCGTTGGAAGAATTTTCGTTGAAGTCACAGATAGAAGATCTGGTGACAGCGATAGAATGGCTGAAAAATAAAGAAGATAATTTGCGAATAATTACGCTGGGGATTAGTTTTGGAGCCCCACCGATTATGGTTGTGTCAGAGCTATATTCATCAATAATAAAGAAATGTGTTTTGATTGCTCCTGTTGTGGACTATAAAAACACATTTTTGTATCCTGTAACAGATTGGGGGAGAGAGAACTTCGGATATAAGAAAATCATAGAAGGTATATGTACAGGGGGAATAAGTCTTGATGAAAAATATAGATTAGGAAGAGAAGTTTTAATGGATATATTGCTGGTAGATGTTGCACAATTTGTTAAGAATACAAGCTACCCTATGTATATTTTTCATGGGGAAAGTGATAACATGGTGCCAGCCATATTATCGAAGGAGTTTTCAAAAATACGAAGTAATATAAAAATCTTTTTAATGAAAAAAACGGAACATGGATTAACAGAAGTTGGGGACGAAGAGTTTTTAAGCAATATTTCAATTGAAAATATGAAAAAAGTCATAGAGGAAATCTCGGAGTGATTATTGGAGGGAACGGTATGCCAAAAATCGAAATTCATCAGACAGCTATTATTGGACATGCATTAAGACCATTACAGGGGATGATTTGCAGTAAGGAAAATCCGATGGATCCCAAAGTTATAATTGAGGGAGATTTATATATAGGTCCATATTCTGTAGTTGGTGAAGGTGTCTGCTTGGGAAAAAATGTTATAATAGATGTATATTGTAATATAGAACGAGGCGTAATCATTGGTGAAAACACACTTATAGTTCATAGAGCGACTGTTGGAGGATATAGTAAAATTGGTCGAGAATGTGTAATTGGAGGTGTGATAGGAGAAGGTACAGTGATAGGAGACAGGTGCCGCGTCTTTGGGTCTGTTGTCCATAAACAGGATGATCCTTCATATTCATGGGATCACAGGCCGGAACCAGAACCGTCGGTTACGATTCATGATGATTGCTTTATTGGTTTCGAGTCATTTGTTGCAGGGGATATAGAGATAGGACCTAAGGCGTATATATGTGCTAATTCTGTAATTACAAAAACAGTACCTCCCGGTTATATTGCTTATGGAAGAAATCAAATGGTATATCATACAGAATGGAAAGGAAATTTAGGGAAAAGTCCTGTATTTGATGGTGTATAATATGATATCTTATGCGTTGATAACAAATGGACAGTACAATCCGTTTTTAGCAGTTCCACTGCCAGATCATATGAAGTATCCAATTTCACAAAATTGTTCAGAAGGTATAGATCTGGACTATACAGCTTTAATGCTAGGAGAGCAATTTTTTGTAGATGAAGCTGTTTTTGAAGACATTCTTGTATCCAGAAAAGAGTATTTTACTCCTATGAAAAATACATTTAGAGAACTGAAATCTAGTGGATTGCTTGTGTGTAAAAATTATGAAACTTTGTTTTATGAAAATAAAAATAAAATAATAAATATCACGAATATGTTGTTGGAGAATCCAGAAAACTGGTTGGAACTAGAACGAAAACAATGGATTCCATTGAAAGGTGAATTATTTGAATTTCAGAAAAAATACGGGACACAAGATATGTACCAGACTAATATTGGAAATATTGGAATAGAAAGCTGGCTCTCGTATTCGGATCAAATAGAAAATAGAGTATTAAGAACAAAACTGTATGAATTATTTGAAGGGAAAAGAGAGATATCAGAGGTGAAAGTAGAGGACGTTAAAGGAGCGTTGCAGTTCATAGTTGCACAGATTGTAATGTCAGATTTGATTGCTACATCTTTAAAGGTACCAATTTTAGATTGGGATGATGCAAAAGAATTGTATGAAAAATTATATTCTGTAAAGTGGGAAGGATACACACAAGAGTTAGCATTGCGAACTGAAGTTACAAAAATGTTTAATATAATAATGCCAGATTTAAAACCTAATAATATAAAATCTGTCATAAAATTCATACAGGATGACAAGTCGGTTGTTTCTCTGCGGAAGATGTTGAGTAATACTATCGGCAAAGGTGAAGAGGAAAGTAAGGAGTGGATGGGAGAGTATATAAATAAGATGATTCATGCAGATCTTATTGCGCAAAAGAAGTCATCAGTGTTTCAATTCTTTGGAACCATACTGGGATTGATTCCTGGTATACCGTGGGTAGGAGCAGCAGGACTTGCAGGAGCTTCAACAGCAGGAGGAAATATTATAACATCTAAAAAATCAGACTATTATTGGTATTATGCATTGCAAAAATCATATAGAAACTGAATGACTTTTCTTTCATGTGTAGACAAAGATGCCGGTGAGTTGAAAAAAGAAATAAAGGAGATTAAAACTCCATTGGTAAGAAGATTTAATAGTGTATCGGTGTTGCAAAGCAGCCGCCTAAAAATGTCAAGGTACTCGCTATTTTGCGTTTACGGATTAATGTGAGTATTTGGAGGATGATATATGGGTTCTTTATTATTTGAAATCAAAGACAACAAGGATGAGCTACATAGAGTAGGGGTGTCAGATATAGGTTCAATTTTAACCATAAATGATGACTTTATGACAAAACAGGTGATGGCAAGGAAGGGTATAGAAAAAAATTAAATATTGTTTGATTAAACCTAATGTTGAAAATTTGACATTAGTAATTAGGAATTATACTTTAACAGACACAATATATATAGAAAGTTTCTGTGATGTAAGATCAGATATCAATATATTTCAATCTATAGGAACTAATATTCATATGACGGAACAAAAAATTCAACATATGCAGGTAGATTGTGCAAGCGTTTTTGCAGCTGATTGCAGTGTGGAAAAAATGGAGATTGGTATATTTTCAGTTGTAAATCAGTATAAAAATTTGAGTGGCGCACAAGAAAATATTGCTTATAAAATGGATAAATTGGAATTACGTGACATGAATGTAGGTATATTGGATTTATATGCGGAATGCAAATATATTAATGTCCAGAGAAGCAGAATAAATGAATTTAACAATAATGGTAATATGCTGAAAAATGTTACATCTACAGTAGGTTGGATAAACATATGGCAAAATACACATATAGGAAAATTATCTATCGGAAATAAAATAGAAAAAATGACGGTGGATGATACTTCTATTGATAAAGTGGTTGCACGAGCTAAACTTTATATTGATACTTTAAAAATAAAAGATTCCAATATTGAAAATGCATATGGATTTGAGAAAAAACAATTTAACGATTTAACATATGATATTTGGGAATGGATTGGAAAATCAGCAGATAATAGTAGAAATGTGAGAGGACGAGCAGAAGCAAACTATCAAATGGCTAAGCTACTCTATAAAACAGAAAAAGGAACAGACAAGTTTATGAGTTCATTGTTCGATTTTTGTGCTGGATATGGATATAAACCTTTTAGAATTATAAGAACATCAGGTATCATGGTATTGGTAAATACATTTATGTTTTCATTTATAAAATTTGTGGAAATACTTTCAAAGATGTGGGCTATTCCACTTAATGGAGAATCATTTTGTAAAGGAGCAACTATTGTTTGGAATTATTTTCTGATTTCTATTGCTGCTTTAGCGGGCCAAAACAGTTTTGAGCTGAGAGAGGGATTACCATATTGGCTGTCAGTCATTGAATATTTATTAGGAGTTGTTTTGTTTGCGATGTTTGTTAATGCATTATATGCGAGATATAAAGAATAAATGATGATAGATGAGGGTGCAGGGACATAAAATTCTCTGTATTTTTATTATTTTCTATGCTAAGAATGGGGAGAACAGATTTTGGTAAAACTGTATAAAAATATTGAAAGTTCTGTCTTATTTTGTCGAAGAGGTAAAATTATGCAGATTTAGTGTATCATAATAAATATATTATAATTTGCATGTATTACGAAAGGAATATGAACGAAGTGTTTGGTATAATAATTAGTATGTTATATATTGGCGAGTATTTATATTTGATACAAAATAATTTGTTTAGAATAGGCGGATTACTTTTGGTAGCAATAGTTTATATATTTGCAATGAATCAGCACAAATATAATATGCCTTCATATAGAGAACCGTTGTACAGTAAAATTGTAGAATATCTTCAGAATGACGATATGTAATGAAAGTGGTATCTTAATCCCTATAACTTACATATAAGGATGATTTAAAAGCTATTGCAGGAAGCGAAAAAAGTTATGGGGAGACCCTCAGATTTATGCAGGGATTGGATTTGATGGAAATAAGTTGAATAGTTACTAAAAATATGATAAAGTACAAATGAGAATACAAATGGGCTAAGTGTTTAAATAACAAAAGAATTTGGGGTGGATATTAAGTGGGAGATAAAGAAGATATACGAGATGTTTTGCCTGAAGAATTAAGACTGGAAGATAATATCCCTGAAGAGTTATGTTATGATATTGTAGAGCAGGCAAGAGGTAATGAACATTATAGCTGTGTATATCGCGTCGCGAAGTGGGGCAAGATTGAAGAGAGAGCCTTTTTGAATACATATGGAGAGATTCAAGAAGGATATATTCCGGATGATGATGGAAAATATCCGAAAGACAATATAGGAACATATTCTACATCAGTCTATACTGAACGAAAAAATTGTGATAAATTTATTAATATGTTAAAGAAAAGTGTTCGGCTCAGAAAAGTATATCCTTTTCCGGTTATAATTGTAGGAAATACTTCGAATGGTCTGGTACAGAGTAAGCGACAAATATTAATGCGGTTAGATACAAAATTACTCCAGCCCTTTGCGAGTTGGAGTAATTCACTATAATTCACATGTGATTTTTGATAGATTGGAGTTTTTCACTCCAAGGTGCCAGTTCTGCCAGCTGTTCATCGGTCATATCTTTACTTGGTCGGTGCTCCAGCAGAAATTTAAGATATCCGTAGATATTCAGCCCATGTGCTTTTGCCATCTCAACCATTGTGTAGACTACCGCGCTAGCATTCGCTCCGTCCACGGAACTGCTGAACAGCCAGTTCTTTCGGCCCACTGCAAATGGACGGATCGCATTCTCGCTGAGATTATTGGTAAAGCTGCACCGCCCGTCTTCCAAATAGGTCTCCGCTGTATCACGCCGGTTGAGAACATAATTCACGGCTTTATCCATCCGGGTATTCCGGACGGGCTTTTGCTGGTCAAGCCACGACCAGAAAGCCTCCAGAACAGGTTTTTCCTTCTCGAGACGCAGTTGTTTCCGCTTTTCATAATTATCGGGATACTTTTTGTTAATGGAGTCTTCCATGGCAAACAACCGATTGCAGTACTGGACTCCCTGTACTGCAGGCTGGCTGTAGTCATACTGCTTCCCTTTGGGAACAGCGTCGATAAAGTATCGGCGGATATGTGCCCAACAGGAGCAGCGCCTGATCCCCGGCAGATTGTTATAACCCTGATAGCCGTCAGTTTCCAGATATCCGCTGTAGCCTTCCAGAAACTCCTTTGCATGGCTGCCGCTTCTGGTCGGGGAATAGCCATACAGGATGATCTCCGGAAGTCCGTCCTCACCGCTTCGGAACAGCCACATGAACGACTGGGTCTGGGCCCTGCGGTCTTCCTCTTTCAATACCTGGACTCGCGTCTCATCTGCCATCGCAAAACTACGTTTCAGCAGTTCTCGATGAAAGTAATCATACATTGGCTGAAAATAGTTCTGTGAACAGTAGATGATCCAGTTGGCAAGGGTGGTTCGGCTGATCTGAGCCCCATACTGCTTCCAGTCCTTCTCCTGCCGGTAAAGCGGAAGCCCGTTGGCATACTTCTGATACATAGTCCATGCAACAGCAGATGCTGATGCAGGCCCTTTCCCAACCAGAGCCGGCGGAACCTGAGACTTTACGATCACAGGCTTTTCTGTAT
>OLRE01003861.1_pt1 | contig 9870 bp, 9 predicted proteins | sample 1672461 | NCBI WGS metagenome assembly OLRE01 (sample SAMEA3136688, study PRJEB25190) | human gut metagenome | biome: human gut; feature: human-associated habitat; material: faeces | place: Austria | collected 2013
ATGTACTGAAATGAGTATCGGTATGCAGCAACTTCTTCTGATTTTCATCATCAATACCGCAACCGCTATCTTTCACACTTACGATTGCCATACCGTCTTCTTCTGCCAGTGACACCACTACCTCCGAACCTTCATTGCTAAACTTAATCGCATTACTGATTAAATTACGGATCACAGTCTTAATCATGTCAATATCAGCACGGACAGCCATATTTTCCACAGTCACATCCTGTACAATCTTAATATTCTTCAGACTGGCCACCATCGTAAAGATTTCGCTTACGCCCTCTACCACTTCTACCATATCAATATCCTGATAAACCACTTTCAGTTTACCAATCTGGCTCTTCGTCCATTTCAGCAGATTATCAAGCAATGAGAATACATCTTCAGTTGTCTGATTGGCCATCGTTAGCAATTCATACATCTCCTCACCAATCGTTTCGCTTGGCAGATTCAGAATCAGCATATTCAATACCATCTTGATAGATCCCATAGGCGAACGCAAGTCATGCGCAATCACAGAGTAGAGCTTGTCACGTCCCATAATAGTCTTACGCAACTCTTCCGTTTGTGCAACAATGATTCTTTTCGCTGCAACTAACGAAATCTGGTGTGTCACACGAATAATCAGCTCTTCTTTGTTGAATGGCTTTGAGATAAAGTCGTTACCACCCACCTGAAATCCTTTGACGATATCCGCCGTACTGTTAAGAGCAGTCAGGAAGATAATGGGAATTTCAGCCATTTCGGGATCCGCTTTCATTTGTTGAGCCACCTCAAATCCACTGATATCCGGCATCATCACATCCAGCAATACTAGATCCGGATTTTCCTTCTTCACTTGTTCCAACGCCTGTGTTCCATTACCGGCAGTCACAATTTTGAATTTCTCGTTGGTCAAAAGTACCTTTAATAAAAGGACATTTGATATTACATCGTCCACAATAAGGACTTTATATTCGGAAGGATTAATTTCCATATTCATAATTTTCTTTTTTTATGCTTCAGACATTTTTAAAATATTCAATCATACGCTTCAGCCCTTCTTCCAGTTCAACGGTAGGCTGCCAACCCAGTTTCTCTTTAGCCAATGTAATATCCGGTTGTCGCTGTTTCGGATCATCATCCGGCAAAGACTTAAATACAATTTTCGAAGATGAGCCAGTCAGACTAATAATCCTTTCCGCCAGTCCCAACACCGGGAACTCATTCGGATTCCCCAAATTCACAGGTCCTGTAAATCCGTCCTCCGTATTCATCATTCTTATCATTCCCTCAATCAAATCATCAATATATTGGAAACTACGTGTTTGTTTTCCATCACCATATATAGTTATATCCTCATTATTCAACGCTTGAAGAATAAAATTAGAAACAACCCGGCCGTCGTTCGGCAACATTCGCGGACCATACGTATTAAAAATACGGATAATCTTCACACGCACACTGTTCTGACGGTGATAATCCATAAATAACGTTTCTGCGCAACGCTTCCCCTCATCATAACAAGACCGGTAACCTACCGGATTCACATTCCCCCAGTAGCTTTCCGGTTGCGGATGAACGATCGGGTCTCCATATACCTCGCTCGTGGAAGCTTGCAAAATCTTGGCATCCAGCCTCATTGCTAATCCCAACATATTTATAGCCCCCATCACAGATGTTTTAGCTGTTTGAATCGGGTCATGTTGATAATGGATAGGAGATGCGGGACATGCCAAATTATAGATTTCATCTACTTCTGCCGAATAAGGATAAGTGACATCATGCCTCACCACCTCAAAATGATGATTATCCATCAAATGAATGATATTATCTTTCGAACCCGTAAAAAAATTATCCAGGCATATCACGTCGTGACCTTCGTTTATAAGCCGAGTACAAAGATGAGAGCCTATAAAACCGGCTCCGCCACTTACCAATATTCTTTTCATTCTAAGTTTTTCTATTGTTTACTAAAGAGACGCTGTCTCTTCGTTTTGTTTATGGACACAAATGTAACCGATTTGCTTAAAATAAACAATTTTCGGAGAGGATATTTTAAAAAAAAGAAGATTTAAATAGTTTCAAATTCCGAAACAACTTGCCACAGTGAAATGTTTATAATACAAAAGTACATTTTATTTAGACTATTATGACGATAAATGACCCTAATACAAACCTGATAGAGGCGATGAAAGAAAAGCTTCCGGCAAAAGGTAAACTGGCAGATATGTTAATGGACACACTATACATAGGTAAAGAAGCCGTATATAGAAGATTACGCGGCGAGGTACCTTTCACACTACAGGAAGCAGCCCTTGTTTCAAGGAAACTTGGCATATCGCTGGATAAGATTATAGGAACCAGCTTCAAATCGAATGCAATGTTCGACATAAATATCGTAGATTATGATGATCCGTTTGAAAGTTACTATAATACCTTATATAAATATGTATCATTGATTAATACAATGCAGGATGATCCGGAGTCTACCATGGGGACTTCTTCTAATATTATTCCCCAGACTCTCTATCTGAAACATGATCTTTTGGCTAAATTCCGTTTTTTCAAATGGATGTACCAAAACAAATATATTAGTGTAACAATTTCGATGAATTGGAGATTCCTGCGAAATTGCTCAATATCCAGAAAGATTATGTAGATATGACCCGTCATATTCATTCTATAGATTATATCTGGGATAGCATGATTTTTCAGCATCTCATCAATGACATCCAATACTTCTCTGACGTTCATCTCATTTCGGATGAAGCGAAAATGCAGATTAAAGAGGAATTGTTTCTGCTTACAGACGAACTGGAAGAACTTGCTACACGAGGAAAAACCAAAGATGGCAATACAGTCCGTATCTATGTGTCTCACATCAATTTTGAGGCAACATACAGTTACGTGGAAACCAATTCGCTACAGCTTAGCCTGATACGTGTTTATTCCATCAATTCTTTGACTACCCTGGATCATGAGATATTCCATAGTTTAAAAGAATGGATTCAGTCATTAAAGAAATTCTCCACTCTGATATCCGAAAGTGGTGAAATGCAACGTATCCATTTCTTTAAACAACAACGGGAAATCATTGATACTCTTTAATTTCCATTTTTTCGTAAAACAGAAGCAAATAAATTATAGAATTACAATAAATGAAAGTAGATAACCTCATTATCTACTTTTTTTCATTATATGCCCCCGCTCTTTTATTTTCTTTCCAATCAGAAAATAAGCATATAACTCATAGCCGTTTTTCCACACTAATCTTTCACTTACAAGCTTTAATTTTGCATAAAATGTATCACAGTGATTATTAATATTAAATGCGAGGAACAGACAATGAAAAATGGTATTCTAAATGAATTAATAACAGTTATGAAAGAGAGGGTTCCCAAAGGGCAAAATCTTGCCAGTAATTTGGCGGATATCCTATGTATGGGCAAAGAAGCTGTATACCGCAGACTTCGGGGTGAGGTGTCTTTTTCGATAGAAGAAGTAGCCATCATATCTCACAAATTGGGAATTTCTATCGATCAGGTAGTCGGCGATCACCATTCTAACAAGGTGACTTTCGACCTCAACCTGCATCATTCTTCTAATGCAATAGATAGCTATTACGAAATACTAAATCGTTATCTACAGATATTTGATTTTGTAAAAGAAGATAATAGCACGGAAATATATACGGCTTCCAACCTTTTACCTTTTACACTTTATTCCTCCTTCGAGAATCTGTCTAAGTTTCGTCTTAGCCGATGGATCTATCAGCACGGACAAATCAAGACTCCACACTCTTTGGCGGATATGCAGGTAGAGAAGAAAATCGTGCAGGCGCATAAGAAGTTGAGTGAAAGTGTGAAGCAATGTCCCAAAACCTTTTTTATCTGGGACACCAGTATTTTCCATTCTTTCGTCAATGAGATCAAGTACTTTGCCAGTTTGCATATGATTACCCCAAATGATGTAGCGAACCTGAAAGAAGAACTATATCAACTACTGACGTATATAGAAACGTTATCAAGTAAAGGTGAATTCGGCGAAGGACGGAAAGTGTATTTCTATTTATCCAATATAAACTTCGAAGCGACTTACAGCTACATCGAAAAACTGAACTACCAGATTAGTCTATTGCGGATATATTCGATCAATTCTATGGATTCACAAAGCCCGCATATCTGTCAGATGCAACGTGACTGGATTCTATCTTTGAAACGTCACTCCACTCTGATCTCGGAAAGCGGAGAAGCACAGCGTATCATATTCCTACAAAATCAAAAAAGTATAATTGATACCTTGTAAAAAAGAACCGGCTAAGTTAATTAACTTAGCCGGTTCTTTTTTTTATCCCTTACTATACTTATGCATTCTTTCAGGGGTTTCTCTCTATTTATTGATATTACAATTCTCCTTCTGTCTGCGAATAAACAGTCCATCCGTTAATCACGATTCTCATGGCAAGCCATGAATCAGAGATGAAGAAAACGATATGATAGTTACTTTGGCGATCAAAATATTCCTGCATTCCGATTTTCTTATCCTCCATATTAGTCATAGCAAGATAATCAATCAGATTGATATCGAATACCTTTTTTGCAGAAGATTTCTCCGTCACCACTAACCGGGTTTTCCGGTCCTTCATCAATCGCATCGTATTAAGGTCTACTGAAGCAGCAGCAGAATTCACCTGATCTCTGCGATAAGGCTGGAAGCTAAGCATATCATCCTCCAACAAAGAGTTATCATGCCCCAGATACCCATTGGATTCCCGAATCTCATAATCATAATCATCCACGTTGAGTTCCCAATCATTGGTATAACCCTGGAATATAAAACGTACCCGTTTTGTATCCCTTATCAGGTTAACCGTCTCTGCCTGATGACTTTTTCCTGTAAAGTTTACATCGACAATCTCACCATACCAAAGCGTTTCCAACTCTTTATTGATGATAAGAGACTCTTCGCGTTTCAACTGCAATCTTAGATCGGAAATTGTAGAAACACCGGGAGTTAACGAAGTAATATCGTATGAATCACGTGCACCTGCCCATGCCATAAACTGATACTCGCCTACAGGCAATGCTACCTCCATCAGATAATTTCCCGTCGATAATGAACTTCCTTCTTCTGTCTGTTTAAATAAAAACTTTCCGTCCTTATTAAACACATAAAGCTCTACTTTATCAACCTGTGTATGGAAAGCGTCTGCAAATTCCATATTATAGTCATATTTGAACTTTACAAACAAACGGCATTCCGGCAAGTCTTCATTAAAGTTATCACAAGAAGTCATTATCCAGGAGCTAATGATGAGAATCCCGAAGGTGACATGGCGTACAAGGCTTTTTAGGTTCATATTTCTATTCTTCTAATTCTATCAAACTATAAAGTTTTCTATTGTTTGTTTTCTATTTTCTATTGTTTGTTTTGGAGGTAAAGAGAGCGTCCCCTCTTTACCTCTAATTATATTAAAACAATGAATTTCAAATTATAGTGGTTCAACTTGACTGTACCAAGTCCATGGATTAACCTCAATCTTGATAGATAAGTAACGGTCTTCTTCTTCATCCGGTGCATTAGGATCCGGATCGGGGATGATTGGATAACCCGGATTATTGATTTTATTTACAGTAATATCATAAACAGAGTTACGAACTACACCAAATTCACCTAACTTATTCATGATGGTAGGACTATCATCATGCTTAATCATGATTTTATAGTAACAAATACCTTCTGAATAGTATTCAACACCTTTCAGATTCTTACCTCCTTTACTTGCCGTTGAAACCTGGGCAGCAAGATTACTAAATTCCAACTTAAGTTCTGCTGCCATCTCTTCTGCAGTTTTAGCACCATCCTTATCAGTAGGAATCGTAACTTCGGTCTTAAGAAGTTCCTTTATATACCCATTATAAGCATCTGTTATATCCGTAGCATATTCAGACGGTTTATCATGTTTATATTTACTAGCCAATTCCTTTTCAATATAAGTCAATATTGAAGCTTGAGTATAGAATATACCATTCATATTAAACCAATCTGTTCCATTAGCTAAAGTCACTTTTGAACCATCTTCATTAGTAATGGTAGTGGGAGCATAACCGACTTTCAACAATACTTGCGTTGTATAAGCATGCATATTGAAGTTTACAACATCAGTTTGATTCTGGGTATTTTCAAGACAATATTTAACAGACGTATTTACTTCATTCCAATCTATATCTTCTTTTTTAGTAGCAGATGACACATAAAAATAGTTTCCAGCATACACCGTTTGATCATCATCATCCCATGCGCCAATATCATTGACTACTCCAAAATTCGGATCTACTCTGTATGAACCAAGACTATACTGATCATAAGGAGTCCACGTATTCATGGCTGTTTTCATTCTCTTTGATGCAGGATAGAATTTCTTGTTTGTTATATTCAAATACCACTCTGTCTCATCCGAGTCTATAGTTGCAGTTTCACTAAGTTTTTCACCACCATCAGGTTTCACATATACCCGCACTTTAGCTGATATACGATCAATTCTAATAGTCAGAGGAGAGCTTGTCGCTGCTGTTGGCGTATTGTATAAAGTCAAGACTTTTGGTTTCCCATCAGTATCTGAAGGTTCCAGATCGCCTTTGGCATTTGTCATCACAAACCCGCCCGATTTTGCCACCCCAGTAGTCACTCCAGCTTCTGCCGTAAGCGTTATTACCTTATTTACATTCTCATAAGTATCACCTTCCTGAATGGTCCGACCCAGATTCTGCGGATTAGCAATAATCAATACAGCCTCCGAGCTAGAAGGTATTTTAAATGCATTTGTTCTGTTAGGCAGGTTATTGATGTCCTCTGTTCCAAAATCTATAATTTTCGTTACGATACTTGCATCAGTATGTCCATCAAAGAAAACCGCATAAACCTTAGTAATCGTACTTTCATCGGGCGTACCATTTTCTTGATTGGGGTTGTTCAGTGCACGTGTTTTGGTTGATTGTACACTTAAAGCCACCCATGCATCTCCATCAGAGTTAGATCAGTCCCGTTTTCCCCATCAGGAACGATGTCCTCATTACTACATGCTGCAAATGCAATAGCAGCAAGTGCCAGCATAAAAAAGTTTTTTTTCTTCATTGTTTTTTTACAATTTAATAAAAGCGTTTGTAATTAATTTATTTATCCCTATTTTTATTTTCAATTTCAGCTGCATTTGTTCTCTTCCTAGCCAATTCTTCCAAATTATGTCCGGCAGCTTCCAAACCCGATTCGGAGGCTATTTTTAAATACTTTTCTCCTTTCTCATATTCTCCTTTTAATAACATTAGTACCCCGATGGCATTATTATATTCTGATAAATTAGTATTCGAGTATACCATACCCAGATAACGTTCTGCCGATGACAGGTCATTACGCGACAAGGCGGCAGCAGCGGCATTCATATTAGCAATCTCATCTTTCGGATAGAGCCGGACAGCCGTCTCGAATATATCAATGAAATCTTGCGAACCAACCGGATAGGTATTAGCTACCAAAAACATCTCATTCAGACTTAAATTCTGCGGACGGCTTTTAATGACCTCTTTCGCTTCATCTATATTAAAATTCTTAACCTCATAATTCACTTTACAGATAGCTACACGAAGACTCGGAAAAATATATTTCAGCATATACCGGTAGGGCACTCCCCCACGAAGTTGCATCAACTTAGTCTCTCTTCCTTTCTCAATAGGTATATTCCTTATAATATCCAGCACTTCATCTTTATATTCCATTTCCATTGTATTCAGTGCTTCTTCCAAACCTTCCCAGTTCTCACCGCCAAAGATGATATAATATTGGTTTCTAGCGAAATCATATCTGGATGCCAAATACTCCCGGAGTGCCATAGCACGTCCTTCGGACAGGCGTTTGTTAGTAACCAATGTTCCTTCCGGAGAAGCATAACCTATAATGTCCAAGCGGTTAACCTTTACACTAGGATCAGACTTCAACTCATCAATCATCTTGCGAATTTTAGCCAACTCTTGAGGGTTGTTCATATATTCAGGACGGATGTTCACCTTATTCACTTCGAAATCAAGGAAACACTCTGCCTGTATATCACGGCGTTTGATCTCTTCAGCCTTTGGTTGCAAATATGCCAATTGAGGTGATACCACGTATGGCAATAATACACGTTCCAACGTAACCTTATCAAACTGCTCCACATCCATCAGCGCTGTTTCACCACAACCACACTCATCACGCTGCACATCCAGACGCGCATCTTTCATCCAAGGCTCAAAACGCACCACATACCGATAGCGAATCGTATCATTTCTCCATTTGCTTCCTTTTTCCACCACATAAGGCTTCTCATAGGTCTTCTTCTCTTTGGCACTCATTACCGCAAGTTCACGTTCATAAGCCAGATATTCATCACGACCTTTAATAGATACCTTTGGAAGATTCAACGTACGTTCCGGAGATACCAGTTGGGGAATAAGATCCACTCCGCGCGCTGATTTGACCTTCACATTATTCAAGCTAAAGTCTATATCGATATGAAGAAAGTTACCTTTTTGTTCCAGTTGAACCGGCTTCACAGCAATGTTGCCCTCATAAGAGCGGGATTGTGCCATCACATTCTTTATATTCAGGCTGCAAACCACTAACATACATACGATAAAACTTATATTTCTTTTCATCATCATTCTATTTAATTATATAAATAAGCGACACACTTGCTTTAGTAGGTCCAAAGTAATTTTTACTACTTTCCTTCTCCTTCGTACCGCAAGTGGTACAGGGATATTTATCATATACAATATGGGCATATCCCACTCCAACAGATGCTTCAATACTCCATCGTTTTTTCAAGATCCAAGAATGTCCCACTGAAAAACCGCCTCCATATAAATGTCCCTGATAGCGATTCTTTTGCATATTTTCGCTGATGAAAGACCAATCAGGCCATCCTCCCACATTGAAATCCGCATAATGTCCGTGTATTCCAATAAACGTACGGCGGAAGCGTTCACAAAACCAATAACGAACTTCGGGTTGTATTCCCCAATGACGCAACCGTTTGCCATCGGAAGGTTTCCATGGATTATAGTTGACCGGGATATCCAGCGTCCATTTACGTGCCAATCCCAACTCCAGCCCTAAGTTCATGGTAGCGGTAGCGTCATACAAAAGGTTGCTTTTAAGAGCAACTTTTTGTGCCTTACTCTCGGAAAGAATACATCCGAGCATGAATAATATGAGTAAACTTACTTTCTTCATTAACACCATGTTTACTTCCCTAATTGAGTAATATCTAATTTTATACGTTGCACGGAGTTTACACTAACACCACCAACAGACGCCATGGTAGTTAGATGCACAATGCCGGATCTGGGAGTTGCGCTTATATTAGGTAACACTTCAACATATATTCTCCCGTCTTCTACGATAATGTGATCTTCTCCTGTATGTCCTTCCGGCATTACAGAAGAGTATAAACGAATCCACTCCTTAGGATTGTCAGTCCCCTCTTCTACCTGGCCAGTAAGACAGAAATAGTTTATTTCGCTTACTACCGGATCGGTATTATTAGTAGGCATAAACTTAAGCGTGCTTCCTCCTGCGGAAATCGCTTTTCTTTGTCTGATATGAACTTTTTTTTCCAAGTTTCCAAGTTTTAATGTTATATACGCATTTTTCTTATCATCAATTCCCTCTTCATAACCCATCAACTGGTTAGTGACTCCAACTGTTACCGGTGTTATTACCGGATTTGTTCCATTGGAAGTTACTATCGGCACTTTAAATGGTCCGCTTAGCTGAAAGGCTCCTGATACTTCCTGTTTATTATCTGTTATTGTCCGAGCATCCGGAAAATCCTTTGTACAGTCAGTA
>OLRE01003863.1_pt1 | contig 9868 bp, 6 predicted proteins | sample 1672461 | NCBI WGS metagenome assembly OLRE01 (sample SAMEA3136688, study PRJEB25190) | human gut metagenome | biome: human gut; feature: human-associated habitat; material: faeces | place: Austria | collected 2013
CGAATGTCTTTCCCCATTCTGGGAATCTACGAACAGATTTGGTAACCCATTCATCATTCCATTCATGATTTTTTGTCCAGGGATATACGGCATCTTTTGTCATCATTTTCTGGAGACTTTCTAAATTAGGGCAGCCGTGATAGCCGATTTCACTGACAAAGCAGCAGGTAGCATCCGTATAGAATTTGTCTTTGTAATATCCTCTGGGACCCCATAAATGGTTTTCTGGTAAATATTGGTCAGCACTTCCTCTTTCATATACCGCTTGGCTGTAGTAAGGAGAGCTGGGAAGATAAGGGCGAGTAGGGTCAAACTCATAAATAACTGCCGGGAGGACCTTGCGGCTAACTACATCCTGATTTGGATTAATATTAAATGGTTGCAAAGACCAGCGCAGTGCACAATCGTCTTCATTATTTCCTGACCATAAAACGAGTGATGGATGATTGCGTAACTTGCATACAACGGAAATGGCCTCTTCTTCCAATGCTTGTGTAAATGAGCTGCGTTGAGGATAGAAAGTGCATCCCATCGTAAAATCCTGCCATACCATAATGCCGTTTTCATCGCATAAATTAAAGAAATGATGATCTTCATACACGTTGCCACCCCAACAACGTATCATATTGCAGTTTAATTCTACAGCCATGCGGATAGATTCGTCTACGAAAGAATGATCCCGGCTATGGAGTGCATCCATGGGTACCCAATTGGTTCCGTGAATAAAAATAGGTTCTCCATTGACTATGAAACAGAATTTACCCGGATGATCCGGTGGGAGGTTGATGTCTGTAATGTCTAGTTGAATCGTGCGGAGGCCTACCCGTTTATTATCTGTTGATAAAATAGTGCCGTCAGAATCTACTAACTCTACTTTTGCATCATATAAAGCCGGTTCTCCATATCCTCTTGGCCACCATAAATCAGCATTCTTGATTTCCATTATATATCGGAATGCTGGGGAAACGACAACAGAGCTTCCTTTATATATTTCTTTCCCATGGCGACTTAATGTATATACGGCTTTCACTTTGTCGAACTTTTCGAAAGGTAGTTTTACTTGTACATCAGTATACAAACGTACATTTCTGGTAGCAGTGTCTACATTGGCGACCATATAGTGAACATCTGTGAGACGTGCCGGATTCAATACGCGTAATTCTACATCTCTCCACAAACCTGCACTGACTAATCGTGGCAGAATGTCCCATCCATAGGTGTGCGGAGCTTTTCTGATGAATACGGATTCTTCAGACGGGAAGTTTCCAATACTGAATGTCCCTAACAGATGTTTTTGTCCTTCAATAACAGATGAACGGAGTATCACTTGGAGTTGATTGCTTTCTCCTGCTTTTATTTCTTTAGTTACATCAAAAGCATGTTCAATCATCATATTTTCTGCTTTGCCAATGTGCTTTCCATTCAGCCATATATCGGCCAGACAGTCTATTCCGGCAAAGAAGAGTTGATATTGTTGTCCTGGTTTTAGTTGTGGCGCTACGAATGATTTGGAATAACACCATTGATAGCCTTCCCATTTGCGTAATTCATTTACATTACTGCCAATCATCGGATCTTTAATTAAGTTGGCAGCCATTAGGTCTAGTTCTACATTACCGGGGACTTGGGCTGATAGATGTTTCACTTCAGCTAGTTGCATGTCCTTGGGCGAAGTTATAGGTTCTTCAGGTTGCATCCAATAAGAGAGTTCCCATGTTCCATTTAAGGAGATGGAACTACCGGAATCGGCAAAAACACCACTTGTACAAGTGAGAAATATCAAAAATAGCAGTGTACTGATTTTATTCATTGTTAATAGATTTGATTGATGGTGTGACAAAGTAACTAGTGTTATATTTTTATAGTATTACATAACGGTCTCATTTTTGCTTCTTTATATACCTCTATTAAACCTCCTTTCTTTTGTTTCAATTAAAATGTGAGTTGATGTTTTCCTGACCTTAAATCTATCTTTTTACCATTATATTCTACTGTTGCATTCGTATTGACTGGGATCGTGACTTTGAGAATCACTTGTTCTCCTTTACGTTCCCATTCAGAACGAATGATTCCGTTTACAGATTTATATTCTGCTTTTACCCAGTCAAGACCTTTTACGAAATGAGGTTGGATAAGAATATGTTTGAATCCGGGTTTCTGTTCATCATAATTAATGCCTGCCAATATATTGTACATCCATGCATTAATGTCTCCAAGAAACATGTGATTTACGGAGGCATCTCTAAATTCAGGTGAAAGTATCCATGTTTCTGCTAGTGTAGTGAAACCTTGTTTTATCCAATTGCCCCAAGATGGAGCTTCTTCTTGTGCGGCCATCTGATATGCCAAGTCAGCATATCCATATTTGGAAAGCATCCGCAGGACTGTTTTACTGCCTAAAACTCCAAAATCGAGCAGGTTTTTATTGGCTTTTATCATCGTAGAAAGATTATCTGCAACCTGCTGTTCGTATTCTTTAGGAACGATTCCAAGGTATAAGGCAACTCCTTGTGCTGCTTGCGAACCATTGGCATAAATAGCTTTGGATGTGTCGAAGTATTTGTGATTGATAAGCAATTTCAATTCTTCTGCTTTCTTAGCATAACTACTACCATCTTTTCCAATGAGTTCTGCAAATTTAGCCATATACAGATTGTCTAAATAATAATAGCAGGTAGTGGTGAATTCTGTAGGGGTTTGTGTTTTATGGAATACCCAGTCACCAATTCCGTAAGTTACGGTTCCTTCCGCGTCCTCGCGTCCTGCGAGGTAGGCAAGGTATTTGGTGCATACAGGCCATAGTTTTTCGATGCTTCTTGTATCTCCATAGTAGTGGTAAATTGCCATTGGCACGATAAACATGGCAGCATCCCATACAGGACCTATCCAGTCATCATAGCCCCATCCGGAACTAGGAATGATTCCCGATATACGTCCTTCTTCATTTTGATTATCAATCATATCATCCAGCCATTTTTCATAGAAAGTAATACGATCGAAGTTTAATAATCCTAAATCCATTGTTATGTGTGCATCGGCAGTCCATCCATTTTTCTCTCGTTGGGGACAGTCAGTCGGGATACTCATCAGATTTGATAAATATGATTGATTAGCAGCTTTCCATATTTTATTTAATAGTTCATTTGAACAACTGAATTTACCAACAGGAGGAACAGCCGTATGTATGAATTGAGCGGTTAAGCTCTCTTTAGTAAGTTTTACAGGACGATCTGAACGAACTTCTACATATTGAAATCCATGATATGTAAAATCTGGAGTGAATGTACCTTGTTTTCCGTCCAATATATAAGTGTCTGTTTGAAAAGCGAGGCCAGGTAATGGTTTGTAGTAAATATCTAAGTTGCGCATTTCCAAGCGTCCGTTATCTTTTAGCAATTCGCCGTGTTGCATACTGACTTTAGTGCCTTTCTTGCCATTGATAGAAAGAGTACAGACCCCTGACATATTAACTCCAAAATCGTATACATAGACTGTATCACCAAAAGAACGCATATTGATTGGAGTGATAAATTGTTCCGTTTCAATAGCAGGCATGTTTTGTGATACTAGTAGGGGAGAAGGGGCAGCCACCTGAATTGCATTTGTCCATTTAGAGTCATCAAAACCCGGTTTGTCCCATCCAGCAATTGCAAGACATGCATCATAGGTATCACCACTATAAATATTGTTTTGTATATAAGGACCGGTACTCGTTTTCCAAGTAGAATCTGAATGGATGGTTTGCTTTTCTCCATTTTTATATAATATCTCCATTTCGCAGATCATTCTTGGGCGGTTACGCCAGCGGGCTTGCTCATAGCTCCATGTTGCTACAGGGGCCGATTCGTTGTAGAATCCGTTCCCAAGTATTGCAGATAGTACGTTCTCTCCTTTGAGCAGTTGTGAAGTGACGTCGTATGTGTTATACAGATTTCTTTTATCATAATGAGTAAAACCCGGATTGAGATGTGATGATGTTATTGATTTACCATTTAATGTCATTTTATAATATGCAGCGGCACTTACATATAATCTTGCTTGTTGTATATCATCTTGAGCGATAAACGACTTGCGCAACATGGGCGCTGGCGTATAATCTTTATCATGATTATCAGTAATCCATACTCCTGTCCAGTCACTTTGGTTGAGTTGAGCTGTTTCAAAACTGGATATAGGAGAGATAATCTTATGTTCCTTTGTTCTATCCCATGCTATTACTTGCCAGTAATAACGAGTTCTGGATTTCAATTTTTCTGATCCTTGATAGGTCGCATGAGGAGTGTCAGAGTAAATAGTGTCAGATTGCCAGCTATTATCGGATGAGTTTCTCAAATCTTGTTCCCGGGTGGCGATATATAGCTGATAGCTGTCTTGAGAAAACTCTGTTGCATCTTCATTATTGGTTGTGTAATTCCAAGTAAAACGCGGTGCTGGTGAATCAATGCCAATTGGAGAAATTTGATATTCACATCGCATATTTTCAATATCAATGTTGTTACTGCTGCATGCCCATACTAGAAGTCCTAATAGAGCCAGCATGTATTTTTCATTTTTAATTTGGAACTTCATAATTCTGTATCTTTATGTTAATAATTAGAGGGCTATTTTCTTTATTGTTACATTTGTTAATTTGATATCATTATTTATTTTTACTAAACCGGTTAAGTGATTGAAGAAAAAATGTAAAATCATGACTAGGGTAATGAACATGGCAGGACAAGTGTTTCTACTTCTTTTTTTTCGGTCGAATTTTCCAAGCGATATTTGATATCGCCAAGTAGAATCCTTACGGCATTCTTACCGATCTCTTCTATTGGCATTCTTGCGATGTTCATATTAGGTGCTAAGACACGGAATGCTGATACTCCATGAATACAAGCCAATTCATATCCTTTATTTATATTGATTCCTTTTTCATAAAAGTAACGGAATGCTTCCAGAGCCAAAATATGGGTTGTGAAGAAGAACCCATCTACATCAGGTACTTTGCTGAATATTTGATCAAGAGTCTTGAAAACATTCTTCTCATAATCAACAAAGGTCACCTCTCCATATAGATCAGGATCAACGGGTAGGTTGGCTTCAATTAAAGCTCTTGCATACCCTTCTCGTCTCATATTCATTGTGCGGAGATGAGGATTCGTGGTAATAATAGCTATTTTAGATGATCCGTTATCGATCATTTTCTTTACTAACTCGTAGCTACTGCCTTCATTGTCAATAATGATGTAGTTTGTCTGCATCTCAGGAAAGTAGCGGTCAAATAAGACTAATGGATAGCCTTCTTTGACTAGATTCTGTATTTCAATTTTAGAAACTTTTGTGGGGGCTACTATAATTCCATCCACCTGTTTCGCTTTGAATAACCGGATCATTCTGTTTTCTCTTTCTATTTCAGATTCAGAGCTACAAATCATTAATGAATAGCCTTGTGTTTCCGCTTCCTTTTCTATAGAACGGGCAACTTTGGAGTAAAAAGAGTCTGTAATATCCGGTATGATTAATCCGATTGTGCCTGATATACCCGTATTTAGGCTTCTGGCTAATAAATTAGGCTGGTAATTCAACTGTTTGGCGCATTGAAAGACTTTTTCTTGTGTAGCAAGACTAATACCTTTTTCATCCCCCTTACCAGAAAGTACCCAAGAGATTGTTGTCTTGGATAATTTTAAGGTTTCTGCTATGTCTTTAAGGGATGTTTTCATAAACAGTATCTATTTAATCGGTTAAGTGATGGCAAATATATGAAAAAATATCTCATTATATAATAGTTGAGCAATATTTAACTAAATATTATTTTTTAATATAATAATTTGCAATTTAAAAATAACATAGAAATAAGGTGTAAACCAAAGAAAGTAACTATATTTGTATCATTCAAACGAAAGATATATGAAAGTAAAGAAAATTAGTGCGGCTAACGTGGAGGCTTGTTCGCTTCCTAAATTATTCGATGAAGAGAAAATAGATTTTCAGCCGATCCAGTGTGTCAATTGGGCTGAATATCCTTACAAACCTAAAGTGAATTTTCGAATTGCTCACACACAGAACTCGATTTTGCTACATTTTAAAGTGAAAGAGGAGAGTGTACGTGCCAAGTATGGAGAAGACAATGGATCTGTATGGACTGATTCCTGTGTGGAGTTTTTCTCTGTTCCGGCCAGTGACGGAATCTATTATAATATAGAATGCAATTGCATCGGAACTATTCTGGTGGGTGCCGGACCTGTGCGTAACAACCGCGAACATGCACCGAAAGAGGTGACTGCTCTTGTACAACGCTGGTCTAGTTTGGGTAATCAGCCTTTTGCAGAACGTATCGGTGAAACGGATTGGGAAGTGGCTCTTATTATTCCGTATTCTGTGTTCTTTAAGCACCAGATTGATTCGCTCGACGGAAAGGAGATAAAAGCTAATTTCTATAAATGTGGCGATGAATTGCAGACCCCTCATTTCCTTTCATGGAATCCGATACAGATTGAACAGCCGGATTTCCACCGCCCTGATTTCTTCGGAACGTTGGAGTTTGAATAGTGAATTGAATCTTTGAATTTGAAGATAAAAAAGAAGGTTGATACTTGAAAAAGTATCAACCTTCTTTATATAGACTCACTTTATTTATTTCACAATCCCTCTTTCCGAGTTCTTCACGAAATTTACAATATTCTCGATCTCCTCACTCATAGGAACCTGATCGATGATCTTCTGTACAGCATCCTGAACGCTAAAATTACCCTGATAAATCAAACGGTATGCGTTGGCGATGTGACGGAGGACTCTTTCCGATGTATTGCGATGTTGCGAGAGAACCACAGCATTTACACCGTGATATGCCACCGGATTTCCTGACATGATAACGTATGGAGGCACATCCTTAGATATACGGCATCCACTTTGTACCAGTGTCCAGCTACCTATGTGACAATATTGGTGCAGGGTTACATTACCGCTTAGAATAACGCAGTCATCTAACGTACATTCTCCTGCGATGGTAGTACCTATACCTACTACACAGTTATTGCTGATTTGTACATCATGGCAGAGATGTACTTTATCCATCAGGTAGTTTCCGTTTCCAATTTTGGTAGCATTACCGGCAAACGTAGCGCGGCTGATTACTACATTCTCACGAATATCGTTGTTGTCACCGATAATCAGGCTACTGTCTTCTCCTGTATAGTGGAAATCTTGCGGTTCCGCTCCCAAAACAGCGTTCTGATGTACCTTGTTTCCTTTTCCCATTCTAGTACCTTTCAGGATACTGGCGTAGGACATGATGACACAGTCATCTCCGATTTCCACATTCTTTTCAATGTAGGCAAAAGGCTGGACTGTTACGTTCTTGCCTAACTTTGCTTCAGGGTCTACATAAGCTAACGGACTAATCATAATAGTATATGTTTAAAGTTATTCTTCTCTTCCACCACCCAATGCCTGGTAAAGGCTTACTACGGCCTGCATCTGATCAAAGCAATCGGAAACCTGAGAGATTTGTGCACTCAGGTAAGACTGTTGTGCTGACAGTACTTCCAGATAGGTTGAGGTCCCTAAGTTAAACAATTCTTTTGTATCTTCCGAAGCTTTCTTTGCAGATTCTACCTGCATTTGGCGTGATTCTACTTTTTCACTGGTCTTTTGGTATAAACTTAGCGCATTGCTGACCTCACTTCCGGCATTCAGAAGTGTTTGTTGGAAGGATAGTTTAGCTTGTTCCTCCTGTGCTTTCGCTGCTTTCAGCCGGGCAATGTTCTGTCCCCGGTAGAATAGAGGCTGCGTAAGTGAACCAATGGCGGAAGCCAACAGCTTTCCCGGATTGATAATTGCGCTACCGGCACTGTTGGTCCATCCGGCAGAGCCGCTAAGCGTGATTTGCGGATAGAATGCGGCACGTGCCGAATTAGTATTGTAATAGCAGCTTGCCAATGACATTTCAGCAGCTTTTACGTCCGGACGGTTGGATAGCAACTGGATAGGTACACCTGCGGAAAGTTCCGTCGGAAGTACTTGTGCCTCCAATACGCCACGTTTGATGGCGTGCGGAGCTTCGCCCAAGAAAGTAGACAGGGCATTTTCCGTCTCACGTATGCTTTGTTCAATGTCCGGAATAGTGGCAAGTACCTGCGCGTAAGCAGCCTTGCTCTGTTCTACACCGGCCGAATTGATATTGTACATAGCAGAGTTTTTCATCGCTTCCATTGTTTCGGCATTCTGTTTCAGAATTTCAGCTGTGGCTTTGGTTATTTCCAGCTGGCGGTCTAACATCATTAATGTATAATACATATTGGCGATGTTGGAGACAACCTGTGTCTGCACAGCCTGACGGTAAGCTTTCACTTGCTTCAGAGTAACTTGTGCATTTCGTTTGGAGTTCAGCAGTTGCCCGAACAGGTCTACTTGCCAACTGGCAGTAACCGGCAATGAGTACGTTTTAGTTGCTGCGTTCTTGTCAAAACTGCTGATTGTTCCCTGTGGAGACAAACCGATGGACGGTGCATAAGCCAGTCGGGCTGACATCAGAGACGCTTCTGCCGCTTTGACGTTCAATGCAGCAGAAAGGAGGTCAGTGTTTTGTTTCAGTCCCTGTTCGATGAGAGACTGGAGCTGTGGGTCGGTGAAGACTTCTCTCCACGGCAGGTTACCGAAGTTGGTGGTATCCGAAGCTAATGTATCATTGTCCGCTGCCGGATCACGATACAGGCCGGAAGCGGTAATATCTTCGGGTCTGTCATACGACTTATAGATGTGGCAGCTGCTCAGGAGAGCAGTTGCACACAACATATATAGAATCTGTTTCTTCATATCGAATTTCATTATTTAGCGTATTGTTCAATCTCTGTTACGGCATCTGTATTGTCAATATCTTCCCATTCCATCGGTTTTACTTTCTCTTGCAGATATTGGAAGATTACGAACAAGGCAGGAACGATGAAAATCTGGCAAATCATACCGATTAACATACCACCGATAGAGGCAGTACCTAGTGTACGGTTACCGTGGGCACCTACACCGAAGGCAAACATCAATGGAAGCAAACCGACTACCATCGCCAATGATGTCATCAGAATCGGGCGGAGACGAGCACCGGCACCCAATACAGCTGCCCAAGTGATACTCATACCCATCTTGCGACGATCTAGGGCGAACTCTACGATCAAGATGGCATTCTTCGCCAACAGACCCATCAACATGATTAACGCAATCTGCATATAGATATTGTTGGACATCGTACCGAGAATCATCTTTAACATCGAGATATTACCGATAGCGCTCACTCCGTTGACAAACAGGAAGCTGCCTAACAGACCGAACGGAACGGACAGCAACACGGCCAACGGAAGTATATAACTTTCGTACTGTGCACTCAGCAACAGGTAAACGAATACGAAGCAGAGGATGAAAATCAATCCGGTAGCACTTCCACTGCTCTGTGCCTCTTCACGTGCCATACCACCCAATTCGTAAGTATAACCGGCCGGAAGATTTTGACCGGCTACTTCTGCCAACGCAGTCAATGCCTGACCGGATGTATAACCGCTGGCAGGAGCCACCATCACTTTCATGGAAGTGTAAAGGTTGAAACGGCTGATGATATCCGGACCATATACTTTATCAACAGTGATGAATTGTGAGATAGGAGCCATTTCGCCGGCACTGTTGCGAACCTTGATATTTTTCAAGGATTCCAGGTTCTTACGTGATAGCGGGTCTGACTGAATCATTACACGATACATCTTACCGAAACGGTTGAAGTTGGATGCATACAGACCACCATAATATCCTTGCATGGTAGTAAGGATGTCACTCGGGCTGATGCCTGCTTTCTTACAAGCCGCCGCGTCAATATCAATCATGTATTGCGGGAAATTCG
>OLRE01003872.1_pt1 | contig 9842 bp, 9 predicted proteins | sample 1672461 | NCBI WGS metagenome assembly OLRE01 (sample SAMEA3136688, study PRJEB25190) | human gut metagenome | biome: human gut; feature: human-associated habitat; material: faeces | place: Austria | collected 2013
CATTTGCGGTAGGCGGTCCGTCATAGAATGTGTATGTCTCGCCCTCTTTACGGCTGTCCATACTCTTTTCAAAAATCTTATTGTCTTTCCAGAATTTCTCAACTTCTTTTTCGCGGTCAACAAAATTCAGATTCGTGTCAACTTTACGATACACAATTTTTACCTCCTGTGTCTGATTACTGGCTGCTGTCTCATTTATAAGATGCAGCGGTTTATTTCTTCACAGATACTTGTTCGTGCCAGTGTTTCTTTCGGGCACTTATAAAAAAAGACCCCATCCTGTAAAAGGACGAAGTCTGATTCGCTGTACCACCTGTTACATTATACGGGCCTGTGTCCGGATCCCTGCACCCTCTTATTCTTAAGCTGCCAGGCTCCTGTGCCATGTCTTCCCATGGCGGACATTATCGTATCTGCCGATATATGTTCCCTGTAACGGAGGAAATCCGTCAGCTCTTACTTAAATGCAGTTCCGCATACATACGCTGAAAAACTGCTCCTGGCTGTTGCCGGCAAACTTCAGAGCTGAAGCTCAGGAGTGATATTCTGCCATACTTATTCACCACGGGCTCACACCATCCCCGTTCGCTGAAAGCATCTGCTGTAAGGCTTTCCGTATAACATACTGTCTCCGTCATTGCTTTTTCTATATACGGTGTATATTATAGGTTGAGAAAAATCCATATGTCAAGTGTTTTTGGCGGATTTCGGTGGTTTTCCTCTTATTATATGTATGTTCACTCTCTCTTAATGGAAATTTCACAGACTGCAAGTGGTTTTTCCAAAAAGAAAGTGGTATACTACTACAGAATCTCGTTTATTATTTGAAAGGTATTTTATGATGAACATTATGAAAAAACGATCCATGCGCCGGATCTTTGCAGGTATTCTCTGTATGGGAGTTCTGTTTACAGGCGCTGTGCCCTGCAGTGCTTCCGCACCCCTGGGCTATGATGAATACGGCGATCCTATTGTCACCGCAACCCCGGTTCCGGATAGTCAGGCCGGCCAGAGTACACAGGCTGCTGTCACACACTCCGCTTATTATGCCCAGGCTGCCGATACAGATTCCATTGACGGCTGGCCCACAGGCCCCAGCATAGAAGCCCAGGCTGCCGTTCTTATGGATGTAAACACGGAAGCCGTTCTTTATTCCAAGAATGGGGATACGCAGCTTTACCCGGCCAGTATCACAAAGATCATGACCTCTCTTCTGGCCTGTGAAAACATCAGCAAAAAGTCCAGCATCGTTGTTTCCGAAAGCGCGGCTGCCAGCGTATCTGCCGGAGATTCCAGCATCTATGCTGCCGCCGGAGAAAAATTCACCAGAGACCAGGCACTGATGGCAGTGATGCTTCAGTCTGCCAACGAAATGTCCGTAGCTGTTGCCGAGAAAGTTTCCGGCTCCGTAAAAAAATTCACAGAGCTTATGAACTGGCGTGCGAAGCTTTTCGGCTGCAAAAATACGCATTTTAATAATCCCAACGGTCTCCCTGATGAAAACCATTACACCACTGCCTCCGACATGGCAAAAATCGCGAAATCTGCCTGGATGAACCCGCTTTACCGCAAGTTCTGCACCAGACGTTACTATGAGATCCCGCCTACCAACAAGTTCCCCGAAGCCCGTCAGCTTCTCAATCATCACAAGATGATCAAAAACGGGGAATATTATTACGAAGGTGTTCTCGGTGGAAAAACAGGATACACAGATGCGTCCGGTAACACACTTGTCACCTACTGCAGACATGGAAATATGACCCTGGTAGCAGTGATCCTGAATTCTACTTCTGCAGCAAACGCCTATGGTGACACTGCTTCCCTGTTTGATTATGGTTTTGGAAATTTTGAAAAAACAGATATGAAAGTGTCCATGGAACCAGTCCCGTTTAAGGTACTTCCATGTGATAAATATATTCTTAAGAACAACGGAAATACTTATCCGTTTTATTATAAGACAAAGGTTTATGTGACTTTACCAAAAGGAATTGACAAATCACAGCTTACCAAACGCCAGGCCGTTCTCCAGAATGCTGCCGGCCCGCTGCGTCTGAAAAGCAAATATTATTACAAAAAACAAATGGTTGGCTGGGGAATGCAATACGAACGGAATGTCGTATCAGATCTTCTTGTCCAGGCTTCTTGAGATTTTTCTGCGGCGGAGAGATTCGTGCTTTTCACGGATTTCATCCGCCGCTTCTGTATCTTCTGCTTTCAGGGTTTTTACCCCGAAATATTTTCCCTCATCGGTTTTTCGGATTCTGATCTTCCCTGCAACGGGTCCATGCTCGTGGCAGAGGGCAAGGCTGTAATATACCTTGGAATTGTTGGTACTGAACCAGCGAATCTTCCGCTTGGCAGGGCATCTGCAGATAGGACACACCGTGCTCACCATAGTGCGGTCCTTCATCAGGCGTTCTTTTGATACAAATTCCCTAGATACAAACTTATCATGATCTGTATAGGAAATATAAATTTCCTTCTCTTTTGATTTTGGATTCTGGTATACATCCAGGGATGGATGACGGATCATGCAGGCTTCATCAATCTCCAGAAGGATTCTTGCCGTATAGCTGGCATCTGCCAGTGCCCGGTGAAAATCCCGGTTCTTCGGAAGTTTAAGATAATCAATGGCATATTCCAGGGAACGTCTGGCAATTCCATCTTCAAATTTCACACTGAAAAGCTTCTGCACATCGTAATAATGTACCGGGCCCGGGATCAGCTTCAGAAGATTATAATATTTCATATTACGCTGAAGCTCCATTACATCCTGATTCCCCCAGGTAAAAAAACGGTACTCCTCTCCACACCAGTCCAGAAATCTGCGGATCGCTCGTGGAAAGGGAATTCCTTTTTCAAGCTCATGATAATCCACATGGATCACTTCATGAATGCTGTCGTGGATCCAATGGTACACTTTGGGCTTGATCAGGCACTGGAAGGTGTCGATGATCTCTCTTTTTTCATTTAATTTTACTGCCCCGATCTCAATGATCTCAAAAGGGAGTCGACTGTCCGGATGTTTTCTTCCATCCGGATTCTGGTTCCATTCCAGGTCAAATACAATATAGTTCATGGGTTTTCTGTCCTCTTATCTGACAGTTTCAAACCGGTATCCCGTTTCCCGGTCACAGACTACTTCACGCTTTCTGTCCGGTTACTGAATAAATTGCTTCAAACAATTCCTGCTGAAAGCTTTCGGTATCTGCGTCTGTCAGGATCATATCTTTTATTTTTTCTTCATCGTGCAGCCACCAGCGGAAATCACACAGCATGGCACCTCGTCCGGCTCCGTCAGAACAGTCCACATCCAGGATCGCTTTTTCCATCTTAAAGAATTCCGGATGAAGCAGATACATGAAAGGTACTGCGTCATGGATACTTGCCACGCAACGGTATTTGGATGAATTTTCAAGAACATATCCTGCCATATCGCCGCAGGCTCTGGCAACCGGATTACCGGACTGACATAGCTTCATGATCTGGTTTCTGGTAAGATTACATTTCATCGTGGCATCCAGTCCACACATAACAAGGGGAATCCCTGCCTCAAACACGATCTTGGCAGCCTCCGGATCCGCATAAATATTAAATTCCGCTGCCGGAGTAACGTTTCCGCCTTTCACAGCACCGCCCATAAATACGATCCTTCGGATCTTATCTTTTACTTCCGGAAAAACTCTCAGAAGCAGCGCAAGATTGGTCATAGGTGCTGTCTCGATAAAAGTCACCTGCTGTCCTTCCGGAAGATCATCCAGTATCTCTCTGATAAAAAATACTGCATTGTCTGATGCAGCCTTCGTTCCTGTTTCCGGAAGTACGCAATGTCCCAGTCCTGTTTCCCCGTGGAATTCTTCTGCATGAATCACTTCTTTTACGAGGGGACGTTCCTGTCCTCTTGCCACCGGTACTTTCAGTCCGTAAAAATCTACCAGTTCCAATGCATTCTTCGTTACTTTATCGATGGTCTGATTTCCGGCAAACGTTGTTACTGCAAGAAGTTCTATCTCATCCTGATGCGCTGCTGCATACGCCAGTGCAATACCATCATCGATCCCCGGATCGCAGTCCATGATAACCTTTATTTTCTCTCCCATATCTTCACCCTTGTAAAAACCTTCCCGAAATTTATATATACTGTCCTGAAAAACTCTGCTGTAATAATTTTTATTTCCGCTGTTTACCTGTCCTCAAGTATAACAGAGTCGAAAAAAAGTGTAAAGATATGAAAAAAACCCTCTGCCGGGGCATGGCAGAGGGGTGAAAAAAAGGGGGTTACATTTATTTAAACAAATGCAATGTGCAATTTGGAGTTTTGAAACGTATCCAATGTCTGTTTGGGTTGTTCCGGACATTGTTATTACTTAATCAATGGCAATGAATTTCTTCTCTTCTACTTCTTTCTTGGTCTCTTCTTTCGGGAATGTCAGATGAAGGATTCCGTTGTCGTATTTCGCATGGATGTCTTCATGCTTGATACTCTTACCAATATAGAAGCTTCTGTTGCAGGTTCCAGTGTAACGTTCTCTTCGAACATATTTACCTTTACCGTCCTTCTCATCCTTTTTCTCTTCTCTGGTTGCCTGGATGTTCAGATAACCATCCTTCAGCTGGATCTTCACATCTTCTTTCTTAAATCCCGGAAGATCGATATCCAGTTCATAATTTCCGTCAACATCACGGATATCTGTCTTCATCATATCTTTCACCTGAGGATAAGCATTGGCAGCTGCCTGACGGCCTGCAGGATATCCCATAAAATCATCAAATAAATCTTCTCCGAAAATACTTGGCATTAACATAACTCATTCCTCCTGATCTATATTCGCTGCGTGCTGCGCAGGCGTTTTTAATTTACTGTTTCTGAAAACATCTGCAAATTCTGTAAGAACTTTCTCCGGAAGATTTCTTTTTTCTCTCTTCCTTTGTTCTGTATGTACTATAACACGCATTATTAGCACTGTCAAGAGATGAGTGCTAATTATTTTGTGAAGAATTTGTGAAGCCTTGATTTTATGCAATGTCATTAACTTAAAGCAGACGATATTTATTCTAAAAAAATTAGATGTCTTCTGCTTTTTTTTATATGCTTATATTGTAAAAAAAAACCATGAACCTGCCGCAGAAAAGGATGTGATGCTGATGAAACATTCTCAAAAACGTACATTCATGGACATAGAAAAAATGAGTTCTAATGAATTTAAGGCATTTTGTCGGCAGACGGCTCAGACATTAATATTCCTAACACTGCTGAAACGCTGGAACTGTATGGTTCTGCAAGCCGAAAAAATACAAAACCCCAGGCTCAAATAGGATTAGGCTGTATCTATGATGTAATGAATCGCATGATACTAGAAAGTGATTGTAACAAAGTAAAATTTGATGAGATGCGCCTGGCATAAAAGCAATTAGAGCGAATACCGGAAACAATAGGAAATATTCCATTTATCATTATCATGGACCGAGGATATCCTTCTACACCTGCGTTTATACATATGATGGATAAAGGTATTAAATTTATCGTACGTTTAAAAAGCAGTGATTATAAAAAAGAATAAAGCAGTCTGTCGGAAAATGATCAATTGGGTCAATCGGATATTCGCAATCCGCTTTCGCTACTTGCTCATAACCGAATAACTGTTCCGCAGTTTATCAGGAGGGGCTTGTACCCCTCCTGATACAAGTAAGTTGAATAATCCGGGGTGAAATCCATCACCTGTCCGGCGTATGGAAATCAATGTTCCGTTTTTTAGGGAATCACGATTCCGGCAAAAATGGAATCACATTTTTCCTAAACCCTTATAATGATGTTATGCACTTTTAGTGTAAATTCATTATGAGGAGGTCACGATTATGACCAAATATCGAGAAATCATCCGGCTTACCGGATTGGGATTCTCACAACGTAACATCATGGCAAGCTGTGGTGTTTCACAAAAAACTGTCGTCAAAGTTCAAAAACGTGCCAGAGAACTAAATATCTCTTGGCCTCTTGATGAATCAATGACCGACACAGAGCTTCAAAAGCTCATGTTCTCGAAAGAGAGCAAGGTATCTGCCAGTAAGAAGATGCCCGACTACGCTTACATCCGTAAGGAACTGCTCCGTAATGGAGTCACCAAAAAGCTCTTATGGACTGAGTACATAGAGGATTGCCGTGCCAACGGTGAAGAACCACTCATGTATTCACAATTCTGCTATCACATCCAACAGGATGAGCAGAAACATCGTGCTACCATGCATATCAACCGTAAACCCGGCGAACAGGTTGAGGTTGACTGGGCTGGTGATCCGGCAACAATTATTGATCCTGACACTGGTGAAATCTTAAAATCTTACATCTTTGTAGGTGTAATGACTTACAGTCAGTATGCATATGTGGAAGCATTTCTGGATATGAAGCAGAGATCATGGATCAATGCTCATGTCCATATGTATGAGTACTTTGGCGGTGTTGCCAGAATCCTCGTACCGGATAACTGCAAAACCGCAGTTATTCACAATGGGGGATGGAAAGACCAGCAGATCAATGAAACTTATCAGGAACTAGCTGAACATTATTGCACCGCTATTATTCCGGCTCGTGTCAGAGCTCCCAAGGATAAGCCGAATGCTGAAGGAACGGTAGGAAATATCTCTACCTGGATAACAGCAGCACTTCGGGATGAACAGTTCTTTTCCCTTGCAGAATTAAACCGTGCAATAAAAGATAAGCTAGAACTGTTCAACCAAAGGCTCTTTCAGAAGAAAGAGGGTAGTCGGCGAAGCTTATTTCTTGAGGAAGAAAAACCATTGCTGGCACCATTACCTGCTACCCGTTTTGAACTGAGCGACTGGAAAACAGCCACCGTCCAGTTCAATTATCACATATCTGTGGACGGAATGCTATACTCAGTTCCCTATGAATACATCAAAAAGAAAGTTGATGTCAAGATAACAGATACCACTATTGAAATTTTTTACAATCATAACCGCATTGCTTCCCACCGCCGTCTGAAGGGGCGTCCTGGGAAGTACAGCACTGTCACGGAACATATGCCGGAAGACCACCAGAAATATCTGGAATGGAACGGCGACAGGTTCCGCAAATGGGCTGAACGGATTGGCATAAATACGTACACTGTGGTCAATGCGATACTGACCTCCAAACGTGTGGAACAACAGACCTACCGAAGTTGTATGGGGCTTCTGAAGCTTGCAGAGAAATACTCAGATGCATTGTTTGAAGCAGCCTGTAAAAAGGCACTATCTTATACAGCTTCACCCAGTTATAAGAGTATTAAAAACATCCTTGTAACAGGTTCTGTAAAACCGGAATCAGAAACTACTGAATCCAAGACTACACATAAAGCACACGGCATCACAAGAGGTGCCGATTACTATCGGAGGTAAACATATATGACGAATCAGAGTACAATAGATAAATTAATTGAAATGCGCCTTACTACTATGGCAGATGCGTTCCGCAACCAGCTGGATGATACGAAATTTAAAGACGTACCATTCGAGGACCGTTTTGGTATGCTGGTGGACATCGAATACAGTAATCGTAAGAATAATCGTCAGAAACGATTGATCCGTAATGCTGGATTCGACCAACCGGAAGCAAGTATCATGGATATCAATTACACTTCCGGACGCAAGCTTAACAAGGGTCTTATTAACCGACTTGCAACTTGCGAATATATATCTGAACACCGGAATCTTTTTATCACCGGCGCTACAGGCTGTGGTAAAACTTACATGGCCTGCGCCTTTGGTATGGAGGCTTGTAAGCAGTATTTCAATACCAAGTATGTCCGTCTTCCTGATCTGCTTATTGATCTGGAGACAGCACGGACAGATGGTAACTACAAAAAAGTCATGGCGAAGTATGCAAATCCAGTTGTCCTGATTCTGGATGAGTGGCTTCTCTTGAAACCGACGAATGCAGAACAAAGGGATATCTTCGAACTGCTTCATAGGAGACGTAAGAAATCTTCAACGATTTTCTGCTCCCAGTATGCATTTGAGGAATGGTATGAGCAGCTCGGCGGTGGTGACAGTCCTCTGGCAGATGCGATCATTGATCGTATTGCCCACGACAGCTATCGAATAAATATCACGAGCATTGATGCTGAACATGATAGATCAATGCGTGAGGTATATGGCTTGGATAAAGCACTACGCGAGTAAACTCGCATAATTACACAGGTGATTTCCACTTCCGGACATCTGATTCCCAAATTTCCGGAAGTGCGATTTCATCGCACGAGAATATTCAAAAAGTCTGCTCAACTCCTTTTCTGATAATTCTGACAACATCACTTCATACTTCTGGCGATATGCCATATGCTTTTCATAATTAATAACTTCACTTTTCAATGCCAGCTTGCACAGAGAATCAAACTGATGTCTGACTGTCTGCTCATCTTGAAAAGAGGATTGCTCCATAAGAGTTCACCTCCTTCCCCGCCGGTAGGCAATAAGCAAAGTTCTTGCTTCCCCTTCACACATATCCCAAACGGATGAGTGCATTTGTCGGGGTGTGGGAAGAAATTTTTAAAAAATTTCTTAATAAATACGAGAAAATTGTTTTTCCTGTATTTTGAGGTATATAAAAAACGTCCTAATGGGTAGTTTTTAGCCCATCGGACGCTATTTATATCAAAAGATAATATTTTGCCATCATTTTTTGTGGCATATAATTCACTTTTTGAGGTAAAGAAATTTATTTGCTTTTTTGAACTATTTATCTATTTCATCCGTCACGTAATGACGGATATGATACCAGACAATAAAATTCTTAATCTTTCCTATACCTCCGGATCTGTTTTACGGAAATTCAGAATTTTATATGTCTTTTAAAAAGTGAAATATCACCCTCTTTTTTAGTGAAATATTAGTTCATTTTCTTTCAAGAAAGGGAACTATACACTAAACATGGAGGTGTATCATATGCCAAAACAAACAGATAAAGAACTGGGATTGTTTTTTAAGAACGCCCGACACGAGCAAAAATTGACTTATGAAGAATTAGCTGAAAAAGCAGAAATGTCCAGCCGATATTTAAAGGAAATTGAAAATGGGGGCCGAGTTCCCAGTTTTCATAAAATCAGAAAACTGGTACGCGCTTTAAATGTTCCTCCTGAACCATTGTTTTATCCAAACAATCATACAGATAATCTTGATTATCAACGCCTGCTCATGTACCTGTCAAAATGCAACGATGAGCAAATTACCGCTATCCTTGCCATCGTAGAAGCATACCTGCGCACATACAAAATTCCTACAGACCACGATAAACAAGATCCCTGAAATTCATTTGAATTCTATCTGAATTATTCTGAAGAAGCGGTATGGTTTCCCATACCGCCACTCTTAACGTGCATATTTTTCTATCATTCTCTTAACATTCGTGGATTTCTTTATTGCCCCTATATTAATAAGAAACTCAACTACATCCATCATTCCCTGGTAATAAGCCCGCTGCTCCTCTTCATAATGGAAATGTTCTAACTGATCCAGATATTTATTCCAGAAATTCTGCTCACGCTCTGGGATTTTTTCCAGATGTAGTGGCAGCTTCTTTTGTATTTGTTTCAAATTCTTCTCTGCTTCTTTCCATTCTTCCGGCTGTACTGTATATTCTCTTTCTCCGAAGTCACAGCGCAATTCCTCAAATAAATTCGATACTGCTTCATAAAATTCATTCATCTTCTTTCCACCTCTCATTAGAATTATTTCTCATTACAGGCAGCATTATCATTTTCTTATTTCAAAAATCAAATAAACTTTCCAAAAACTTCATCTTTAGAAGTATAGTAACAATATTTTTCCTTAAAATCAATAATAATACT
>OLRE01003884.1_pt1 | contig 9808 bp, 7 predicted proteins | sample 1672461 | NCBI WGS metagenome assembly OLRE01 (sample SAMEA3136688, study PRJEB25190) | human gut metagenome | biome: human gut; feature: human-associated habitat; material: faeces | place: Austria | collected 2013
GCGCGTGTCGAAGCGCAACCGCCGGAGGCGGCTCTTAGCGCGGAGACTGAAGCTGTCGGCGAAGCCGACTGATGAGGGCAGACCTTCCGGCAAGAATCCGTAAACGGGAAATATGGCAGGCTTGCCCCTCATCCGGCGCTGCGCGCCACCTTCCCCCGCGGGGGAAGGCTTTTGCGATACATACAAAACGGAGGTTTTCTCATGAAGCTGCACGACACCGGCGTATACCTTGTAAACGGCGTGCCTCAGACTTCCGCCCCGGCGGGCGTCACCGAGGCAGACGCCAAAAAAGGCACCATCGCCTACGGCATTTTGAAGGCCCATAATACCGGTGACTCCATGCAGGACCTGCGCATGAAGTTCGACTCGATGACCAGCCACGACATCACCTATGTCGGCATCATCCAGACGGCCCGCGCGTCCGGCATGACGGAGTTCCCGCTGCCCTACGTCATGACGAACTGCCACAACAGCCTCTGCGCTGTCGGCGGCACCATCAACGAGGACGACCACCAGTTTGCCCTGTCCGCTGCCCACAAATACGGCGGCATCTATGTTCCGCCGAACATGGCCGTCATCCACAGCTACAACCGCGAGATGATGTCCGGCTGCGGGCGGATGATCTTGGGCTCTGACTCCCACACCCGCTACGGCGCCCTCGGCACGATGGCCGTCGGCGAGGGCGGCGGCGAGCTGGCCAAGCAGCTCGTGGGCCGCACCTACGATATGAGCTATCCCGGGGTCGTTGCCATCTACCTGACCGGCAAACCCGCTCCGGGCGTCGGCCCGCACGATGTCGCGCTGGCGCTGGTTGCCGCGACCTACGCCAACGGCTATGTGAAGAACAAGGTCATGGAGTTCGTCGGCCCCGGCGTGGCAAACCTGAGTGCCGACTACCGCAACGGCATCGACGTCATGACCACCGAGACGACCTGCTGGTCCTCCATCTGGCAGACCGACGATACCACGAAGGAATATTTTGTGCAGCATGGCCGCCCCGAGGCTTATAAGGAATTGAAGCCCGCCGACGTGGCCTACTACGACGGCTGCATTGAGCTGGACCTCTCCACCGTCGAGTGCATGATCGCGCTGCCGATGCACCCCAGCTATGCCTACCCGATCCGCGAGCTGAAGGCCAACGCCAAAGAGATCCTGCAGGCGGCGCAGGACCAGGCCAACAGGCAGTTGGGCGGCAAGGTCGAGATGGACCTCGTCGGCAAGATCTGCGACGATGGCCGCATCTACGTTGACCAGGGCGTTGTGGCCGGCTGCTCCGGCGGCACGTATGAAAATATCTGCGCCGTGGCGGACATCATCAAAGGCAAGAGCTGCGGCAACGGTGAGTTCAAGTTCAGCGTCTACCCCGACAGCATGCCGACTTATCTGGAGCTGGTCAAAAACGGCGCTGTGGCGGACATTGTCTCCGCCGGCGGCATCTTCCGCGAGTGCTTCTGCGGCCCCTGCTTCGGCGCGGGCGACACCCCGGCCAACGGCGAATTCTCCATCCGCCACACGACCCGCAACTTCCCGAACCGCGAGGGCTCCAAGCCCGGCGAGGGCCAGATCAGCGCCGTCGCCCTGATGGACGCCCGCTCCATTGCGGCCACCGCGGCCAACGGCGGCTACCTGACCGCCGCCAGCGAGCTGACCGACGTGGAGTACACCGTGCCCGACTACCACTTTGAGCAGGGTGTCTACGACAAGCGCGTCTACAACGGCTGGGGTCATCCGGAGCCGGACTACGCGCTGAAATTCGGCCCGAACATCAAGGACTGGCCCGAGCAGCCCGCCCTGACCGACGACCTGCTGGTCAAAATTGTCAGCTACATCACCGACCCCGTTACGACCACCGATGAGCTGATCCCGTCGGGCGAGACGTCGTCCTTCCGCTCCAACCCGCTGCGGCTGGCGGAGTTCACCCTCTCCCGCAAGGACCCGGCCTACGTGCCGAACGCCAAGGCCGTGAAGGCGCTGGACGAACAGCGCAAGGCAGGTGAGCTGCCCGCCGAGGTTGCGCGTGTCTACGACGATTTGAAGAAGCTGGGCTACGCGCCCGATGCGGCCAACACCAACATTGGCTCGGCCATTTTTGCCAACAAGCCCGGCGACGGCTCCGCCCGTGAGCAGGCCGCCAGCTGCCAGCGCGTGCTGGGCGGCGCGGCCAACTTTGCCTGCGAGTATGCCACAAAGCGCTACCGCTCCAACTGCATCAACTGGGGCATGCTGCCGTTCCTGGTGGAGAACCCCGGCGCGCTGGACAACGGCGATTACGTCTACCTGCCCGGCGTCCGCAAGGCTCTGCTGGAGGCCGCGGACGAACTGGACGCCGTGGCCGTCAAGCCGGACGGCGGTCTGGTGAAGTTCACCGTCAAGCTCGGCGCGATGACCGACGCCGAGCGCCGGATCTTGGCGGACGGCTGCCTGATCAATTATTACAAGAATAACTAAAGAAAAGCTGCTCTGTAGGGGCCGCACATGTGCGGCCCGCGGCTTTCCGCAAACACTCGTCTGCCTTATACGGCAGGGCCGGGCATGCCCGGCCCCTACAGACTCGATAAATTAAAAAAGCTGTCCGCAGAGGAAGGTTCTCCTGCGGGCAGCTTTGCTTGCATACCGTCGAAATTTCTGCTATAATACAAAAGCCGCCTGTTTCACAACAGACGGCAAGGCGCTGCACACAACGGCAGGCGGTTGGCCACACTTCCGTAAAGGAGGTGAGACCATGCGTTTTACATTTACGTTCTATATCGGTCGCAAGACCTTTACTTTGAGCTTAGTTGTAAAAAGCAATAACCGCCACCCTGGCCGGTGACGGTTATTAGTTTGAGCTTTTAACTTTCACCTGAAAGGGCCAACCGCTTGTCGCAGCGCCTTTTCTATAGTTATTATACCCCACTGCCGCGGCCATGTCAAGCGTGCCTTGCACCCCGCGGCATTTCGTGCTACAATAGACGTACCATTAAAAAACAAAGGACGAAAAACAATGAGTGCGATTTTAGCAGTATGCGGTGATACCTTCTGCGCCATGGTCAGCGATGGCCGCTATGTCGAGGAACCCATCACCGGCGAAAAGCCCCATATCCTCAAAAACGACCTGCCCAAGGTCCGCAAGATCAACCGCAACGTCGTGGTCGGTTTTGCGGGCGACACGCTGGCCGCCGTGCAGATCATCAACGCGGTGGATGAGTACCAGACCCAGTACCTGACGCTGGAGAAGGTCGTCAAGATCCTGCGCGAGAAGGCCGCCACGGTCTCGGTGCAGCCGGTGGGCGTGCGGCTCATCGTGGGTGGGCGCAACCGCAAGGGCGTGTTCACCATGACGATGATGGGCAGCGTTGACGGCTACGAGCCGCAGACCCAGGCCGCCCGCAAGGGTGCCTACCTCATCGAGGGTGCCTGCTCCCACACCGACGTGGCCCCCTGGCTCGAGGAGGAGGTCAAGCCGCAGGCCGCCAACTGGCACAGCCTGGACGATGTGGCCCATACGCTGGACGGCTGCATTGCCAAGATGGCCAAGCTCGACAAGAGCATCAACACCACGTATTTCCGTCAGCTTGTAATGTGAATTTGACGATAAAAGGAGAAAAACTATTATGAAAATCGCTCTGATCAATGAGAACAGCCAGGCCGCCAAGAACGCCCTGATCGAGGCCACCCTGCGCAAGGTCGTCGAGCCGATGGGCCATGAGGTCGTCAACTACGGTATGTATGCCGCCGACGATGCCGCCCAGCTGACCTACGTTCAGAACGGCATCCTGGCCGCTGTGCTGCTGAACTCCGGCGCTGCGGACTACGTCATCACCGGCTGCGGCACCGGTGAGGGCGCTATGCTGGCCCTGAACAGCTTCCCCGGCGTCATCTGCGGCCACGTCGAGGACCCCGTTGACGCTTACACCTTTGCCCATGTCAACGACGGCAACGCGGTGGCTCTGCCCTTTGCCAAGGGCTTCGGCTGGGGCGGTGAGCTGAACCTCGAGTACATCTTCGAGAAACTGTTCGGCTTCGGCCACGGCCAGGGCTACCCCAAGGAGCGCGTTGTCCCCGAGCAGCGCAACAAGAAGATCCTGGACGGCGTGCGCGCCATTGCTTTCCGCGACCTGTCCGACATCCTGAAGGACCTGGACCGCGACCTCGTCAAGGGCGCCTTCGCCGGTGAGCACTTTGCCGAGAACTTCTTCCCCGCCTGCAAGGACGAGAAGCTGGCCGCCACCGTCAAGGAACTGATGGCATAAGCCCTGCTGTAAAATAAAAGAACTGCCGACTCCCGACAAGCTGTAGGGGTCGATGCTTGCATCGACCCGCCAGTTGCCGGGAGCCGGCTTTTTATTTGTGTTACCGCATATTCGTAGGGGGCGGCGTCCTCGACGCCCCGCGTGGCCGCTTGGGCAGCACGGGGTCATCCGTCAAACCCAAACGAGTATAAGGCAATAAAAATACTGCGGCCACTAAGAGCAGCCGCAGTCAAGGTGTATCGCATAGCCCCAGAAAATAATCGCTGGAAACGTGATACAGTTCGCATAATTTAATAAGGTGATGAATCGGCAATTCATTAGCCCCGCGCTCATAGCGGGCGTACATTGTTTGTGATGTACCAAGTTTTGCGGCGACTTGCGCCTGAGTCAGGTCGGCGTCCTCCCGCAAGTCGCGCATACGGCGGATGTAGTCCATGTTCCATTCCTCGAAAAGGTAAAATTCTATTATAAGGTATGGTAACACGCGAAATTTATTCTTCTTGACATTAGTAAATATATTTACTATATTATAATTAATCTTACCCAGCGTTCATCAAGAGACTGAATAAAAAAGGAGCGGAAAATAGTAGTGAAAAAGAATTATCAATATCTGATTTTAGCAATTACGTTATCAATTGGCATTGTAATGGCAGGGTGCAAAAAGTATGAGAACCCGGCAGATTTACCATTTGGAAATAGCGATTGGCAGAAGGAATCAACAAGTGAAGTTATAGATGAACTAGAAAGTGCAGGTTTTACGAATATAAAGACAATTGAAAAGGAAACATCCAGCGTAAGTAAAGATGAAACAGTGTCAAGAATTACGGTGGATGGAAGTGATTTGTTTAGAAAAGGAACAAGGTACGAAGAAGATGTGCCTATTGAAATCACATGCCTTGTTTTGAAACAGATCAATGCAACGATGGAAGTTTCTGTCAAAGGAGAGGCAGGCGAACCGGAATTTGAAGTACAGACAAATCTTCCAGCGGGAGTGATTGTCTCGATGTCGCTTCAAAATGATAAGGGATACACAGAAGAAAAGAAAGTTAAGATTTCAGACGGAAAAGCGGTGAGTGAGCCTTTCCGTAACGAGATGAAAAAACTTGTGGGAAGTTATCAACTGACTGTGACAGTAAAAATGCAAGACCAAGGCGCAACAGGAAAGGTTGAGCTGGGTGAAAATGGGGAATGCTTGAGTGGTACATTAATGAAAGAAGATGTGGATACAGGCAGTAGGTATCTTTGCTTTGAGTATGACTATATTTCAGACTATGAGCCAGATGAAAGTGTTTCGGACGAGGAAATGCGCACCATCCTAGAACAGGCTACAGCACTTGGATTCGGAAACGACTATGAGATAGTAATGGATGATAGTGGCTATACAATAAGCGTATGGACGAGTGGGACGGCGGCAACGGCGACGCTGGCTGCAAATGGATATGCAGAACCTCAAGAGCAGTGGGATACAGTGTTGGAAAGTTTGAGAAAGGCATCAATATCATTACAAAACTGCCTAGAAAGAAATGGATATGGTGATAAGATTGCGGTCATCAATCTTATGAACGATGTTAATCATGATTACGTACTTGCAACTGCATACAACGGAGCGATTCTCTATGATTGCGTCTCTCAATAAAACATGAAATTATAAACTTTGTCGACCTCTAATATGTTGTATGGACAGGAGTCCATACAACAGCACGGAGGTCAACATATTTCATTTTTTTCTCAAATTGCCGAAATTTACCGTTGACTAATCCGTTCCCAGATGGTAAAGTAACTATAGGTGCGAATAGCGCCGTGTAGTAAAAATTCAAACAAAGGTGAGGTGGTTGTCACAATGGATACCCCCAGTCCCAGTCCTGTGTACCGATGTATCTTAAATAACGGCAGCCACCACTTTTTTGTCAGGCAAACCAAAGCAAACTGTACGCGAAAATAAGCGCACGGTGTTGCTCTGCTTTGCATTGCCTAAAATTAAATGTGCCTGGCTGCCGCCTGAAAAGGAGGCAGCTTTTTTATGTCTGATACCGCGATCCTGACCCTCCGCACGATGCTGGCCAACCTGGACGATGCCAAAAAGTACCAGAGCCTGCGCGACGTTATGTCCACCCTGCCCGCGCCCGACCTGGCCGCCGTGTTCGAGGACCTCCCGCCCGAGAAGCTCCCCGTGCTGTTCCGCCTGTGTCCCAAGGATCTGGCGGCGGAGATTTTCGCCGAGCTTACCCCCGAGACCCAGCAGGACCTTATCGACGGCCTGACCGATAAGGAACTGAAGGCCGTTGTGGATGACCTGTTCGTCGATGATGCGACGGATCTGGTCGAGGAAATGCCCGCCAACGTCGTCAAGCGTATTCTGGCGCAGGCAGACCCCGCGACCCGCCGCATGATCAACGAACTGCTCAAATACCCCGAGGACTCCGCCGGCGGCGTGATGACCACCGAGCTGATGGAGCTGCGCCCCGACTGGACGGTGTCGCAGGCCATGGCGGCCATCCGCAAGAACGGCTTTGACAAGGAGACCATCAACAACTGCTACGTCACGGACCGTGACCGCACCCTCATCGGCGTCGTCTCGCTGCGCGCGCTGGTCCTGTCCAAGGACCCCGACAACGAGCTGATCCGCGACATGATGGACGACAATGTCGTCAGCGTCAGCACGACCACCGACCAGGAGGACGTCTCCCAGATGTTCGAGAAGTACGGCTACCTGGCCATTCCCGTTGTGGACAACGAGAAACGCCTGGTCGGTATCGTCACGATTGACGACGCTATCTCGATCATGCAGGACGAGGCCAGCGAAGATATTGCCAAGATGAACGCTATGGGCCCGTCGGACAAGCCTTATTTTAAACAGTCTATGTGGGAACTGTACAAAAACCGCGCGCCGTGGCTGCTGTTCCTGATGATTTCGTCCACCTTCTCCAGCATGGTCATCCGCGGGTATGAGGATGCCCTCGCCGCCGTGACCGTGCTGACCGCCTACATCCCGATGCTGACCGACGCGGGCGGCAACGCGGGCAGCCAGAGTACCTCCACCATCATCCGCGGCATGGCCGTCGGTGATATTGAGCCGCACGACCTGCCGAAGATTCTGTGGCGTGAATTCCGCATTGCCATCCTCTGCGGCGGCACGCTGGCGCTGTGCAACTTTGCCAAGCTGATCTTCTTGGACGGCATCGCGCCCCCTGTAGCGGCAGTCGTTTGCCTGACGCTGATCTGCACGGTCATCCTGTCCCAGCTCATCGGCGGCCTGCTGCCCGTCATTGCGGAAAAGCTCAACTTTGACCCCGCCGTCATGGCGTCGCCGCTTATCACGACCATTGTCGATACCACGACACTGCTCGTCTACTTCAACATCGCGCGGGTGTTGCTGAAAATTTAAATTTTAGACACCGTGTTCAATATTGTAAATTGTACCGCACCCGGTTGGTGTGGTACAATTTTTTTAGAGAAAAAGCCTTCCCCTGAGGGGGAAGGTGGCCCCGCAGGGCCGGATGAGGGGCAAAGTTACCGCAGTGACCCGCTGGCGGGTAATAACGGAAGGTTCGCCCTCATCAGTCAGCGGTCGGGGCCGCTGACAGCTTCCCCCCAAGGGGGAAGCCGCGTACCCGCGTGCTCTGCGCCCCGCGGGTCGATGCGAGCATCGACCCCTATAGGAGAGCGGCATTTTACATCCTTACAATCGGGAGTTTTCATCATGAACATGCAGGATTTTTATACCGGGCACGCTTTTGATGCGTATGAGTTTTTCGGTGCGCATACCTATTTCGGCGGCACGCATTTTGCGGTGTGGGCACCGTCCGCACAGCATATCGCCGTTGAGACCGAGATCGGTACCTTTGATCTGCACCGCACCCAGTCCGCCGTGTGGGAGTGCGACGCCCCCGGCGTGCAAGCGGGGATGGTGTACCAGTATTGGGTGCGCGGCGCGAGCGGCCAGAGCGTGGCCCACTGCGACCCCTACGGCACGGCCATGACGCTGCGCCCCGACGGACGCAGCATCGTCAGCGATGCCCCCAAGGGCTTTGCCGATGACAAATGGATGCAGGAACGCACAAAATGCTTTGATAAGCCGCTGAATATCTACGAGGTCCACGCCGGCAGCTGGCGGCAGAAGGAGGACGGCAGCTGGTACACCTACGCCGAGCTGGCCGACCTGCTGCCCGCCTACTGCAAGAAGAACGGCTTCACCCATATCGAGCTTATGCCCCTGGCCGAGCACCCGTTTGACGGCAGCTGGGGTTACCAGACCACCGGCTTTTTTGCGCCCACCAGCCGCTACGGCACGCCGGACGAGCTTGTGGAGTTTGTCAACGCCTGCCACAAGCAGGGGATCGGCGTTATCCTGGACTTTGTGCCGGTCCACTTTGCCGTGGATGCCTACGGTTTAAAAGAATTTGACGGTACGCCGCTGTATGAGTACCCCGCCGCCGCGGTGGGCCAGAGCGAGTGGGGCAGCTGCAACTTTATGCACTCCCGCGGGGAGATCCGCTGCTTTATCCAGTCCTGCGCGGACTACTGGCTGCGGGTGTTCCACGCCGACGGCCTGCGCATGGATGCGGTGTCCCGCCTGATCTACTGGCAGGGCGACCCGAACCGCGGCGTCAACGGCTCGACGCTGGAATTCCTGAAGGGCATGAACGCCGGTTTGCAGCAGCGCCACCCCACGGCTATTCTGATCGCCGAGGACTCTACGAGCTTCCCGAAGGTCACGGCCCCCGTCGAGTACGGCGGCCTGGGCTTTGACTACAAGTGGGACCTGGGCTGGATGAACGACACCCTCGACTACTTTAAAAAGACGAGCGACGAGCGGCGCGAGAATCTGGGCAAGCTGACCTTCTCGATGATGTACGCCTGGAACGAGCACTACATCCTGCCGTTCAGCCACGACGAGAACGTCCACGGCAAGGCGACCATCGTGCAAAAAATGTACGGTGAGTACGAGGGCAAGTTCCCGCAGGCGCGGGCGCTCTACCTGTACATGGCCATCCATCCGGGCAAGATGCTTGATTTTATGGGCAACGAATTTGCGCAGCTGCGCGAATTTGACGAGAGCCGCGAGCAGGACTGGATGGTGCTCAAGTACCCGAACCACGACGACTTCCACCGCTATCGCAGGGCGCTGAATGAGGCGTATCTTGCCAACGAGGCGTTCTGGAGCCGCGAGTACGACCCCGAGGCGTTCCGGTGGCTGGACTGCGCCCACCCCGAGCTGGACGCCTGTGCCATCTGGCGCGACGGCCGTGACGGCGCGGTGCTGGCGGCATTCAACTTTGGCGACACGGAGCTGGCCGACTACACGCTGACCCTGCCCCGCGCGGGCAAGCTGACGAAGCTGCTGGACACCGACTGGCAGTGCTTCGGCGGCCGGACCGAGAAGCCGAAGCGGCTGGTCGGCAAGGCCTGCGGGGGTGAATTGAAGCTGACCCTGGCCCCGTTCAGCGGGCAGCTGTTTAAGCTGGTATAACTGCATACAAACAGGCCGCGCCTTTCCCGATACAGGATGGGCGCGGCCTTTTGCTGTACTGTAGGGGCCGGGCATGCCCGGCCCGCAGCCTTGCCGCTGCAACCCC
>OLRE01003887.1_pt1 | contig 9804 bp, 8 predicted proteins | sample 1672461 | NCBI WGS metagenome assembly OLRE01 (sample SAMEA3136688, study PRJEB25190) | human gut metagenome | biome: human gut; feature: human-associated habitat; material: faeces | place: Austria | collected 2013
AAGCAGTAATCTGAAAAAGGAAACGCTGGTTGAAAGAATAAGGTATCAGGGATAGTAGATTCTATAAAAAGCAAGCTGCCGCTCAAGATGGGCGGCAGCTTACCTTTATGCTCCTGACCGTCAGCGGGCTGCTCGTGGTGCTCATCGGGCTCAGGATGTGGGGCGTGCCGTTTCTGCGCCGGATCAGTCCCGAACTGACCAGGCCCTGCCGCTTCCGTGGCAAGGCGTTCGCCGTCGGGCTGCTGACCGGCCTGATGCCGTGCGGCGCGCTGTCGTCGATGTGGATCTTCGCCGCCTCGTCCGGGTCGTGGGCAAGCGGCGCGGTGAGCATGCTCGCCTTCGGCGCGGGCACGTGCGTCTTTATGCTGCTGTTCGGCCTGCTCGGGACGTTTCTCCCGAAGCGGTACAACAAATATCTGCTCAAGGGCAGCACGATCCTCATCGTCGCTCTCGGGCTGAGCCTGATGACCAAAGGCATCCGGCTGCTTGCCTGACGGCAAGCACAAGCGGCGCGTCCGGTTTCGGACGCGCCGCTTGGTTTATCAGATTTTCCGGAAGGATCATTTTCCCGCCTCGGTCTCGCAGTACAGGCAGCGGTAGACGCGCCGCTCCCGATCCGTGAGCACGAACTCCTGCGGCAGCTCGCGCTCGGTCGAGGTGATGCAGCGCGGATTCTTGCACCGCAGCACGCCGCGGATGCGCTCGGGCAGCTTGAGCGTGCGCTTTTCCTGCAGCTCGCCGCCGCGGATGATGTTGACCGTGATGCTCGGATCGACGTAGCCGATCAGGTCCCAGTCGAGCTCCATCTCGCCGTCGATCTTGATGATGTCCTTGCGGCCGAGCTTGTCGCTGGTGACGTTTTTGAGGATGGCAACGGTGCAGGCGAGCTTGTCCAGACCGAGGATCTGGTAGAGCTCCATGGCCTTGCCGGCCGTGATGTGGTCGATGACGATCCCGTTTTGAATCGAATCAATAAGCATAACGTTTCTCCTCCCGTCAGTCGATGCCCAGCAGCTTGAGCATGAGCGCCATGCGGATATAGCGGCCGTTTTTTGCCTGCCTGAAGTAGCAGGCGCGCGGATCGTTGTCCACGGCGGCGGCGATCTCGTTGACGCGCGGCAGCGGGTGCAGGATGCTCATGTCGGGCTTGGCGGTCTCGAGCTTATCCGGCGTGAGGATATAGCTGTCGCGCAGGCGCAGGTAGTCCTCCTCGTTGAAAAAGCGCTCGCGCTGCACGCGGGTCATATACAGCACGTCCAGCTCCGGCATCACGGCCTCGAGCGACGTGGACTGCGTGTAGGGGACGCCGGGCTTTTTGAGATACTCGTCCTTCACGTAGCGCGGGAGCTTGAGCTCCTCCGGGGAGATGAGCACGAAGCGGATGCCCGTGCAGCGGCTCATGGCGGCGACGAGCGAGTGCACCGTGCGGCCGAACTTCAGGTCGCCGCACAGGCCGATCGTCAGGTCGTCCAGCCGCCCCTTTTCGCGGTAGATGGTCATGAGGTCGGTCAGCGTCTGCGTGGGGTGGTTGTGTCCGCCGTCGCCCGCGTTGATGACCGGGACCTGCGCGTGCATGGACGCGACCAGCGGCGCGCCCTCCTTGGGATGACGCATGGCGATGATGTCGCTGTAGCAGCTGACGACGCGCACGGTGTCCGCGACGGTCTCGCCCTTGGAGGCGGACGAGCTCTCTGCCGAGGCGACGCCGAGCACCTTGCCGCCGAGCGAGAGCATCGCGCTCTCGAAGCTCAGGCGCGTGCGCGTGGACGGCTCGAAAAACAGCGTGGCGAGGATCTTCCCGTCGCACTTGTGGGCATATTGCTCGGGGTGCTCCATGATCGCGCAGGCGGTGTCGATGAGCTCCATGATCTCCTGCGGGGTCAGCTGCATAATGTCGATCAGATGCTTCATATCACGCCTGACTTTCTGCCTGGATCCAGCTCTCGTCGGAGGGGTTTTCGCGGAAGGCCAGCAGCCGCGCGACGTCGGCCTCGGTGATGTAGCCCTCCTGTGCACCCATGCGGGCGACGGTGTCCAGATCCGTGAGGCTCACGTTTCTGACCTGCTCTGCGGCGAGCCGCTCCACGCCCTTTTTCATGCCGTAGGTGAAGATGCTCACGACGCCGAGCACCTCCGCGCCGGCTTCACGCAGCGCGTCCACCGCGTCGAGCACGCTGCCGCCGGTGGAGATCAGATCCTCGACGACCACGACCTTCTGCCCCGGGACGAGCTTGCCCTCGATGCGGTTCTGGCGGCCGTGATCCTTGCTGCTCGAGCGGACATAGCCCATCGGCAGACCGAGCAGATGCGCGGCGATGGCGGCGTGGGCGATGCCGGCCGTGGCCGTGCCCATGAGCACCTGCGCCTGCGGATACTCGCGCTTGACCGTCTCGGCGATGGCGCGCTCGACCAGATCACGCGCCTCGGGCGCGGTCAGGATGAGGCGGTTGTCGCAGTAGATGGGGCTCTTGATGCCGCTGGCCCACGTGAACGGCTCCTGCGGGCGCAGGAACACCGCCTCGATCGAGAGCAGGCTGCGCGCAACTTCGTGTTTGATATCCATAGCAGTTCCTCCTGTTGAAAAAGTCTCTGATCCGGCGCTCAGCCGACGAACGCGGCCACGCACCGGCGATAGGCGGCGACGGGATCGTCCGCCTGCGTGATCGGGCGGCCGACGACGATGTAGTCCGAGCCGATCTCCCGGGCGCGCTCCGGCGTCGTGACGCGCTTCTGGTCGCCGCTCTCCCCGTCGGCAAAGCGCACGCCGGGCGTCACGGTCAGAAAGTCCGCGCCGCAGCGCGCATGGATGCTGCCCGCCTCCAGCGGGGAGCAGACCACGCCGTCAAGACCGGCATCGCGCGCATTGCGTGCATAGTGCAGCACGACCTCGTCGATCGGCGCGTGGATGAGCAGCTCCCGGTCCATGCGCTCCTGATCCGTGGAGGTCAGCTGCGTCACGGCGATGAGCAGCGGGCGCGTGCCGTCCGGCCGGGTCAGTCCCTCGAGCGCGGCGCTCATCATGGCCTTCGTGCCGGCAGCGTGGAGGTTGATGATATCCACATCCAGCGCCGAGAGCGCGGCCATCGCCTTTTTCACCGTGTTCGGGATGTCGTGCAGTTTGAGGTCGAGAAAGATCCTGTGGCCGCGCGCGTGGATCTGGCGCACGATGTCCGGCCCTTCGGCATAAAACAGCTCCATGCCGATCTTCACAAACGGCTTCTCGTCCTGAAAGAGGTCGAGAAATGCGAGCGTCTTTTCCCGGCTGTCAAAATCCAGCGCAATGATAACGTCCTTACCCATGATGTGCTCCTCCTATGATGTCCCTGAGATTGTCGATGCCGAAGCGCGCCATCGCGTCCGGCAGAGTTTCAATGATGTGCTTGCAGGCATACGGCTCGACCAGGTTTGCCGCGCCCACACCGACCGCCGTCGCGCCCGCGAGCATCAGCTCCAGAACGTCCTGCGCGCTCGTCACGCCGCCCATGCCCACGATGGGGATGTGCACCGCCTCGTACACCTGATAGACCATGCGCACGGCCAGCGGGAACATACCGGGGCCGGACATGCCGCCGGTCCGGTTGGCCAGCAGCGGGCGGCGGCGCGCAAGGTCGATGCGCATACCCGGCAGGGTGTTGATGAGGCTCACGCCGTCCGCGCCCGCGTCCTCACAGGCCTTGGCAACGGCGGCAATGTCCGCCGCCGTCGGCGAGAGCTTGAGGATGATTGGCTTTTTCGTCACGGCGCGCACCGCGCGCGTCACCTCCGCCGCGGCCGACGGCTCCGCGCCGAAGGCAGCGCCGCCGCCGTGGACGTTCGGGCAGGAGATGTTGACCTCCAGCCAGCCGACCTGCGGCTGCGCGTCAAGCCTGGCGCAAACCTCGGCATATTCTTCCACGCTGAAGCCGCTCACATTCGCCATGACCGGCTTGTGAAACACCTTTTTCAGCTCCGGCAGCTCGTGCGCGATGACCGCGTCCACGCCGGGGTTCTGCAGCCCCACCGCGTTGAGCATTCCGCCGGCATACTCGGCGATGCGCGGCGTGGGGTTGCCGAAGCGCGGCGCGCGCGTCGTCCCCTTGAAGGAGAACGTGCCGAGCATATTGATGTCATACAGCTGCGCAAACTCCTGCCCGTAGCCAAACGTGCCGCTGGCCGGGATGATGGGGTTTTCCAGCTCGATCCCACAGAGCGTTACGGCTGTTGCGGCCATACGATCTCCTCCTTTGTGAACACGGGCCCGTCCTTGCAGACGCGCTTGCTGCCGTGCGTCGTTTTGCAGGTGCAGCCCATGCACGCGCCGAAGCCGCAGCCCATGCGCGCCTCAAGGCTCAGCTGACCGTCGAGCGGCGTCGCGCTGCACAGCGCCTGCAGCATGGGCATCGGCCCGCAGGCATACACATAGGTGCCGCCCTCGGGCAGCGCGTCGGTCACGAAGCCGCGCGCGCCCATGGTGCCGTCCTCGGTCACGACCGTGACGGGGATGCCGAGCGCTTCAAACGCATCGGCAAGCAGCACCTCTGCCGCCGTGCGAAAGCCGAGCACGGCCAGCGGGCTGCACCCCTCGGCCACGAGCTGCTGCGCCAGACCGTACAGTGGGGACGCGCCCACGCCGCCGCCGACCAGCAGCGGCCGCGCACCGGCGGGTGCGGTGTCAAAGCCGTTGCCGAGACCGACCAGCAGGTCCAGCTCCGTGCCCGGCACCAGCGTGCTCAGCTGCGCCGTGCCTGCGCCCGCCACTTTATAATACAGCGTCAGCGCGCCGTCACTCCAGCTGCACACCGACACGGGGCGGCGCAGAAAGCGTCCGGCAAGCCGGATGTCCACAAACTGCCCCGGCGCGGTGATCGCGGCGGTGTCCCCCGTGAGCTGCAAACGGTAGGTGTCACGGGCGACGGGCGCGTTTTCCGCAATGGTGAAAACTCTCTGCTGCACGGCTTACTCCGCGTGGATCGTGGACACGGCCAGCGTCGTCTCCTCGAGCACGTCGAGCAGTACGCGCACCGTATCGAGCGAGGTAAAGACGGTCACGCCGTTTTCCACCGCGCAGCGCCGGATCGCGGCGCCGTCCTGCGCGTGGACGCTCGAATGGATGGAGCGGGTGTTGATGATGTAGCTGACGTAGCCGCTGCGGATGGAATCGAGGATCTCGTGGCTGCCGTCGCTGATCTTGCCGCGCACGCGCGTGCGGATGCCGAAGGACTTGAGGTAGGCAGCCGTGCCTGCGGTCGCCTCGATGTTAAAGCCCATCTCATAGAACCGGCGCACGAGCGGCAGGCCCTCGGGCTTGTCCTCATCGGCCAGTGTCACGAACACGGTGCCGTAGTTCTGCACGTTCATGCCGGAGGCCTGCAGCGCCTTGTACATGGCGCGCGAGAGCTTCTTGTCGTAGCCGATGGCCTCACCCGTGGACTTCATCTCCGGGGAGAGGTAGGCGTCCAGCCCGTGGAGCTTGGCAAAGGAGAACACCGGCGCCTTGACATAGCAGCGCTCTTTTTCCGGCGGATACAGGTCGAAGATGCCCTGCTCCTTGAGGCTCGTGCCGAGGATGACGTTGGTGGCGATGTCCGCGAGCTGATAGCCCGTAGCCTTCGACAAAAACGGCACCGTGCGCGACGAGCGGGGGTTGACCTCGATGATGTAGACATGGTCGCTCTTATCGACGATGAACTGGATGTTATACAGGCCGACGATGCCGATGCCCAGACCGAGCTTCTTGGCATAGGTCAGGATCGTGCCCTTGACCTTGTCGGAGATGGAAAACGGCGGGTAGACGCTGATGGAGTCGCCGGAGTGGACACCGGTGCGCTCGACCAGCTCCATGATGCCGGGCACGAACACGTCTCTGCCGTCGCAGATGGCGTCGACCTCGACCTCGCGGCCGGAGATGTACTTATCGACCAGCACGGGCTTGCCCTCGCCGGTGCGCACGGCGTTCTGCAGATAGTGGCGCAGCATCTCGTCGTCGGCCACGATCTCCATGGCGCGGCCGCCCAGCACGAACGACGGGCGCACCAGCACCGGATAGCCCACCGTGTGCGCAGCCTTGAGACCGTCGTCCAGATTCGTCACCGCCGCGCCCATCGGCTGCGGAATGTTCAGCTCGAGCAGCAGCTTTTCAAAGCAGTCGCGGTTTTCCGCGCGCTCGATCGCAGCGCAGTCCGTGCCGATGATCTGCACGCCGCGCATCATGAGCGGCTGCGCCAGATTGATGGCCGTCTGGCCGCCGAGGCTGGCGATCACCTGATCGGCCTGCTCCTCGTGCAGGATGTTCATGACATCCTCGGGCGTGAGGGGCTCGAAATACAGCTTATCGGCGGTCGTGTAATCGGTGGAGACCGTCTCGGGGTTGTTGTTGATGATGATGGCCTCATAGCCCGCGCGCCGGATGGTCTGCACCGCGTGGACGGTGGAGTAGTCAAACTCCACGCCCTGACCGATGCGGATCGGGCCTGCGCCGAGCACGACGACCTTCTTCTTGTCCGAGCGGCGCGCCTCGCTCTTTGCGCCGGGGGCGTAGGTGGAGTAGAAATAGGGGATGTAAGCGCCGGTGTGGCTGGTGTCCACCATCTTGTAGGCGGGGTAGAGCCCCAGCTGCACGCGCTGGGCATACACATCCTCCTCGCGCACGCCCCAGAGCCGCGCGATGTAGGGGTCACAGAAGCCCATCTGCTTGGCCCGCTTGAGCGTCTCTCCGTCGCCCTTGTGCGCGCAGAGCGTCTGCTCCATGTCCACGATGCCGCGGATGGTCTCGAGGAAGTAGGGCGTGATCATCGTCAGCGCGGCGACCTCGTCCACGCTCGCGCCCAGACGCAGCAGCTGCGCGACGGCAAAGAGGCCGTCGTCACGGAACTGGCGCAGGTACTCGGTCAGCTCCGCCTTGGTCATGTTCTGGAACTTCGGCAGCCAGAGGTGCTGCGCGCCGATCTCCAGCGAGCGGACGGACTTGAGCAGGCACTCCTCGAGCGTGCTGCCGATGCCCATGACCTCGCCCGTGGCCTTCATCTGCGTGCCGAGCGTGTTGGCGGCGGTCGAGAACTTATCGAACGGGAAACGCGGCAGCTTTGCGACCACGTAGTCCAGCGACGGCTCGAACGCGGCCGTCGTGTTGGCGACGGCGATCTCGTCGAGGTTCATGCCGACGGCGACCTTGGCCGTGACGCGCGCGATGGGATAGCCGCTGGCCTTGCTCGCCAACGCCGACGAGCGGGAGACGCGGGGGTTGATCTCGATGAGGAAGTACTCCGAGGTCTTGGGGTTGAGCGCAAACTGCACGTTGCAGCCGCCCTGGATCTTCAGCGCGCGGATGATCTTGATCGCGCTGTCGTTGAGCATCTTCATGTCATGGTCGCTGAGCGTCATGATCGGCGCGACGACGGCGGAGTCGCCGGTGTGCACGCCCACGGGGTCGATGTTCTCCATGCCGCAGATGGTGATGGCGCGGTCGGACGCATCGCGCATGACCTCAAACTCGATCTCCTTATAGCCCTTGACGCTCTTTTCGATCAGCACCTGATGGATGGGCGAGAGCTTGAACGCCTGCATGCCCAGCTCGACGAGCTGCGCCTCATCGTCGGCAAAGCCGCCGCCCGTGCCGCCAAGCGTGAACGCCGGGCGCAGCACGACCGGATAGCCGATGGCCGCGGCCGCGGCCTTGGCCTCCTCGAGGCCGTAGGTGATCTGCGACGGGATGACCGGCTCGCCGATGCTCTGGCAGAGCTCCTTGAACTGCTCGCGGTCCTCGGCGCGGCGGATGCTGTCGCTGTCCGTGCCGAGAAGCTCGACCTGGCACTCCTTGAGCACGCCCTTCTGCTCGAGCTGCATCGCCAGATTCAGGCCGGTCTGGCCGCCGATGCCCGGGACGATCGCATCCGGGCGCTCCTTGCGCAGGATACGCGCCACATACTCCAGCGTCAGCGGCTCCATGTACACCTTGTCCGCGACGGAGGTATCCGTCATGATCGTGGCGGGGTTGGAGTTGACGAGAATGACCTCGTACCCCTCCTCCTTGAGCGACAGGCACGCCTGCGTGCCGGCATAGTCAAACTCAGCGGCCTGACCGATGACGATCGGGCCGGAGCCGATGATCATAATTTTCTTCAGATCCGTTCTCTTGGGCATGTGATTTCCTCCTCAGTACGTAAAAGGTTCTGTATGTGATGTATTTTTGTATGTAGGTGTAAGGCGCTCAGACCTGTGCGTCCTGCCAGACGACGGCGCCGCCGCAGACGTTGCGCACGCACCGCCCGTAGACCGTCTGTCCGGCGAAGGGCGTGCTCTTTCCCATGGAGCAAAACTGCGCCGGGTCGATGCGGTACTCCGTGTTCAGATCCCAGACGGCATAATCGTCCGCGCGCAGCGGGAAGCCGAAGCGCTTTCTGGGGTTGACCGCCATGAGCTCCACGAGCTTGTCGAGCGTCAGCACGCCGGTGCGCACAAGGTGGGTATAGAGCACGGGAAACGCCGTCTCAAGGCCGACGATGCCCATGGCGCTCCCGGCGAGGCCCCTGGCCTTTTCCTGCGCGCTGTGCGGCGCGTGGTCGGTCGCGATCATGTCCACCGTGCCGTCGAGGATGCCCTCGATGAGCGCCTGCCGGTCGGCCTGCGTGCGCAGGGGCGGGTTCATCTTGAAGCTGCCGTCCTCGCGCAGGTCGTCCTCGGTCAGCACGAGGTAGTGCGGTGCGGTCTCGCAGGTGACGTCCAGCCCCTGCGCCTTCGCCCGGCGGATAAGCGCCACGCTCTCCTTGGTGGACACGTGGCACATATGATAGGCGCAGCCTGTCTCGCGCACCAGCTCAAGATCGCGCGCGAGCTGCCGCCACTCACTCTCGCTGCTGATGCCCTTGTGCCCGTGGGCGCGGGCATACGCGCCGTCGTGGATATAGCCGCCGTGCAGGAGGGTGTTGTCCTCGCAGTGCGCGGCGATGAGCTTGCCGAGGCTTGCCGCCTTGCGCATCGCGGCGCGCATCACGTCCGCATCCTGCACGCCGCTGCCGTCGTCGGAAAAGCCGGCGACATAGGGCGCGAGCTGCTCCATGTCCGCAAGCTCCCTGCCGCCGCGGTGCGCGGTGATCGCGCCGTAGGGCGTCACATCGATGACCGCATCCGTGCGGATGCGCTCCAGCTGGGGGGCAAGCGTCTGCAAACTGTCCGGCGCCGGATCCAGATTGGGCATGGCGCACACGCGGCTGTATCCGCCGTGCGCCGCAGCAAGCGTGCCGGACGAAATGGTCTCCTTATAAGAAAAACCCGGCTCACGAAGATGTACATGCACATCTACGAAACCAGGTAATACCACGAAAGAAGAAATATCAAGTTCGTCACCGGCAATGCTGCCGCTGCCAAGAAAAACAGAATCACGGTTGCCGGGAAAAAGATCCCACCCAAATGTCTGCATATTCTCTGCGGCCGCAACCATTTTTCCTCGCCTCATTTCTGCCGAATCGCAAATTTTTGATATGATATCACATAATCGTCCGGTCTGTCAACAAATCCGGCGGCTTTGCGCGCCGTCTTTTTGCACGAAAAATTCCGTCATTTTCCGTCCCGCGTTGACACGCATCTCTGCGCCAAGAACCGGATACAGACAGGCTCAGCGGCGCGCCCGTTTGGGCGCGCCGCCGTGTGCTTCAGAGCAGCTTCAGCACCCCGTCGCCGTAGTCGGCGCAGGTCGCGCCGTCCGGCTGGCCGGTGATGACGGCCGGCTTCGTCGGGTGCGTGAAGCCGAAGCGCACGTAGTCGGTGTCCAGGACCTGAAGGCCGTCGATGAGGAACTGCGGGTTGAACGCGGTCGAAATATCGTCGCCG